>TBL_comb47_HYPODRAFT_10003310_pt1 | contig 19167 bp, 16 predicted proteins | sample TroBogypolimnion_40_FD_10682 | JGI IMG/M metagenome (IMG submission 10682) | reverse complement strand
TTGGGTGGCATGTGCTGTCCGATACGGAGCACTTAGAGCATAGGCAATAGGGCCTTTCATATTCGGTGGGCTCGCCTGCGCAATAGTTGCTCCATCAAAAAATTCAACCATCGAGTGAACAACTGACTGGGGATGTATAACAGCTTCAATGCGATCATAGGGAAGATCAAATAAATAATGTGCTTCGATAATCTCAAGTCCCTTGTTTACCAAGGTTGCCGAGTTGATGGTGACAACCGGACCCATCGCCCAAGTCGGGTGTGCCAGCGCCTGCGCCAGGGTGACATTCTCTAAATTAGTCTGGTCTCTAAAGGCGCCGCCGCTAGCAGTTAAAATCGCGCGCTTTACTTCACTCTTCCTGCCCGCGAGAAAACATTGGTATAGAGCACTATGTTCGGAGTCGACTGGAATTAGTTTATCTAGTCCAAATGCAGTCACTAAATTACCACCGGCAACCAAGGACTCCTTGTTGGCCAATGCAACTTTGTTGCCTGCGGCAAGCGCCGAAAGCGTCGGGGCTAATCCAATAGAGCCGCTAATCCCGTTAAGTACGATGTCACAACTCATTGCGGCTAATTCTGATGATGCCGCTGATCCATCAATAACTTGGATATCCCCTGCGAGTTCTCTGGTAGAGGCGCCGAAATCACTCACTGCAATAATTGGAACTCCGAAGGTTCGGGCTTGTTCGATAAGCAACGGAATATTCTTTCCACCAGCACTCAATCCAATTACTTTAAATTTATCTGGATTAGCAGCAACTACTTCCAGCGCCTGCAGACCAATCGAACCGGTTGACCCCAAGATGACAATTTCACGTAGGGCGGCCATGTGCCTATCTTCCCCTATTTACTATCCGTTGCACCATTCGGTTCCGGTGAACGCTCTGCAGCGGCAAGTTGACCACACGCACCATCAATTTCACGACCTCGGGTATCCCTTACGGTGACGGGAACTCCGTAACCTTCAAGAATCTGTACAAATGTGGCTTCATCCGTCGATCGCGACGCAGTCCATTTTGAACCAGGAGTTGGATTAAGTGGAATCAAATTTACATGTGCATTTCTATTTTTAAGCAGGCGACCAAGTAAATCCGAACGCCAAGCCTGGTCATTGATGTCTCGAATCATTGCGTATTCGATCGAATAGCGACGCCCGGTCTTGTTTGCATAATTATCAGCTGCTGTTAAGACTTCTTTAACATTCCAGCGCGAGTTGATGGGAACCAATGTATCTCGGAGTTCATCATCTGGAGTATGCAATGAGACAGCCAACGTAATAGGGAGATCTTCCTTCATAAGTTTTTCGATGCCACTTACTAATCCGACAGTGGAGACTGTTACAGAGCGGGCACCGATTCCAAGGCCATCTGGCGCAGGGGCTGTGATGTTACGAACGGCCCGCATCACCGCGTTGTAATTAGCAAGTGGCTCCCCCATACCCATAAAGACAACATTTGAAAGACGAGTTGGTCCACCAGGTAGATCACCGTTTGCACAAGTACGAGCAGCCGCAACAACTTGTGCTGTGATCTCACCAGCCGTCAGATTGCGAGTGAGTCCGGCTTGGCCAGTTGCACAGAAAGGACAATTCATTCCACACCCTGCTTGAGAGGAGACGCATACTGTTGTCCGATCGCTGTAACGCATAAGCACGCTCTCAACTAAGACGCCATCATGTAAACGCCACAAATCTTTACGCGTCGTTCCACCATCACACTCAACTGTCCGAACTAATGTCATTAGCTTTGGCGTAAATTTTTCAGCCATCAAAGAGCGCATCTCTTTAGGAATATCTGTCCACGTTTGCGTATCATCATTAAAATGCGTGAAGAAGTGAGTTGCCACTTGATTGGCACGAAAAGCTGGAATTCCCAGTTCAAGAGCTAATTCTTTACGGCCCGCTGGGTCCAAATCTGCAAAATGCTTAGGGGGCTTGACTCTTTGTTTGGGCTCATCGAAGACTAACTTCAAGGCATCTGGTTGAATTTTTTCACTCATGATCAATTAGCTCTCTTATAACTTGAAGTGATGTATGAGTTCGAATACGAACCAGACGGATGGNGCAGTAAAGAGCAATGAATCAACGCGGTCTAATACCCCNCCNTGTCCAGGGAGCATCGATCCCATATCTTTNANATGCATATCTCTCTTGAGNGCTGACTCAATAAGGTCCCCGCATGTTGCAGTCACGACACCCATGACTCCGATAATTGCTCCAAGCCACCAGCTATCTTTCAAAATATAATAGAAGACCAGCGATGCTCCAATAGTTGTAAACACAATTGCACCAGCCAAACCCTCCCACGTCTTCTTTGGGCTGATCAAAGGCGCAAGTGGATGCTTTCCGAAGAGGACTCCTGAAAAATAGGCGAAGGTATCGTTGCAGCTGACTAGAACAACAAGAGTCAAAATCTTTTTTATTGGATCAGAATCATGGGCAAGTAAGAGTATGAAACCTGCAAGAAAGGGAATATAAAAGATCGCAAAAACTGCCGCAGTCGATCGCTTGACAAAATCTTTAGGAGAACGAAGCAATAGAAAGACCATGACATTAGGAATAGCAACTGCCGTGGCGATTGTAAGGCCCGTTAATTTTCCAAACCAGGTTGCACCCAGCAGCGCTGTCGCGGCGAGATATAACAAGATTTCTGGAATAACGATTCCACCAGAATTGTAAGCTCTGACAATTTCTCTGATTGCTAAAAGCATTACTACCCATACAAAGAGCGCAAAAATTACTGGATTGATCTCGATCGCGCCAAAGACGATCGCCAATATTGCAACGGAGACGGCTACTGAAGGAAGAAGTTTTCTACCAGCCCTCTTATTGATTGCGTCATTGATCGAATGCAGGTCATCCATGGCTATTGAGAGTCTTCGGGTTTTAGACCTCGAGGAGCTCGGACTCCTTGTGTTTCAAGAGTTCATCAATCTTGGCAACGTGATCGGTCGTAATCTTCTCTAACTCTTTCTCGGCACGAGCAACATCATCCTTGCCGATATCGCCATCCTTTTCGAGTTTTTCCATCGCCTCTTTAGATGTTCGGCGAATATTACGGATAGAAATGCGGGAATCTTCGGCCTTGGTCCTAGCCACCTTAATAAAATCTTTGCGTCGCTCTTCTGTTAATTGTGGGAAGCTGACTCGGATTACTGCGCCATCGTTAGCGGGATTAACTCCAAGATCAGAGTCGCGAATCGCCTTTTCGATAGAAGCCATAGCTCCCTTGTCAAAGGGAGAAATAATCGCCATACGCGCTTCTGGAACCTGAAAGGTCGCAAGCTGAGCTAGAGGAGTATAGGTGCCGTAATAATCCACCATGATCTTTTGGAACATTGCAGGATGCGCACGTCCGGTACGGATCGCGCCAAAGTCTTCTTTAGCCACTTCGACCGCTTTGCTCATCTTCTCGGAAGCATCAGCGAGTGCTGTAGGTAGGTCAGACATTTTGCTCCTTATTAATTATCCAGCAGTTCAGAATCAGTTTAAAAACTATGAGACAAGGGTACCAATGTCATCGCCACGTACTGCACGTGCAATATTTCCCTTGTTCTTCAGGTCAAATATCACGATGGGAAGTTTGTTCTCTCGGCATAAGCTAAAAGCCGCCGCATCCGCGACTGCAAGAGATTTGGCAATGACTTCATCAAAGCTGATGGAATCGTACTTAACCGCTTTGGGATCCTTTCGGGGATCTGCGCTATAGACACCATCGACGCCGCTCTTAGCGAGCAGCAAAGCTTCCGCTCCGATTTCCAGTGCCCGCTGAGCAGCAACCGTATCGGTAGTAAAGAATGGCATTCCTGCACCGGCTCCAAAAATAACGACTCGGCCTTTTTCTAAATGACGAATCGAACGACGCGGAATATATGGCTCGGCAACTTGGCCCATGGTGATGGCAGTCTGCACGCGAGTGTCAATTCCCTCTTTTTCAAGAAAATCCTGGAGCGCCAAACAGTTCATTACTGTTCCAAGCATTCCCATATAGTCAGCGCGAGCGCGATCCATACCGCGTTGTTGCAATTCTGCGCCACGGAAGTAATTACCCCCACCAACCACGATTGCTACCTGTACGCCACTGCGTACGACTTCTGCGATCTGTATAGCAATGTCACTTACGACATCCGGATCGACACCAATACCTTTTTCGCCACCAAAAACCTCGCCAGAAAGTTTAAGGAGCACTCGCTTATAACCAGTACGGGCCATAATGAGTGCTCCTTAATCTAGAACGAGAGTTTACTTGCTGAGATTACTGTCCAACTCGGAAACGGTGAAACGCCGACACGGTGGTCTTCGCCTCATCCAAGATCTGCTGAACGGTCTTCTTCGCATCCTTAGCAAATGCCTGCTCTAGAAGGCTTACTTCCTTGACGAATCCGGTCACGCGACCTTCAACAATCTTAGAGATTGATGCTTCTGGCTTGCCTTCATTGCGGGCGGTCTCTTCGGCAATACGACGTTCATTGGCAATTGCCTCAGCCGGGACAGAGTCACGGTTAACGTATTGAGGAGAGAATGCAGCGATGTGCTGAGCGACATCTTTGCCAGCTTCTGGAGCTGCAACAGACATCTGTACAAGAACACCTACCTGAGGCGGCAGATCAGGACTTGTGCGGTGCAGGTAGAGAGCAACTGGTGAACCAACGAGAACCGCAATGCGGCGAAGTTCGATCTTCTCTCCCAATGTTGCATTACCTTCGTCAACACGTGCCTGAACCGTTGCGCCAGTTGGAAGGGTCGAGGCCAAGAAAGCATCTAGGTCGCCGATCTTGGATGCAAACAGATGGTTCAGAAGTTCTTCTGCCAACTCTACGAAACGCTCACCCTTTGCGACGAAATCTGTTTCGCAATTGATTTCGAGCATCACACCGACATTGCCTTCAGCTTTAGCTAGCACTACTCCGTTAGAAGTAGTACGGCCTTCACGCTTTGTAACGCCTTTAAGACCCTTGACGCGAATGATATCGACCGCCTTTTGGTAATCGCCATCAGCCTCATCTAGCGCCTTCTTACAATCAAGCATCCCCGCTGCTGTTGCTTCGCGTAGACGCTTTACATCTTCGGCTGTATAAGAAGCCACGAATTATTCTCCCTTTATTTCTGCTGCTGGAGCTGACTCTTCAGGAGTGGCTTCAGCAGGGGTTGCGATCAAATCTTTCTCCCAATCAGCCAATGGCTCATCGGTTACTGCAGGTGCGACCTTGTCCGCAAGAGCTGCCGCAGCAGCGGAGCGTGCGGCAAGACCTGCGACAGCAGCATCTGCAATAACGCGAGTAAGCAAGCCGATTGAACGGATCGCATCATCGTTACCCGGGATCTTGTAGTCAACTTCATCTGGATCACAGTTTGTATCCAAAATTGCAACGACTGGAATTCCCAACTTGTGTGCTTCTGCAACAGCAAGGTGTTCTTTCTTGGTATCGACAACCCAAATCGCACTTGGCAGCTTTGTCATGTTACGAATACCTTCAAGGTTCTTGGTCAACTTTTCGCGTTCACGGCGAAGAACCAAGAGCTCCTTCTTAGTCAAAACTTGATCGTTCTTTGTTTCAAGAAGCTCGAGCTCCTTGAGGCGCTGAATGCGCTTGTACACAGTTGGGAAGTTGGTGAGCATTCCGCCAAGCCAACGTTCGGTGACATAAGGCATTCCAACACGAGCTGACTGCTCAATGATTGGGACATGTGCCTGCTTTTTTGTGCCAACGAAAAGAATATGACCACCTTTAGCGACCGTATCCTTAATGAATTCGTAGGCTGAATCAATCAACCCAAGAGATTGTTGGATATCGATGATGTAGATGCCATTGCGCTCAGCAAAAATATAGCGCTTCATCTTTGGATTCCAACGACGCGTCTGATGTCCAAAATGGACTCCGCTGTCGAGGAGTTCTCGCATTGTTACAACCGCCATGGCGGGTTCTCCTTTATTGCATGCAGTTGCGCATGCACTCGGTTGACGAACGAACGGGGTGTTCGTTCCCTAGCATCAGGACACCGACTTATTTTTCAATAAGACCGAAATGGTTTCTAACGTGATTCAAGAATCTCATTAGCTTGATGCGTGAAGTCAGATCTTGCGATCTGCTGGGGTAATTCTAGGGGAGAAATTTCTCTCCAAAATCCACGGCTAAGCGCGCGGGTGAGCGTCCTTAAAGGCCTTATGGAGCCGCTCCGGTGAGACATGGGTGTAAATCTGGGTGGTGGCAAGGGAAGAGTGCCCCAGAATTTCTTGAACGGTACGCAGATCCGCTCCCCCTTCGAGCAGATGAGTTGCCGCAGTGTGCCGCAGGCCATGGGGTCCCATTTTTGAACCGATAGCGGACATCGCATCATAAACAATCTCTCGAACAGTCCGCTGATCGATTCGATTTCCTCGCGATCCTAAGAAAACTGCGTTACCAGATTTTTCATTGACAAGTTGGGGCCTTGCCACAGTCAAATAATTATTCAAGGCTCTCATTGCTGGGATTCCAATCGGAACTACACGTTCCTTGGATCCCTTACCCAGCACCTGCAAAGTTTTTCGGTCATGATCAATCGAACGAATATCTAGGCCACATAGTTCGGAAACTCGGGCGCCGCTGGCGTACAAGATTTCTAGCATCGCAAGATTGCGAATTGTCAGAGGGGTCGGCTCTTCTTCAGCGCGCGTCTGCAAACTTGCAATGACGGTTTCGGTATCGGCAATATCTAATACTTCTGGCAAAGTGCGATGTGGTTTTGGAATTGCTAAATCTGCGCCAAGATCACTTTTAATCCAGCCCTGACTTGCAGCCCAATACGTAAATGCACGGATCGATACAATTCGCCGAGCCATGGTTGCGCGCGAAACCCCCGTGCTCTGCAAATTAGCTAGCCACGAACGAATATGAGTTAGCTCTAGCTCCGAAAATTCTTCGATCTTCATTTTCTCTAGATGCTTAAGGAACGATTCTAAATCGCTCACATAGCCCTTGACCGAATTTTCGGCCAGATTTCGGACCAAAACAAGGTGCTCTTCGTACTTAGCAATTAGCTCGGCACTCATGGATCTGAGATTACTCTTTTATTCTGGCTTTCGTCCTTGACGCAACAGACCGTACGTAACTGCATCTTCTAGCGCCATGGCAGAAGCGGCAATTACGTTCTCATGGACACCGACAGTTGTCCAAGAACCATCGCCATCGGTGGTCTCTACCAGAACACGGGTTACCGCCCCAGTCCCTAGTCGGCCTTCCAAAATGCGAACTTTGTAATCCGTGAGTTCTAACTTTTCAAGTTCTGGATAAAATTTCTTCAGTCCGGTGCGAAGCGCTGTATCAATTGCGTTTACTGGGCCGTTACCAAAACCTTCAGTGACAATCTTCTCACCGTGCGCGCGCAACGTCACCGAAGCGCGAGATGCCACGCCACCGTTAGCGTCACCATCAACGGTCGTCTGCCAATCTTCGATGGTGAAGAAATTAGCGCGCTTTCCGGCGATCTCTTCTCGTAGTAACAGCTCGAAGGAGGCATCAGCCGCTTCAAAGGTAAATCCGCGGGATTCCATCTCTTTCACTCGTTCTACTACGCGAGATACAACTTCTTTGTCCCCGCCCAAATCGATCCCAAGTTCTTTGGACTTCAATTCAATTGATGCCCGCCCAGCCATCTCTGAGACCAACATCCGCATATCGTTACCAACTCTAGAAGGATCTTCATGTTGGTACATGGCAGGATCAACCTTGATCGCACTTGCATGCAGCCCAGCTTTATGAGCAAATGCGGATACCCCGACATATGGCTGGCGCGCACTTGGCGCAACGTTGGTGACTTCGGCAACGGCATGAGAAATCCGGAATGATTCACGAAGTGCACCAACCGGCAAGACCGGCTTCTTCATTTTTAATTCTAAGTTCGCAATGATGCTTACTAGATCAGCATTACCCGTACGTTCGCCGTATCCGTTAAGGGTTCCCTGAACATGGGTCACTCCAGCAGTAATAGCCGCGAGCGAATTAGCAATCGCACAGCCCGTGTCATTGTGGCAATGAATTCCAAGCCTTGCTGAAGAAGCAAGTAGGACATCATTGACTACATCAGAAAGTTCGGTTGGTAGCATTCCGCCATTTGTATCGCACAAAGCTATGACATCGGCGCCTGATTCTGCGGCTACACGTACTACTTCTAGAGCGTATGCACGATTGGATCGGTAGCCATCAAAAAAATGCTCAGCATCAAGAAATACTCGCTGACCACCATCTCGTAAAAATTTGATAGAGCTTCGGATCATCTCAAGGTTCTCATCAAGATTAGTCTTCAAAGCAAGATCGACATGGCGATCGTGACTTTTCGCAACCAAAGTGACCACCGGCGCAGCAGAATCCTGCAACGCACGTAGCAAAATATCATCTGCGGCTTTTACGCCAGGGCGTCTTGTGGCTCCAAATGCAACAAAAGTAGCGTTCTTTAAATTAAGTTCGGTCTGTGCCAATTTGAAGAATTCAGTATCTTTGGGGTTGGCTCCGGGCCATCCGCCTTCGATAAATCCAACGCCAAGATCATCTAGATGCCGAGCAATGACAATCTTGTCGTGAACTGAAAGATTGAGACCTTCTTGCTGTGCACCATCACGAAGTGTCGTGTCATATATATGAAATGCATCAGATACTGGCATCAGATAACTCTCTTGTTCCAGCCGTGCTTATCTTCAATTGTGCCGTGTTGAATGCCAAGCAGACTTTCGCGGATCTGCATCGTGATAGGACCGGGATTTCCGTCACCTGTAGTCCATGTACCTTGCGTGCTTTTTGCAGAACCAACGGGGGAAACCACTGCTGCAGTACCGCAAGCAAAGATCTCTGTAATTTCGCCACTTGCTACGCCATCGCGCCAATCATCAATAGAAATCATTCCTTCTTCAACTTTGTAGCCCAAATCTTTTGCAACAGAAAGAATTGAATCGCGTGTGATTCCTGCTAATAAAGTGCCAGTCAATTTTGGAGTGAGGACCGTTGCCTCCTTACCCTTGCCTTTGATGAAGTACAGGTTCATTCCACCCATCTCTTCAATCCAACGGCGTTCGGTTGCATCGAGCCAGACAACTTGATCGCACCCTTCTGCTGCGGCCTGCTTCTGTGCCAATAACGAGCCCGCATAATTGCCACCAAATTTTGCAGCGCCAGTACCACCCGGTGCGGCACGCACATACTCGGTGGAAATCCAAACATTAACCGCCTTATTGGGATTGAAATACGCAGATGCCGGAGTCGTTATAACCATATACGTGGCGTGGTTACTTGGACGCACGCCAAGACCAACTTCGCTAGCGAACATGAATGGGCGGATATACAGGGATTCACCAATATTTTGTGGAACCCACTTGTGATCTTGCTTCACAAGGGCTTCGACTGTTGCAACAAAATCTTCTGTATCAAGTTCTGGCAAAGCCAACCGGGCGGCACTTCGACGAAAGCGTTCAGCATTTGCTACCGGACGAAATAGGCTGACTCCACCATCTGGTTGGCAATAAGCTTTTAGTCCTTCAAAGATTTCTTGACCATAATGAAGAACAGAAGTTGCTGGATCAATAGAAATCGGGCCATACGCCTTGAGTTCTGCATCTCCCCAACCCGTTGTCTCGCTCCATTCCGCTACAACCAAATTATCGGTGTAGTACTTTCCAAAACCACCAGCGGCGATTTTGGTGGCACGACCAGAATCAGATTCTGGATTCGGGTTTGGATTGAGGTGAATTTTCATTTAGATAGCTCCTGCCAACGCATCACCTATTTGAACTGTGCTTCGCTTGGAATCACCACGTGTAAGTAAATCCGCTGCTACAACACGTTCTACATCTGCTGCTGCTTGCGCTTCACCAAGGTGAGCAAGCAACATAGCAATCGACATGACCGTAGCTGTTGGGTCGGCTAGCGACTTTCCTGCAATATCTGGCGCGGAACCATGAACGGGTTCAAACATAGAAGGGAATTCACGCGTTGGATTGATATTGCCAGAAGCGGCCAAACCGATTCCACCGCAGATAGCAGCCGCAATATCGGTGATGATGTCACCGAATAGATTATCTGTAACAACTACATCAAAGCGTTCAGGGTTTGTAACAAAGAACATCGATGCTGCGTCAACGTGTAAGTAATCTGTCGTGATATCGGGAAATTCTTTAGCTATTTCGTTAAATGTCCGAGTCCATAGCCCGCCAGAGTAAACCAGGACATTGTTCTTATGAACCAGGGTCAACTTCTTGCGAGGCCGACTTGCGGCACGAGCAAACGCATCGCGAATGACGCGCTCTGCGCCACGTCGAGTATTCAGAGATTCTTCAACGGCTATTTCGTTCGCGGTACCAAGTGCCAGGTTTCCGCCAGCGCCAGCGTATGGACCTTCGGTTCCTTCACGAACCACAATAAAATCAAAGGGTTCCTTAGTTGCTAGCGGAGATTTAACCCCGGCATGCAACTTTGCTGGTCGCAAATTTACATATTGATCAAAGGCAAAACGCAACTTAAGCAGCAAGCCTCGCTCTAAGACGCCGCTAGGTACAGTTGGATCGCCAACAGCACCAAGCAAAATTACATCTGCTTTGGCAATCTTTGCCATAGTGTCATCATTAAGAACTTCACCGGTAGCATGCCATTGCGCGGCACCAAGGTTGTAAGGAATCTTGTTAAATGTCAGCGAGTGTTTTGATGCCACTTTGTCCAGGACTTTGAGACCTTCAGCCACAACTTCTGGACCTATTCCATCGCCAGCGATAATTGCTAAGTCAAATTTTTTCATTATCCCACCAGACTCACAGTACGGACCAGATGGGCTCCGGTCTCCTTTGCAACGGATGCAACTATCTCTGGAGTTAGGGCAGAGTCAATGTTAAGAGCCATTAATGCTTCTCCCCCAGCTTCATTTCGCGCAACTTGCATACCCGCAATATTTATACCAGCGGCACCAAGTATTCCACCGACAGAACCGACTACACCTGGACGATCTGAATAGAGCAAGAAGAGCAAGTGTTCGGTAGGTGGAAGGTCAAGGTCATAGCCATTGATTGCGATTATTTTTTCGACCCGACGAATCCCCATAAGAGTTCCATCTACAACGATAAAGCGTCCATCTGGGAGGGCAGCGCGTAAAGAGATCATGCTGCGATATTCGGCGCTCTCTGGATCAGTGGTGACAGACGACGTCATTCCACGTTCAGCTGCTAAGCCAGGAGCATTTACATAGGTAACGGATTCTGCGCCAACAGCGACCAGTGATCCCTTTAGGACGCTCGTCGCAAGGACCGATGAATCATGTATAGAAATATCACCACGGACAAAGACATCAATACTGGTAGGCAGTTCACCTGCGATGATCGTGGCAATCTGTGCCATCTTTTCGACAAGCGGAAGTGATGGTCGGATATCTTCGTGAATCGCGCCGCCTTTAACATTAAGCGCATCAGGAACCAATTCCCCAGAAAGCGCTTTGCGCACCGATATCGCAACGGCAATTCCAGCACGTTCTTGTGCTTCATCTGTTGATGCACCTAGGTGTGGAGTTGCAACGACTTGATCTAACGCAAAGAGCGGGGAATCTGTGCATGGCTCTGTCGCAAATACATCAAGTCCAGCACCAGCGACTCGACCTTCGATAAGTGCGTTGTAAAGAGCATCCTCGTCCAGCACGCCACCACGGGCCGCATTAATAATGCGAACCGAAGGTTTAACCTTCTTGAGCGCTTCGACACCAATCATGTTCGCGGTCTCTTTAGTCTTTGGAAGATGAATCGTGATGAAATCACTGACGCGCAGTAATTCATCAAGCTCCATTAATTGAACGCCTAATTGCGCGGCGCGAGCCGGCAATAAATAAGGATCGTAAGCGACTACGTTCATCCCAAAAGATTGCATGCGGGCAGCTACTAACTGGCCGATCTTTCCAAAGCCCACGATACCAAGAGTTTTTTCAAATAATTCTGCTCCGGTGTATTTAGATCGAGCCCATTTACCACTCCGAAGCGCCGCGTTTGCAGGTGAAACAAACCGTGCTGATGCCATCAAAAGAGCGATCGCGAGTTCTGCTGCGCTCACAATATTTGAGGTAGGTGCATTGACAACCATAACTCCAGCGGCCGTTGCTGCTGGAATATCAACATTGTCGACACCAACTCCTGCACGAGCAATTACTTTAAGGCCCTTTGCTGCCGCGATTGCTTCTGCATCCATCTTGGTAGCAGATCGAATCAAAACCGCATCCACGCCTGAACCAAGGGCAGCAAGCAACTCGGGACGATTAGCACCGTCGCAATTGCGTACTTCAAAATCTGGACCCAGCGCCGCCATCGTGGCAGGGCTGAGTTCTTCGGCAATCAGAACAACAGGTTTAGCCACGTGATGCAGAACCTTCCTGATAATCATCCTTGGCGCCAGTTTTTACCCATGACATCATCTTGCGAAGTTCGCGGCCTACGGCCTCGATTGGATGTGATTCGCCCTTTGCGCGAAGTGCCTTGAATTCAGGAGCTCCTGCATCTTGGTCATCAATAAAACGCTGAGCAAATTTTCCACTTTGAATGTCAGCAAGCACTGCCTTCATATTCTCTTTAACGCTTGGATCAATAACACGTGGACCCGATACATAATCTCCGTATTCGGCCGTGTCAGATACTGACCAACGCTGCTTAGCGATTCCGCCTTCGTACATCAGATCAACAATCAACTTGAGCTCGTGGAGACATTCGAAGTAAGCAACTTCTGGTTGGTAACCAGCTTCGATCAAAGTTTCGAATCCATATTGGACTAGCTGTGAAGCTCCGCCGCATAGTACTGACTGCTCTCCAAAGAGATCGGTCTCGCACTCTTCGGTAAATGTGGTCAAGATTCCGCCAGCGCGAAGTCCACCAATTGCCTTTGCATACGAAAGTGTTAGCGGCCAAGCATTACCTGTTGCATCTTGTTCTACCGCAACTAGAACCGGAACTCCACGTCCAGCAGAGAACTCACGACGAACCAAGTGTCCTGGTCCCTTTGGCGCGACCATTGCGACATCGATATTTGCTTCTGGCTTGATGTAACCGAAACGAATGTTAAAGCCATGTCCAAAGAAGAGAGCCGAACCAGGCTTAAGGTTTGGCTTAATCGAATCGTTGTAAATATGGCGTTGCACGTGATCAGGTGCAAGGAGCATGACAACATCAGCTTCTTTAACCGCATCTGCAACCGAAAGGACTCGAAGTCCTTCTGACTCTGCTTTGGCGCGCGACGCAGAACCGTCAGCGAGACCAATGCGAACATCAACACCACTATCGCGAAGACTCAAGGCATGAGCATGGCCCTGTGAGCCATAACCGATGACGGCAACCTTCTTTGATTGAATGATAGATAAATCTGCATCTTCGTCGTGATATTGGGTAGCCACTTGGGTCTGCCTTTCGTTGTGTTGGGGTTAGAGGGAACTTGTTCCAGGCTTTAGTCCGCGCTCCATTGCGACGAGACCAGATTGAACTAACTCTTTAATTCCATACGGCTCTAAAACTCGGAGCAGCGCATGAATTTTTTCACTATTTCCGGTCGCTTCAATAGTCACGGCATCTTGTGCAACGTCGACTACTTTGGCGCGGAAAAGTTGCACAGTCTCTAATACCTGCGATCGAGTTTCAGGAGATGTATTGACCTTTACCAGCAGTAATTCACGCTGAACTGAAGCGATCGGATCTAGCTCGGTGATGCTGAGTACGTTGATCAACTTATTAGTCTGCGCGATAACTTGCTGTAATGCGTGACCTTCTACGGTAATCACGATTGTCATGCGAGATATGTTGGAATCTTCCGTTGGGCCTACCGCTAAGGATTCGATATTGTATCCGCGACGTGAAAATAATGCGGCGATGCGTGCCAATACACCCGGACTGTTTTCGACCAGAACTGAAAGCGTATGAGTAGCCATTACAACTCCTGTGAATCCCAGATAGGGGCCATAGATTTTGCTACAACGATGTCATCATTGGATGCACCAGCAGCAACCATCGGCCAGACCATGGCATCGCGATGCACATTGAAATCAATCACAACGGGACGATCATTGATTGCCATCGCCTCTTGGATTACGCGGTCGACATCTTCTTTGGTCTCGCACCGAAGTCCAACGCAACCCATAGCTTCAGCAAGCATCTTGAAATCTGGGACCCGGTGTGAATGCAGATCAGTATTTGAAAAGCGTGAGTTGTAGAACAAGGTCTGCCACTGGCGAACCATTCCCAAAGATTCGTTATTGATGATTGCAACCTTGATCGGAATATTATTAAGCGCACAGGTTACTAACTCCTGATTTGTCATTTGGAAACATCCGTCACCATCGATTGCCCAAACGGTTGCACCCGGTAATCCAACTTTTGCACCCATGGCTGCCGGAACTGCATACCCCATGGTTCCTAAGCCACCCGAATTAAGCCATGTTCTTGGATTTTCATAACTAACAAATTGCGATGCCCACATTTGGTGTTGACCGACTCCGGCAACATAAATTGCTTCAGGACCAGCAATTTTTCCGATCCGCTCAATGACATATTGTGGGGAAAGCGAACCATCACTTGGTTGGTCATAACCCAGAGGAAATTTATTCAGCCACCCATTGCACTGCTTCCACCAGTCAGCAATATCTGGCTTCGCTTTCTTGAAAGCTTTTTCAACTTCGATTTGCAGAGCGTTAATTGTATTTTTAAGGTCACCGATCAATGCGACATCGGCCTGCCGAACTTTCCCGATTTCTGCAGGGTCAATATCCGCATGAATAATCTTGGCATTTGGTGCGAAGGAAGAAACTTGCCCAGTAACCCGATCATCAAATCTGGCGCCAAGCGTGATTAATAAATCGGCCTTCTGTAGAGCAGTCACGGCAGCAACAGTGCCATGCATTCCTGGCATACCTAAATGTTGTTTGTGGCTATCAGGGAAGGCTCCGCGCGCCATCAAAGTTGTGACAACCGGAGCACCAGTAAATTCTGCAAGCTTCAAGAGCTCCTTCGAAGCATCAGATTTAATTAATCCACCACCGACATAAAAAACTGGTTGCTTAGCTTCTGCAATTAAATTAACCGCAGCGACCACTTCGGAATTGGCAGGATTTAAAATTGGGCTATAACCAGGAAGTATCACTTCACTTGGCCAATGAAATGTTGTCATCTTCTGCAGCGCATCTTTAGAGATATCAACAAGAACCGCACCTGGGCGACCTGTGCTTGCTATGTGGAATGCGGCGGCGACCGCATTAGGAATGTCATCAGGATTTGTTATCAGGAAATTATGTTTTGTTACTGGCATCGTGATTCCACGGATATCGGCTTCCTGAAATGCATCAGTGCCGATCGCGCTGGATGAAACTTGACCGGTGATGGCAACAATTGGAACAGAATCCATTTGTGCATCAGCGAGCGCTGTTACAAGGTTGGTGGCGCCAGGCCCAGAAGTTGCAATACAGACTCCGACTCTGCCAGTTACTTGCGCATAACCGGTTGCAGCATGGCCAGCGCCTTGTTCATGGCGGACCAAAATATGTCTAATGGTGCTATCAAATATTGGATCGTACGCAGGAAGAATCGCGCCGCCTGGAATTCCGAACATGACGTCTACGCCAGCGTGCTCTAACGCCTTCACGAGCGACTGGGCTCCGGTGATCTGCTCTGACATGTTCAACTCCTTCCTTATATACACGGCGACGATATTTTTAGTAGAAATCTTTCGCTGGTGAAATGAGAAACCCCTCAGTGGGAACTGAGGGGTAGCGCACCATCTAGTCAGACTAGATCGCGCGCTCTCGAATCACCACTGATGATGTCATGGCGCAATTCTCGCGCGGGAAACCGCTGTAGTCAACCCCTGAGATATACATCTCATAATTTGAGAAGCAGGTCGCACCTGATTTAACCGCAGACCGCTCCCTGAGAGGCAGATCCCACAACTTTTGAGTACTTTGCCAATACCCCACGACGATACTTGTGAGGAATAGGAGCAAAATGTTTGCGACGTTCAGCAAGTTCTGCTCCATCAACAAGTAAATCCAATGTCTTTTTCTTGATATCAATCCGGATCAGATCGCCATCTTTAATAAACGCGATCGGGCCGCCATCGACAGCTTCGGGAGCGACATGTCCAACACATAACCCGGTGCTGCCACCAGAGAATCGACCGTCGGTCAACAACAATGTGGACTTACCAAGACCAGCACCTTTGATCGCACCGGTGATCATCAACATTTCGCGCATTCCAGGTCCACCTTTGGGACCCTCGTAGCGAATCACTACTGCGTCACCGGCTTTGATAGTTCCATTTTCCAAAGCGGTCATGGCTGCCTGTTCGCGCTCAAAGACACGAGCAGGACCTTCAAAGAAATCAACACCAACTCCAGCTGTTTTACATACAGCGCCATCTGTCGAAAGAGATCCGTGCAGGATTGTGATTCCACCACCAGCAGATAATGGATCTTTAATCGAATGCAAAACATCACCATCTGTATCAAGTGGAGTTAGTTCGGCCAAATTCTCTGCCATAGTTTTTCCGGTGACTGTTAAACAATCTCCGTGCAAGAAGCCTGCATCAAGAAGGGCCCTAAGTACTACTGGGATTCCACCAACGCGATCAATATCTGTCATCACATATTTACCAAATGGTTTCAAATCGCCCAACAGTGGTGTGCGTTCACTAATGCGTTGAAAATCAGCCAAAGTTAGATCGACTTCAGCTTCATTTGCAATCGCTAGTAAGTGCAGAACCGCATTTGTTGAACCACCCAAAGCCATCACTACCGTGATCGCATTTTCGAAAGCTTTTTTGGTCAAGATGTCTCTGGCGGTAATACCGAGGCGAATTAATTCAACAACCGCAGCGCCAGCCTTGACTGCATAATCATCACGACGACGATCAACAGATGGTGGTGAAGCAGATCCAGGAAGTGAAAGCCCAATGGCTTCTCCGACCGCTGCCATGGTGTTTGCGGTGTACATACCTCCGCATGCACCTTCGCCAGGACAAATCGCTCGTTCGATTTCATCAACCTTCTCTTGCGTGATTAATCCACGCGCACAGGCTCCAACAGCTTCAAAGGCATCAATAATTGTTACATCTTTACCATCTACCTGACCAGCGAGAGTTGATCCGGCGTAAACAAATACGCTAGCAACATCGATACGGGCTGCGGCCATCATCATTCCAGGAAGTGATTTATCGCAACCAGCGAAGGTAACCATTCCGTCCAGGCGTTCGGCTTGCATCACGGTCTCTACTGAATCAGCAATAACTTCTCGTGAAACCAACGAAAAGTGCATGCCTTCGTGGCCCATAGANATTCCATCAGAAACCGAGATGGTTCCAAATTGCATTGGAAATCCACCAGCATCAATAACGCCTTTGCGTGATGCCTTTGCCAGGCGATCAAGAGATAAGTTGCAAGGAGTAATTTCATTCCATGACGAGGCGATGCCGATCTGCGGTTTGAAGAAATCTTCATCTTGCATTCCAACGGCGCGCAACATTCCGCGAGCCGGAGCACGCTCTAAGCCATCGGTGACTAATCCAGAGCGAGGTTTCATTGGGTTTTTTGGTTCAGTCATGAGACGGTCCTAACCTTGTCCGAGATGTTTTAATAATAGTTCACGTACCTTTGCGGCGTCGGCTTGACCACCAGTCGCCTTCATTACTGCTCCGATCAGAGCACCAGCTGCTGGAATATTTCCGCCACGGACACGCTCTGCAGTATCTGGTTGCGCAGTGATTGCAGCTTCAATGGCAACCATCAGCGCAGAATCATCTGACACAACTTTAAGTCCACGCTTATCAATAACTTCACGCGGAGTGCCTTCTCCTGCAATCACACCTTCAACAACTTGGCGGGCTAATTTGTCGGTTAGTTCGCCGTTAGAAATCAGATTAATTACTTCTGCAATCTGTGCCGATGTAATCAATGATGTGGCAGCGACTTCTCTTTCGTTGGCAAGACGAGAGACTTCACCGAGCCACCACGAACGCGCGCGAGTGGGTTCGGCGCCAAGTGCGATCGTCTCTTCGACAACATCTAGAAGTTCGGCATTGACCATCGCCGCCATCTCTTTGTCTGGCACTGACCATGCATGCTGCAGCCGCTTGCGACGTGTCGATGGCTTTTCTGGCAGCGTTGCGCGCAGCTGCTCGATCCAAGCACTGTCAGGGACAACAGGAACCAGATCTGGCTCTGGGAAGTATCGATAATCTTCGGCTTGCTCCTTCGAACGTCCTGGACGTGTCTGTCCGCTCTCCTCTAAGAAATGGCGGGTTTCTTGAACAATTCTCTCGCCAGCTTCAAGGCGATTTGACTGGCGAATCACTTCGCCGATTACGGCCCGTTCTACCGAACGAAGCGAATTAACATTCTTGGTCTCGCTACGCGTTCCCAAAGTGCCACTACCAGCAGGGGCGAGGGAAAGGTTAACGTCACAACGCATCGATCCCTGCTCCATCTTCACATCAGAGACACCAAGAGAACGCAAAATGTCACGCAGCTCCGTGACATAGGCGCGCGCAACCTGTGGTGCATATTTACCAGTACCACCAACAATCTTGGTAACAATTTCGACTAAGGGGATTCCAGCGCGGTTGTAATCAAGTAATGAATAGTCGGCGCCATGAATACGACCCGTGGCCCCACCGACGTGCAGCGATTTGCCAGTGTCTTCTTCCATGTGCACGCGCTCGATTTCGACACGGAACTGCTTAATTCCTTCGTCCGTATCAATCTCTACATCTAAATAGCCATTAATACAGATTGGCTCGTCGTACTGAGATGTCTGAAAATTCTTTGGCATATCTGGATAGAAATAATTTTTTCGGGCAAAACGAGAGAACGGCGCGACCGAACAGTTCAGCGCTAGGCCGATCAAGATCGAACTTTCGATCGCCTTACCATTAACCACAGGTAATGCACCTGGCATGCCAAGACACACTGGGCAGGTCTGAGTATTAGGAGATGCTCCGAATTCTGTGGCACACGAGCAGAACATCTTTGACTTGGTGTTGAGTTCTACGTGAACTTCTAAGCCCAAAGTTGGCTCGTATTTTTCGACCGCTTGGTCGTAATTAAGCACCATTATTTTCCTGCCAAAACTGGAGCCTGGCTGAGTAAAGGCGCACCCCAACGACTTAGCAGCGCTGCTTCTAAAGTACCCCCAACTTGGTACAT
>TBL_comb47_HYPODRAFT_10003309_pt1 | contig 19170 bp, 15 predicted proteins | sample TroBogypolimnion_40_FD_10682 | JGI IMG/M metagenome (IMG submission 10682) | reverse complement strand
AGCAGCAGCGGGCGCCGAGCCTTCCAGAATCGCCACCAGATCACCGATGTTGACCTTGTCACCCAGCTTGACCTTGAGTTCCTTGACCACGCCTGCCGCGCCGGACGGGATTTCCATGGAGGCCTTGTCGGATTCCACAGTGATCAGGCCCTGTTCGAGCTTGATGGTGTCGCCCACCTTGACCAGCATTTCAATGACGGTGACGTCCTTGAAGTCGCCGATGTCGGGCACGCGCACTTCGACCGGGCCGGAGGCCGCAGGGGCAGCGGCGACAGGAGCAGCCGCAGCCACTGGTGCGGCGCTGACCTTCGAGCCCTCCACCGGGACGGGGGAGGGTTGGGGTGGGGGTGAGCCAGCTTGCCCCGAAGGGGAACTGGCACTGCTGCTTTCAAGCAGCAGGACCAGAGACCCTTGCTTGACCTTGCCGCCCAGCGCAACCTTGATTTCCTTGACCACGCCAGCCTGGCTGCAGGGAATTTCCATGGAGGCCTTGTCGGACTCCACGGTGATCAGGCTTTGTTCGGCCTTGACCGTGTCGCCGACCTTGACCATCACCTCGATGACCGTGACTTCATCAAAGTCGCCAATATCGGGGACTTTTACTTCTATGAGTGCCATATTCTTTGTCTCCAACGCTTAGGCGTACAGGGGATTGATCTTGTCAACGTTAATGCCATATTTTTTGATAGCTTCTGCCACCTTGGCCACCGGCACGCTGCCGTCTTCGCTCAGCGCCTTGAGGGCCGCAACCACGATGTAGTGGCGGTTGATCTCGAAGTGCTCGCGCAGCTTGCTGCGGAAGTCGCTACGGCCAAAGCCGTCGGTGCCCAGCACCTTGTAGACGCGCCCAGTCGGGATAAAGGGGCGGATCTGCTCGGCGTAGGCCTTCATGTAGTCGGTAGACGCCACGACCGGGCCGCTGTGGGCGCCCAGTTGTTGGGCCACAAAAGACACGCGCGGTGTCTGCAGCGGGTGCAGCAGGTTCCAGCGCTCGGCGTCCTGGCCGTCGCGGGTCAGTTCGTTGAAACTCGGGCAGCTCCAGACGTCGGCGGCAATGCCCCAGTCTTTTTCCAGCAGCTCTTGCGCCGCAAAGCTTTCGCGCAGGATGGTGCCGGAGCCCAGCAGTTGCACGCGCTTGTCGGCCTTGCCACCGGCCTTGCTCAGGTACATGCCCTTGATGATCTGCTCTTCCGTGCCGGGGGTGAGGCCGGGCATGGCGTAGTTTTCGTTCAGCAGGGTCAGGTAGTAGAAAACGTTGTCCTGCTTCTCGACCATGCGCTTCAAGCCATGGTGCAGGATCACGCCCACTTCGTGCGCAAAGGTCGGGTCGTAGGAGATGCAGTTGGGAATGGTGCCGGCCATGATGTGGCTGTGGCCGTCTTCGTGCTGCAGGCCTTCGCCGTTGAGCGTGGTGCGCCCGGAGGTGCCGCCCAGCAGGAAACCGCGCGCCTGCATGTCGCCGGCCGCCCAGGCCAGGTCGCCAATGCGCTGGAAGCCGAACATCGAGTAGTACACGTAGAACGGCACCATGATGCGGTTGCTGGTGGAGTAGCTGGTGGCTGCTGCAATCCAGCTGGCCATGCCGCCTGCTTCATTGATGCCTTCCTGCAGGATCTGGCCCTTGACGTCTTCCTTGTAGTACATGACCTGGTCTTTGTCGACCGGGGTGTACTGCTGGCCTGCGGGATTGTAGATTCCGATCTGGCGGAACAGGCCTTCCATACCAAAGGTACGCGCCTCGTCCACCAGAATCGGCACCACGCGTGGGCCCAGGGCCTGGTCGCGCAGCAGTTGCGTAAGGAAACGCACATAGGCTTGGGTCGTGGAGATTTCGCGACCTTCGGCCGTTGGCTCCATCACCGACTTGAAGGTTTCCAGCGAGGGCACGGTAAAGCTTTCGTCGGCCTTGGCGCGGCGGCTGGGCAGGTAGCCGCCCAGGGCCTTGCGACGCTCGTGCAGATACTTCATTTCCGGCGTGTCGTCGGCAGGCTTGTAGAAGGGGATGTCGGCAATCTGGCTGTCGGGCACCGGGATGTTAAAGCGGTCGCGGAAGGCCTTGATGTCCTCGTCGGTCAGTTTTTTGGTCTGGTGCACATTGTTCTTGCCTTCGCCGGACTTGCCCATGCCAAAACCCTTGACGGTCTTGATCAAGAGCACGGTGGGTTGGCCCTTGTGCTTGACGGCCGCGGCGTACGCGGCGTAGACCTTTTGCGGATCATGGCCGCCGCGGCGCAGGCCCCAGATGGCTTCGTCGCTCATCTTGGAAACCATTTCCAGCGTTTCAGGCGTACGGCCGAAGAAGTTCTTGCGCACAAAGGCGCCGTCGTTGGCCTTGAAGGCCTGGTAGTCGCCGTCCAGCGTGTCCATCATGACCTTGCGCAGTGCGCCGTCCTTGTCACGCGCCAACAGTGGATCCCACTCGCTGCCCCACAGCAGCTTGATCACGTTCCAGCCGGAACCGCGGAATTCGCCTTCGAGCTCTTGCACGATCTTGCCGTTGCCGCGCACCGGGCCGTCCAGGCGCTGCAGGTTGCAGTTGATGACAAACACCAGGTTGTCCAGCTTTTCACGTGCGGCCAGGCCGATGGCGCCCAGGGATTCGACTTCGTCCATTTCACCGTCGCCGCAGAACACCCAGACCTTGCGGTTTTCGGTGTTGGCAATGCCGCGGGCGTGCAGGTACTTCAGGAAGCGGGCCTGGTAGATCGCCATCAATGGCCCGAGGCCCATGGAGACGGTGGGGAATTGCCAGAAATTGGGCATCAGCTTGGGATGCGGATAGCTCGACAGTCCCTTGCCACCGGTTTCCTGGCGGAAGTTCAGAAGCTGCTCTTCGGTCAGGCGGCCTTCCATGTAGGCGCGGGCATAGACACCGGGCGACACGTGGCCCTGGATGTAAAGGCAATCACCGCCGTGCTCTTTTCCAGGCTCGGCACTCTCGGCATGCCAGAAGTGGTTGAAGCCGGCACCAAACATGTGGGCCAGCGAGGCAAAGGAACCGATGTGGCCGCCCAGGTCACCACCGTCAATGGGGTGGTGGCGATTCGCCTTGACCACCATCGCCATGGCGTTCCAGCGCATGTAGGCGCGCAAGCGCTCTTCGATTTCGATATTGCCGGGACAGATTTCTTCCTGGTCCTTGTCGATGGTGTTGACGTAGGCCGTGTTGGCCGAGAACGGCATGTCCATGCTGTTCTGGCGCGCATGCGAGAGCAGTTGCTCCAGCAGAAATTGGGCCCGCTGGGGGCCCTCTTTTTCAATCACCGCGGACAGGGCATCCATCCACTCGCGGGTTTCCTGGCTGTCTGCGTCAACGCTGCTGGCCGGGTTGGGGGGAACTGCTGGCATTCTTGTCTCCTAGTTGCTTTTGGGGTTGGGCGACGTAATTTAGTACGACCATCGAAGTTTCTCACATTTTATTTTAAATTTCAACTAGTGCTTTTTACTTTCATATTGTGAAATATGACGAGGCTCGCCAGAATACATTCGCCTACACTTAAAGAATGCAGTTGCCCAACCTGATATCCCTGCCCAATCCCCTGACCTTGCCGCCCGTACAACAGGCAAAGCACTGGTGGTCACGGCAGAATCCGCACCTCCAGGACCGGCTCGCCATGCTGGCGCCGTTGCTGGCGGTTGCCTTGTTTTTCGCCGCTATCGTGACCGCTTTCGCCTACCTGCGCGCGGAAGAATTCGACCGCGAACAGGAGGCGGTGCAGCGCGACGTGGAATACACGCAACAACGCCTGCGTCTGCGCCTGCTGGAGCGTCAGGAGCAACTGACTCGCATGGCGCGCGAGGTCTCCAACCACGAGCTGGATGTGGAAAGCTTCCACGCCCGCGCCGCCGCCATGCTCAACCAATATCCGGAGGTGCAGGGCCTGGCCTGGATTGACGAGCGCCACCGCATCAAGGTGGGCACGGGCACGGCCATCTACCCGGCGCCGTCGGTCCCTGCCACGCGACTGGAAGACGACACCGCCTATGCCAGCGCACGCTCCAGCAACCAGGCGGTCTATCTGCAGCGCCTGCGCGCCGGCGAACTGACGCCGCTGATGCAGATCTACCTGCCGCTCAATGAACGCAACCGCTTCTCAGGCGTGCTGCTGGCCGAGCTGTCGGTGGATGGGCTGTACCGCTACGGTGTGCCCGATGAGGTGAGCGCGCGTTACGCCATCTCGCTGCAGGACGCCAAGGGCGGCTTACTGGCCGGCACGGTGATTCCAACCCGCAAGGCGTCCAGCTACGCTCTGCCCTGGGCGCCGCGCACCAACGCCTATTCCATGCCGGTGTCGCCCGTGGGCAGCGGCCTGGTGGTACGCGGCCAGGCCTATCGTGCCTCGCTGGGCGTGATCGGCAGTGGCCTGTTCTGGCTGGTCGGAACACTCAGCGTGATGACGGCCTGGATGCTGATTGCCAATTGGCGCCATACCCGCAGGCGGCTGCAGGCCCAGCAGGCCCTGGTGTCGGAAACCAATTTCCGCCGGGCCATGGAAAACTCCATGCTCACCGGCATGCGCGCGATGGACCTGCAGGGTCGCATCACCTATGTCAACGCCGCCTTTTGCCAGATGACCGGCTGGAGCGAGGCCGACCTGATGGGACGCTCCGCGCCCTTCCCGTACTGGCCCGAATCCGACCGCGAGCTGCTGGCGTCCAAGCTGGAAGAAGAACTGTCCGGCAAGTTCAGCCCCGGCGGCTTTCAGGTGCGCGTCAAGCGCCGCGACGGCAGCATGTTTGATGCCCGCCTGTATGTGGCGCCTTTGATCGATGCCATGGGAACGCAAACCGGCTGGGTGACTTCGATGACCGACATCACCGAGCCCAATCGGGTGCGCGAGCAGCTGTCGGCCTCGCACCAGCGTTTCACCACGGTGCTGGAGGCGCTGGACGCGTCGATCTCGGTGGCGCCCCTGGGCAGCGACGAGCTGCTGTTTGCCAACAAGCTGTACCGCCAGTGGTTTGGTACCCAGGCCAATGGGCATTTGCAACTGCTGGCACAGGCCGGTGTGCCCAGCAGCCCGACCAGCGATGACTCGGGCGACAGCGTGGACCCACTGGCCGGCCTACCGACCGAGTCGATTGCCGACACGGAAACCGAAAGCGGCGAGATTTTCGACAGCGCCCTGGGCAAATGGCTGGAGGTGCGCACGCGCTACCTGAGCTGGGTGGATGGACGCTTGGCGCAGATGGTGATTGCCACCGACATCACCAGCCGCCGCATGGCCGAGCAACAGGCCGCCACCCAGGCCGAGCGCGCCGCCAACTCCAGCCGACTGATCACCATGGGCGAGATGGCATCCAGCGTGGCGCACGAACTGAATCAGCCGCTCACCGCCATCAACAACTATTGCAACGGCATGGTGTCGCGCATCAAGGCGCAGCAAATCACCGAAGAAGATCTGCTGGGTGCCCTGGAAAAAACCGCCCGTCAGGCGCAGCGCGCCGGCCAAATCATTCAGCGCATCCGCTCGTTCGTGAAGCGCAGCGAGCCCAACCGCACGCTGTCGGATGTCAACATCATGGTCAGCGAAGCCATGGAGCTGGCCGACATCGAGCTGCGCCGGCGCAATGTACGCCTCAACCCCTTTATTGCCGCGCGCCTGCCGATGATGGTGGTGGACCCGATCCTGATCGAGCAGGTGCTGGTCAACCTGTTGCGCAACGCGGCCGAATCGATAGACCTGGCCCAGCGCCCCACCGCCCAGCGACTGGTCGAGCTGCGCGTGGTACCGGTGCGCATCGAGGGCCAATCGGCCATCGATTTTTCGGTCCGTGACTCCGGCATGGGCCTGGCGCCGGAGGTGATGGTGCGGCTGTACGAAGCCTTTTTTTCCACCAAGGCCGACGGCATGGGCATAGGCCTGTCGCTGTGCCGCTCCATTGTCGAATCGCACCTGGGAAGAATGAGCGCCGAGAACATCTACAATGGAGCAGAGGTGGTAGGTTGCCGGTTCTCCTTCTGGATTCCGGTGGCAGACATCAAACAACCCGCGCTCAGCGCGCCCACCTCACGCACATAACGGTCTGGAAAATTGAATGAGCCTGATACCAAAAAAAGGGACGGTCTACGTTGTCGATGACGATGAGGCCGTACGTGATTCCTTGCAGTGGTTGCTGGAAGGCAAGGGCTACCGGGTTCGATGCTTCGATTCCGCTGAGTCTTTTCTCAGCCGCTACGACGCCCGCGAGGTGGCCTGCCTGATTGCCGACATCCGCATGGGCGGCATGACCGGGCTGGAGCTGCAAAACCGCTTGATCGAAGGCCGCTCGCCCTTGCCCATCGTTTTCATCACCGGCCACGGCGACGTGCCCATGGCCGTGGACACCATGAAAAAAGGTGCCATGGACTTCATCCAGAAGCCCTTCAAGGAAGACCAGTTGGTCAACCTGGTGGAGCGCATGCTGGACCACGCCAAGGACTCTTTTGCCGACTACCAGCTGGCCGTCAACCGCGATGCCCTGCTGTCCAAACTGACGTTGCGCGAGTCGCAGGTGCTGGAGCGCATTGTGGCCGGGCGCCTGAACAAGCAGATCGCCGATGACTTGGGCATCAGCATCAAGACGGTGGAGGCGCATAGAGCCAACATCATGGAAAAGCTCAGCGCCAACACCGTGGCCGATCTGCTCAAGATTGCCCTGGGCCAGAACGCGCCAAAGGTATAAGACGCCCCATGGCCCACACGCCCGCAACAATGCGTTGCGGGCTTTTTTATTCCGGAGATCCGCATGACCACCACAGCAAAAATCATTGACGGCAACGCCCTGGCCGCCCACACCCGCGCCGACGTGGCGCGCCGCACGGCGGCTCTCAGCAGCCGGGGCCTGACGCCCGGCCTGGCGGTGCTGCTGGTGGGCGAAAACCCGGCCTCGCAGGTCTATGTGCGCAACAAGGTCAAGGCCTGTCTTGACGCCGGTCTGCACTCGGTCCTGGAGCGCTACCCGGCCAGCATGACCGAGGCCGAGCTGCTGGCCCGCATTGACGCGCTCAACGTCGATCCCAGCATTCACGGCATCCTGGTGCAACTGCCGGTGCCGGCCCATATCGACGCGCACAAGGTCATCGAGGCGATTGCCCCGGCCAAGGATGTGGACGGTTTCCACGTCTCCAGCGCCGGTGCCTTGATGGTCGGACAGCCAGGTTTTTGGCCCTGCACGCCCTATGGCTGCATGAAGATGCTGGAATCCATCGGTTACGACTTGCGCGGCAAGCATGCGGTGGTCATCGGGCGCAGCAACATCGTGGGCAAGCCCATGGCCCTGATGCTGCTGGCGCAAAACGCCACCGTCACCATCTGCCACAGCGCCACCGCCGACCTCAAGGCCATGACGCTGCAGGCCGACGTGATTGTGGCAGCGGTGGGCAAACGCAATGTGCTGACCGCCGACATGGTCAAGCCCGGTGCCGTGGTGCTGGACGTGGGCATGAACCGCAACGACGAGGGCAAACTCTGCGGCGATGTGGACTTCGCCGGCGTCAGCCAAGTCGCTGGCTTTATTACCCCGGTGCCCGGCGGGGTCGGCCCGATGACGATTGCCATGCTGCTGGTCAACACCGTGGAAGCAGCCGAGCGCGAGGCTGCAGCCAAGGGCCTTGCCTAATCGCGACCTTGTGTAAGCGCGGCAATCCCCCACTTACCGAATACTGGTCATTTGAGGCAGCGCCAGCCGCTGCCTGTTCCGACTTTCACTGATATTTTTAGGTCCCATGAATCCACTGCTTCGTTTTGATACCCTGCCCCTGTTTGACCAGATCCACCCCGAACATGTGCCCGAGGCCATCGATGCCTTGCTGCAACAGGCCGAAGCCGCGCTGGAGGCCGTCACTGCAGCAGACTTTCCGGCGAGTTGGATAGACATGTCGCGCACCCTGGATGTGGCCACCGAACGACTCGGCATGGCCTGGGGCGCCGTTAACCACCTCAATAGCGTGGCCGATTCGACCGAGTTGCGCGCCGCCTACAACGCCGCCCTGCCCCGCGTCACCGAGTTCTGGACTCGACTGGGCGCCGATGAGCGCCTGTATGCCAAGTACAAGGCGATGGACGTCAACGCACTCAATGCCGAGCAGCGCCAGGCGCACAAGAATGCCATGCGCAATTTCGTGCTGGGCGGTGCCGATTTAACCGGTGATGCCCGCAAGCGCTTTGCCGAGATCCAGGAGAAGCAGGCCGCCCTGAGCCAGAAGTTCAGCGAAAACACGCTGGATGCCACCGACGCCTTTGCCTACTACGCATCAGAATCTGAGGTCGGCGGTCTACCCGAAGACGTAAAGCACACGGCCATGGCGGCGGCCCAGGCCGATGGCAAAAGCGGCTACAAGCTGACGCTGAAGATGCCCTGCTACCTGCCGGTGATGCAATTTGCCTCCAGCAGCGCCCTGCGCGAAATCATGTACCGCGCCTATGTCACGCGCAGCTCCGACCAGGCACCGGCCGACAGCCGCAAGTTTGACAACACCGCCATCATTCGCGAGATCCTCAGCCTGCGCAAGGAAGAGGCGCAGTTGCTGGACTATGACAATTTCGCCCAGGTCTCCCTGGTGCCCAAGATGGCCAACACGCCCGAGGCTGTCACCCACTTTCTGCGCGATCTGGCCACCAAGGCCCGCCCCTTTGCCGAGAAAGACCTGGCCGACCTGCGCGCCTTTGCCCAAGGCGAGCTGGGACTCAACGACCCGCAACCCTGGGACCTTCCCTATGTCAGCGAGAAGCTCAAGGAGGCGCGCTACGCCTTTAGCGAGCAAGAGGTCAAGCAGTACTTCACCGCACCCAAGGTGCTGGCCGGACTGTTCAAGATTGTCGAGACCCTGTTTAACGTCAGCATCAAGACCGACCAGGCACCGGTCTGGAACGCGGGCGTGCATTTCCACCGCATCGAGCGCGATGGCCAGCTGATAGGCCAGTTTTACCTGGACCCGAGTGCGCGCACCGGCAAACGCGGCGGGGCCTGGATGGACGACGTGCGGGGCCGCTGGCTGCGCCCCGACACCGGCGCCCTGCAAACCCCGGTGGCGCACCTGGTGTGCAACTTTGCTGGCGGCGTAGACGGCAAACCCGCGCTGCTGACGCATGACGACGTCACCACCCTGTTCCACGAGTTCGGCCACGGCCTGCAGCACATGCTGACGCAAGTGAACGAGCACGATGTCTCCGGCATCAGCGGCGTGGAATGGGACGCAGTGGAGCTGCCCAGCCAGTTCATGGAAAACTTCTGCTGGGAGTGGAGCGTGCTGCAGCACATGACCTCCCATGTGGAAACCGGTGCCGCCCTGCCGCGCCCTCTGTTCGACAAGATGCTGGCCGCGCGCAACTTCCAGAGCGGCCTGCAGACTCTGCGTCAGATTGAATTTTCGCTGTTTGACATGCTGCTGCACAGCAGCCATGACCCAGAGCAGGATTTCATGCCCCTGCTCGAAGCCGTGCGGCGCGAAGTGGCCGTGGTGTCGTCGCCGCCCTGGAGCCGTGCGCCTCATACCTTTAGCCACATCTTTGCCGGTGGTTATGCCGCGGGTTACTACAGCTACAAATGGGCCGAGGTGCTGAGCGCCGATGCCTACGCCGCCTTTGAAGAAACCGCCGCATCGGACGGCACAGCCAGCGTGGAAACCGGCGCCCGCTATCGCCAGGCGATTCTGGAGTCGGGCGGCAGCCGCCCGGCCATGGAGTCATTCAAGGCCTTCCGGGGTCGCGAACCGAGCCTGGACGCACTGCTGCGCCACCAGGGCATGTCCGCATAAAATCGGGCGATACCGGGAGCATCTCCATGAATCTGTCGGCACTGCGCAAAACCACGTTGACCATCGGCCTGCTGGCCGCTGCGCTGGTTCAAGTGCGGGCACAGACGGTGTACCGGATCGTCGGCCCAGACGGCAGGCTCACCTTCTCGGACAGGCCACCGGTGACTGCCGATCAGGGCAAGGTGGTCACCACCGGTGCGATCGCAGCAGCCGCTGCAGCCAGTGCCGCGCTGCCGTTTGAGTTGCGCCAGGTAGTGTCTCGATTTCCGGTTGTTCTCTACAGCGCGCCCGACTGCGGACCCTGCAGCACCGGTCGCAGCCTGCTGAGCGGCCGCGGTATTCCATTTTCTGAGCAGACGGTCGTGAGCCCCGACGACCTGGCCGCACTGCAGCGGCTCAGCGGTGAAACCTCCCTGCCCTTTCTGAGCATTGGCGCTCAGCGCATCAAGGGCTACTCCGAGGCGGAATGGACGCAGTACCTGGATGCGGCCGGCTACCCCAAGACCTCGGTACTGCCTTCGAGCTATAGGGCAGCACCCGCCAGCCCGCTGGTGTCGCTGCAAAAACCTGCTCCAGCCAAGGCCGAGCCCAGGCCTGAGCCCTCGGTGCCCACCGGTCCTGGCCCCGCCAACCCGGCGGGAATTCAGTTCTAGCCCGGCGCCAGCTTTAAAAGTTCAGGGTCTTGACGCCGCTGGACGTGCCCAGCAGGCAGACCTGGGCACGCTGGAAGGCAAACACGCCCACCGTCACCACGCCCGGCCACTGGCTGACCTCGGCCTCAAACGCCAGCGGGTCGGCAATCTGCAGACCCAGCACATCGACGATGTTTTGGCCGTTGTCGGTCACCAGCGGCTGTCCGTCCTTCAGGCGCAGCGCAGCCGTTCCACCCATGGCTGCAAACTGCCGGATCACGCGGCGCGTGGCCATCGGGATCACCTCCACCGGCAGCGGGAATTTGCCCAGCTTCTCAACCAGCTTGGACTCGTCGGCAATGCAGACAAAGCGCGCCGATTGGGCCGCGACAATTTTTTCGCGCGTCAGCGCCGCACCGCCGCCCTTGACCATGTTGCCGTGGCCGTCGATCTCGTCGGCGCCGTCGATATAGACGGACAGATGCTCCACCTCGTTGGAGTCGAACACCGGGATGCCCAGGGCCAGCAGACGCTCGGTGCTGGCCACCGAGCTCGACACGGCGCCCTTGATCTGGTCCTTGATGCTGGCCAGCGCATCGATGAACTTGTTCACCGTGGAGCCGGTGCCGACGCCGACGATTTCGCCCGGCACCACATATTGCAGTGCGGCCTGGCCGACCAGGGTTTTGAGCTCGTCCTGGGTCAAGGCGGACACGGGGGACGTTGTTGGAGTTGCAGAGGTGTTCATGGGGGAAAATCAGGGTAGTTAACGTTGTATCTAGGAATTATCAATGGCTCTTGTCCCTTACGGCCTTGCCCGTCCCTTTTTGTTTGCCCTGGACCCGGAGGCCGCCCACGATCTGACGATTGCCGCGCTGGCAGCGTCCCAAGGCAATTTGCTGGCAGCGGCCTATCGCACGGAGCGCGTCGCTGATCCGCTGCAGCTCGCTGGCCTGACCTTCCCCAACCGCGTCGGCATGGCCGCCGGGCTGGACAAGAATGCGCGCTGCATAGACGGCCTGGGCGCCATGGGCTTTGGCTTTGTCGAGGTCGGCACCGTCACCCCCTTGCCACAGGACGGCAATCCCAAGCCGCGCATGTTCCGCCTGGCCAAGGCACGCGCACTGATCAACCGCCTGGGCTTCAATAACCACGGCCTGGACGCCTTTGTGCGCAATGTGCAGAAGTCGGCGCTGCGCCAAGAGGCCAACCAGACGCTGCTCTTGGGCCTGAACATCGGCAAGAACGCCGCCACGCCGATTGAGAGCGCCACCGACGACTACCTGCGCTGCCTGGACGGCGTCTACCCGCATGCCGACTACATCACCGTCAACATCAGCAGCCCCAACACCAAGAACCTGCGCAGCCTGCAAGGCGACGCGGCGCTGGACGCCCTGCTGGGTGCGATTGCCGAGCGGCGCGAACTGCTGGCGCAACGGTACGGCAAGCGCAAGCCGATCTTTTTGAAAATCGCACCCGATCTGGATGCGGCGCAAATCGAGGTGATTGCCGCCACGCTGCTGCGCTACGGTACGGACGGCGCGGGTCAGGTCAACAACGCCTGGGGCGTGATTGCCACCAACACCACACTCAGCCGAGACGCCGTCAAGGGCATGCACCATGCAGAGGAGACCGGCGGCCTGTCGGGCGCTCCGGTGCTGCAGATGAGCAACCAGGTGATCGCCCAGTTGCGCGCGGCGCTGGGGCCGAAATTCCCCATCATCGGTGTCGGCGGAATCTTGAGCGCCGGAGATGCGGTGTCCAAAATCCGGGCCGGTGCCGACCTGGTGCAGCTCTACACCGGACTGATTTACCGCGGCCCAGCCCTGGTCACAGAGGCCGCCCTGGCGCTTCAGGCGCTGCGGGCTTAGTCACAGCTTCGGCCCCTGCCGACTTCAGCGCAAGCTCGTCGGTAGTTGGGTCTATGGCCAAGGACATGCCGGGCGGCACGCTCAAAAAGGCCAGCGCATCCTGCATGGAAAGGCCGAACACCAGGCTGGCCGGACCCTTGTCGCTGGTCGTAGCGTAGCCATAGCCCCGGGTGTCGCTCAGCAGCGTAATTTTCAGGCTGAGCTGCGAACCCTCATTGCAGCGCAGGTCGACTTCGCCGCTATTGGTTGCGCTGTAACGCATGCCGCCACTGCAACTGCGCACGGCGCCCTGCTCGGCAGCCAACGAGGCCCGCCCGCTGCGGTCCGGCACCAGCAGCAGGTCGCCGCTCAGCAGCTGCCCGTTGACGATCAAATAGGCAGTGGTCTTGGTGGAAAACAGACGCAGACCGGCGTCATTGACCTTGGCACAGCCGCCCAGCAGCACAGCCGCCATGGTGATGCAAAGCCATCCACGGCTTGCTTGCGTGACATCGTGCTGCATGAAAAACCTCCTGTTGTGCTTGCTTGAGCGTGTACCATCTTAGCCAATTAGCAGGCTGTCACCCATCCATGCATTCTCACAGCTTCTCCCCCTTGCCAAACAAAACTGCCGGTCCACTATCCTGGCTGCGGCTGGTCTCGGGCCTGCTGTTGCTGGTTGCTGTGGCCTATTGGCTGGGGCCGCGCAACGACACCGGACCCTTTATGCAACGCGCCAGACCCCTGCCCCCGCAAGACATCACGGCGCTGGTCGACTGGATAGCGACAAGCGAATCGGCCTATACCGACATCAAACCCGGCAACGCCAAGGGCATTGTCTGGGCCGGCCCACAGGGGCAGCGCACGCCCTGGGCGGTGGTCTACCTGCACGGTTTTTCTGCCAGCCGCCTGGAAACCGCGCCCCTGGCCGAGACCGTTGCAGCCCAGCTGGGCGCCAACCTGTTCTATACCCGGCTCAGCGGCCACGGCCGCTCCGACCCTGCCGCCATGGGCGAGGCCAGCGTGCAAGACTGGATGGCCGACACGCTGGAGGCGGTGCAGATCGGCCAGACCCTGGGCCAGCGCGTGCTGGTGATAGGTTGCTCCACCGGCGCTACGCTGGCCGCCTGGCTGGGCACCTCGCCCGACGCTGCGCGAATGGCGGCAGCAGTATTTGTGTCACCCAATTTCGGCCCCAAGGACAAGCGCGCGGACATTGTCAACTTGCCCTGGGGGCAAAAAATTGCACTCTGGGTGCAAGGTCCCGTCCGAAGTTTCACGCCGTCCAGCGCGCAGGAAGCCAATGCCTGGACATCCAGCTATCCCACCAAGTCCATCTTCCCCATGATGGCCCTGGTCAAAAGCGTGCGCCAAAGCGATCTATCCTTATTTCAGACCCCCTTGCTGGTGCTCTACAGCGAGCGCGACAAAACCGTGGAACCCAGCGAAACCCTGGCCGCTTTTACTCGCATCGGCTCGGCACGCAAGTCGATTGAACCGGTCGCCTACAGCAAGAGCTCTGGCCAACATGTGCTGGCCGGCGCCATCAAGGACCCGGCAGCCGTGGCACCCATGGCAGACACCATTAGCCGCTGGGTCAAGGCGCTGCCCAAAGAGCCGGGTTAAGGCTGGGCACCGAAGCCAACTGTCCATCGCTTGACAGTTTGACGCTGCCCAGCCGCGCGGCTGAACGCGCTTTTCTCCTCCCAAGATTCCGATAAACCCAAAGATTTCGCCTTGTATGTGCGAATAAGACTACAATAAATTGTACGATTAAGAAGACTTTTTGTATTTTCTTAATTTGATACTTTCGATATAAAGCACGGCGCTCTCTGATGATGGTTTGGTGCGCTGGCGCATTCATTTTTAGGGGAAGAAAGTGAATCGTTGGGGAATCCCGGTACCCATTACCGATGGCCTGGCACGGATTGCCCAGGCCATGCACCAACGCTAGCGATTTACCCATCCTCCAGGAGCACTCCATGGCATCGCTCGACGGCACCCCTCTCAAGCCCCTATTGCTGATCGCAATGGCATTCATCGCACAGGCACAGGCCCAATCACTCCCAGACGCCGGCTCCTTGCGACAACAACTGGAACAGAATCGCCCGCCACCTCCCGCACAAGCAACGCTTCCAGCCAAGTCGGCTGAGCCCCCACCGCTGTCAAGCCTCAAGGGTGTGGTGGTGACGGTCTTGGCATTTCGCTTTTCGGGCAACACGCTGCTGGCATCCGAGCCATTGCAGGCTGCAGTCGCCAGTTTTTTGAATCGTCCACTGGATTACAGCCAGTTGCAGGGAGCCGCGGCAGCCGTCGCCGAGGTCTATCGCAAGGCAGGCTGGGTCGTGCGGGCCTATCTGCCTGAGCAAGACATCGTCGGGGGTGTGGTCAACATCCGCATCGTTGAGGCGGTGTTCGGAGGCACGAAAATCGAGGGTGCGGCGCCACAACGCGTCAGTCTGGCACGTATCCAGGCGATATTGAATGCGCACCAGAAAGTGGGCGAATTTCTCAATGCCGACGAGCTGGACCGCGCCCTGCTGGTGGCCGGCGACCTGCCCGGTGTGGGTGTGAGCGGAACGCTGCGCGACGGCGCCCGGCCGGGCGAGACCGATCTGGTGTTGCGCGTCACCGACGCTCTGCCCATCAAGGGCAACGTCTCGGCCGACAACAATGGCAGCCGATCAACCGGAACCTCGCGCCTGAATGCGGACCTGTACTTCAACAGCCTTTTGGGTCAGGGCGATCAAATCAGCAGCAGCTTCATTCTTTCCGAAGGCAGCAACTACCTGCGCGTGGGGGCCACATTTCCGGTGGGGCCCAAAGGTTGGCGCGTTGGAGCCAATACATCGGCCCTGACCTACCGGATAGTAGCGCCTGAATTTGCCGCACTCAATGCAACGGGCTCGTCCTACAGCGGCGGAATTGAAGCCAATTACCCACTGATTCGCACGCAGCAGCAGAACCTGTATTTCAACGCCAATGCCGACCACAAGACCTATGACAACCAGTCCAACGGCGCAGTGAGTTCGCACTACAACGCCAACACCGTCAGCCTGGGCTTGTCCGGCAATCGGGTTGACAACCTGGGCGGTGGAGGCAGCAACAATGCCAGCGCAGTGATGACCATGGGGCAGCTGGACTTGGGCGGATCTCCCAACCAGGCGGCCGACGCCGCCAGCGCGCGCACCGAGGGCGTCTTCAACAAATTGCACTACAGCCTGAGTCGCCAGCAAGTGCTTGACAACAACTGGTCACTGTACGCAGCCCTATCGGGCCAATGGGCCGACACCAATTTGGATTCGTCCGAGAAGTTTTACCTGGGCGGTGCCAGCGGGGTGCGCGCCTATCCGGCCAATGAGGTCGGTGGCGCAATAGGCCAGTTATTCAACCTGGAAGTGAGAAGGCGCATGTCCCAGGGCTTCACGCTCAGCGGCTTCTATGACTACGGGCAAGTTCTCGTCAACCGCAACAACGATTTCACCGGAGCCCTGCTTGCCAACAACCTGGTGTTGCGTGGAGCCGGACTTGCGCTGGACTGGCAACAAGGTGCGGGGGTCAACCTCAAGGCCACCTGGGCGCGCCGCATGGGCGACAACCCCAACCCCACGGCCACCGGCACCGATCAGGACGGCACGCTGGTGCTGGACCGCATGTGGCTGAACGCAAGCCTTGCATTTTGATCTGAGATTCGAGGGACATAGAACATGAATAAGCAATACCGCCTGATCTGGAATGAATTCACCCAAGCCTGGGTTGCTGTCGCAGAAAATGCCAGGGCAAGGGGAAAGCGCACATCGGGTGCCGTGCTCGTTGCTGCAGCGGGTCTTGCAATCGCTGCCGCATCCACTTCGGTGGGGGCCGCCCCCCCTAACTTTCATGTAGCTGGGCGACGCCCCGGATGATGAAAGAAACTAGAGGGTGGAGGTGCTGCGGGTAGAAGCCGAGAAAATTCTTTGGGGGCTACCACCCCGATTCCTAACTTGGCTCGCCTTCACCGACTCGTACCCCGAATTGACTCCATCGGTTACCCGATGAGATCTGACGTTAAACAGGGCTGCTGAGTGTTGAGCTCAGACAAGCAATTTCGGTGGGGTACCCTTGGCACCTCCAGTTTTGAAGTTTACACATCAACTGGAGGAATTCGATGGACATTGCCCCCATCTACAAGCGCGTCATTGGGTTGGACGTACACCAAGCGCAAATCACTGGCTGCGCCATCATTGAGCTGGCGGACGGCAGCGTCACACATGAGAGGCGTGAATTTGGCGGCTTCAAGCGAGACCGCAAAGCACTGGCTGAGTGGGCACGCAGCATTGGTCCGGACGTCGTGGTCATGGAGAGCACTGGCATTTACTGGAAAAGCCCTTATGCGGCACTGGAAGCGGTCGGCATTGTTGCCTGGGTAGTCAACGCCCGCCATGTCAAAGCGGTGCCGGGTCGCAAAACCGATGTGGCCGATGCGCAGTGGCTGGCCTCGCTGGCGCGCGCTGGGTTGCTGCGGGCTTCCTTCATTGCCAAGGCAGACCTGCGCAGCCTGCGCCACATTGCTCGCCAGCGCCAAAAGCTTGGCGGCATGCTGGCCAGCGAGAAGAACCGGCTACACAAACTGCTCACCGACGCCGGTGTGCGTCTGGGCGTGGTGGTGTCGGATCTGCACGGCCAGTCAGCGCGTGCGATGGTCAAGGCCATCATTGCGCAGAAAAGCATCCCCGAGATACTCAACTTGGCCAGCAAACGCCTGCGGGCCAGCCGGGAAGACATCTTTGAGGCCTTGCAGGCCGAAAAGGTTACACCAGCGCACCGCTTCGTTCTGAGCGAGACCATGGCGCATATCGAGGAGCTCGAGGCCCGCATGGCCCGCTTTGATGCGGAGTTGATACGTTCCTTGGAGGCGGCCGGGTACGCTGCGCCGTTACGACTTCTGCAGACACTGCCCGGAATTGACCTGATGGGAGCCGCCATGCTGCTGGTGGAGATCGGCTCTGACATGAGCGTGTTTGGCAGCGCCCAAAGGTTGGCCTCTTGGGTGGGCATGTGTCCGGGCAACAACGAGTCAGCGGGCAAGCGCAAGAGCGGGCGCATTCGCAAGGGCAACGCCTGGGTACGCCGCCTGCTGTGCGAGTTTGCACAGGCAGCAGGACGCAGCCGATGTGCCCTCAAAGACAAGTTCCAGGCTTTGAATGTGCGCAAGGGCCACAAGAGGTCCATCGTAGCGCTGGGTCACAAGATGCTGCGCACGATCTACGCCATGCTGCGCAAGAACACACACTACGTGGACAAGGCCGTGGACTATGAGGCCTTGATGGTGGCGCGTAACGCGCCCAGATGGTTGCAAATGTTGGTCAAGCACGGATTCGTACCGGCACACGCCTGACCTGATCTTCGATTAGCTCTGTTGGCAACCGGCCGTACTGGGGTCAGGGGTCAGCTCGCCCACAGGTACGTTTCTTTCACGTTAAGCTGGCATGAGTTGGCATAAGCCCCTCGGGGAGCGTGGGGACTAGACGACTTTACGCACAATCATGCTGCAGACCTGGTCGTGCATGTCGCGCAGGTCCTGCGGTGCTCTGGAGAAGTTCATCTTTTGATCCATGCGCACCTTGGCGGCTGTCAGCGACGCAGCCGTCGGTTTTTCGAAATCGGCAGCACCCATGACACTGCGCATGGAGGCGCGGGCCTGGCGCTCGGTCTCTTCATCGCTGAGCTTTTCACCCATCAGCAGGGCACCGCGCTTGAGCGTCTCGCCGTGGATGGTGACAAAGCAACCCAGCATGGCCTCGCGCGCTTCCATAGGCGTGACGCTGACGGCGGATTTGGCTTTGCTCAACTGGTCTTTGACTTGCATACATTTCTCCAAAAAGTGTGAGGGCGGGCGGCAGGCCGCCCGAAGTGAGAAACTAATGTCGCGCTTTGGGTGATACTTGCGGGCACTGAAAGTACCGCTTTCACCACCATTCGTATCGAAAGCACGCCATGGACCGACTCTCCCCCCTGTTCGCCCGCTTTTCGCTCAGTGCCGATGTGTTCTACAGCGGCGCGCTTTGCGGCGTAGTGGATTTTCCGAATGACAGGGGAATCGGCATGCTGCATGTGCTGCGCAGGGGCTCTTTGCGCGTCATCCATGCCAACGGGGAGCGCGTGGAAGTTGTTGCACCGACCCTGCTCTTTTACCGTCAGGCCAGTGTGCACCGCTTTGAAGTCGACGATCCCGCTGGATGTGACTTGGTCTGTGCTCACATTGAATTTGGCTCTGGCATGGGGCTGCAGATTTTGCGCGGTTTGCCGCAGCTGTTGCTGGTGCCCATGGGTGACATTGCCGGCGTGCAGCCGACCCTGGAACTGCTGTTTGCCGAGGCCTTTGCCGCACGCGCGGGCCGCAGTGCGGCCATTGACCGGTTGGTTGAATACTTCACCATTTTGCTGTTGCGCCATACGGTGGAGACCCGCCTGGTCAAGCAAGGCGTGCTGGCAGGTCTTGCCGATGAACGGCTGGCCAAGTCCATGATGGCCATGCATGCAGAGCCCGAAGCGGCCTGGACTTTGGAATCACTGGCGGGCGTTGCCGCCATGTCGCGCTCGCGCTTTGCCAGCCATTTTCTGGATGTCGTGGGTGCTACCGCCATGGACTACCTCACCGACTGGCGCATCAGCCTTGCACAAGGGTTGCTCAAGCGCGGCAGACCGCTCAAGGCAGTTGCACCCGCCGTGGGTTACAGCAACGAGACTGCCTTTGCCCGCGCATTTGCGCGCCGCACCGGAGTGTCACCCAGTATGTGGGTTGCAAGAGACGCAAAAAAGCCCGCCTAAGCGGGCTTTCCTGTGAAACAAGCAGAAGAATTACTTCAGCTTCATTTCCTTGTAGTCCACATGCTTGCGAGCCTTGGGATCAAATTTCTTGATCAGCATCTTCTCGGGCATGGTTTTCTTGTTCTTGCTGGTGGTGTAG
>TBL_comb47_HYPODRAFT_10003307_pt1 | contig 19184 bp, 10 predicted proteins | sample TroBogypolimnion_40_FD_10682 | JGI IMG/M metagenome (IMG submission 10682) | reverse complement strand
TCCGGGCAGGATGCCCGGACCACGGTGCAGCGGGCATCCTGCCCGCCTCGTTTTTCATTTCCGTGACTGGATTAGCAAAACTGCTGGTACAGGGCGTCTCGCCCGCATGCGCGTGAGCGGCAATTTCAATGGCGGTGACCAAGCAATTTCACGCGGCCGCGGACCCTTGTTGTTTGCGAGGCGTTGATGCTCCATCCGGACTTCCGTTGCTCGTGGAACTCACGGTTGCGTGAAGCGCAGGGAAATGAACCGTCGCGCCGGATTGCCCGACGTCAGCGGATCCACCGCCCGCATCGTCTGCACCGGCCCGTCGGCAACCATTTCCACGAGGCAGGGATTCCAATGGACCAAGTCGTCGGATGACTCGGCGCCGTACAATACATCGGGCAAGCCGCTCGGCCGATAGAATGTTAGAACGAGACCGTCGCTGTTCTTGACGGCAGTCAATGGTGGCGTGAAGACCAGCGGATCGGTGCCCAAGGCATATTCGGCCAAATTGCTCAACCCGTCTCCATCCGGGTCCGCGTCGTCGGCCGCCAGACCGGCGGCGATCTGTTCGGGGCTAAAGCAACGCGTCCGCCAGCTTTCGAGCGATTCCGGCGCAATCGCCAGCAACGGGGCAATGCTCACCGTCACGCTGACTGTGGTGATGGCGGTCAGGTAGTCGCCGGTGTCGGTTGGGGTGAACGTCACGCCTTGTGAGGACGTCCCGGCGGCCGGCACCGTGGTGGGCTTGGTGAAGGCGAAGGCACCTGGCACCGAAGCCTTGCCACCGCTCAAGGTGGAACTGGCCAGGGTCTGGCCAGTACGGATCGCAGTGGCACTCGGTTTGGTGGTGATCAATGGCGTCGCCTTGGAAACCGTCACGTTCACGCTGGTCGTGACAGTCTGATAGTCCAGCGCGTCGGTTGGGATGAAGCTCACGCTTTGTGAGAGCGTGCCGGCGGGCTGAACCATGGTCGGCATGGCGAAGGCGAAGGCGCCTGCCACCGAGGCTGCGCCACCGCTGAGGGTGGCACTCGCCAGCGTCTGTCCGTACACGATGGCCTTGGCAGTGGGTTTCTTCGTGATTGCCGGCACCGCCTTGGCGATGACCAGGGTGCCGCTGGCCGAACCGGTGTGGGTCGCATCGACAATGGTGGCAAGCACCGCATAACTGCCCGCGCTCTTCGGAGCTGTTGCCGAACCATTGTAGGTCAGTTTGACCGTTAGGCCAGTTGGGTTGGTCGTCGCGGTGGCGGCCTTCGATGTGCCGTCATAGGTGGCTGCGAGTTTGCCAAGAGTGACCGTGGCGTTGTTCACCGTCACGTTCACGCTCACGCTGACAGTCTGGTAGGTCAGCGTGTTGGTTGGGGTGAACGTCACGCTTTGTAAGGCGGTGCCGGCCGCCGGGACCTTGGCCGGCGTGGTGAAGGCGAAGGAGCCTGGCACCGAAGCCGCGCCGCCGCTCAAGGTGGAACTGGCCAGGGTCTGGCCGTAACTGATCGCCGTGGCCGTCGGTAGGGTTGTGATCGACGGCGTCGTCTTGGAAACCGTTGCCGTCACGCTCACGACTGTGGTGACGGTCTGATAGTTGGCGATGTCGGTTGGGGTGAATGTCACGCTTTGCGAGGTTGTGCCGGCCGCCGGGGCCGTGGCCGGCGCGGTGAAGGCGAAGGAACCTGGCACCGAGGCCGCGCCGCCGCTCAAGGTGGAACTGGCCAGGATCTGGCCATAAACGATGGAAGTGGCACTCGGTTGCGTTGTAATCAGCGGCGTCACCTTGGAGACCGTCACGTTCGCGGTGGCGGTGGTGGTCTGGTAGTCGGCCGTGTCGGTTGGCGTGAAGGTAACGCCTTGTGAGGCCGTGCCGGCCGCCGGGGCCGTGGCCGGCGTGGTGAAGGCGAAGGAACCTGGCACCGAGGCCGCACCACCGCTCAAAGTGGAACTGGCCAGGGTCTGGCCATAGGTGAGATTGGTAGCCGTCGGTTGGGCCGTGATGACCGGCGTCGCCTTGGCGACCGTAATGTTCACACTGGTCGTGACAGTCTGATAGTCAAGCGTGTCGGTCGGGGTGAAAGTCACGCTTTGCGACGCCGTGCCGACGGCCGGGATTGTCGTGCCACCCGCGGGCACCACGGTGAAGGAAATTTCCGTGGAATTGTCGCTTTCCTCGCCAGTGTTGCTGTAGGCGGTGACTGTCGAGAAGTATTCGACGCCCTCAACAAACCCGGAGACGATCACTTGGGTCACATTTCCCGCGTCAAGGCTGGAGCCATAAACCCCACTCTGTGTCCCCCAGTGAAGCTTGTAACCGCTGACACTCGCGTCGGGAACCGCGATCCAACTGAAACTGGCTCCTCCCAAAGTGCCGGGTGCCGACGCGGCCGTGCCCGACGTGGTGAAGGCGAAGGAACCTGGCACCGAGGACGCGCCACCGCTCAAGATGGAACTGGACAGGGGCTGGCCATAAACAATAGCACTGGCCGTCGGTTGGGTGGTGATCAACGGCGTCGCCTGGGAAACCGTCACGCTCGCGCTGGTGGTGGCGGTCTGATAGTTGAGGGTGTCGCTTGGGGTGAAGGTCACGCTTTGGGAGACCGTGCCAACCGCCGGGGCCGTGGCCGGCGCGGTGAAGGTGAAGGAACCGGGCACCGAGGCCACGCCACCGCTCAAGGTGGAACTGGCCAGGGTTTGACCGTAAACAATCGCCGCGGCACTCGGCGGCGTCGTGATCACTGGCGTTGCCGGGACCACCGCTGTCGAAACGCTAAACGAAACTTCCGTGGAATAGTCGCTTTCTCCCCCAGTATTGCTGTAGGCGGTGACCGCCGAGAAATATTGGACGCCTGGGGAAAACCCGGGGATGATTACTTGGGTCACATTGCCCGCGTCAAGGCTGTGGTCATAGACCCCACTTTGGATCCCCCAGTAAACCTTGTAGCCACTGACACTTGGGTCGGCAACCGCGTCCCAACTGCAACTGGCGCTTCCCACAGTGCTGCCTTTCACCGCCGAAACAGGGACGAGAAACATAAGGGCGAGCAGGGCGAGGCCTGAAAGAATGCGCAAAGAGCGTTTCATGATGCTGTGTATGTTTTCCTGCGCGAAATACTTAGCCAAAGTTTTTCGCACGGCAAAAATACTTACCACAAATCCCATGTGGCGCAAGAAAAAACTTAAACTAACTTTACCTTATGGATAGAATAACAAATTCTTTTTGTTATATAATAAGTATTAATACTCACCATCTGGCAAGCCGAGCGGCCCTCGTCAGCCAGCGGCCGCGGCAATTCTGTTGGGCGGGAAATCAAAGTCGCAGGCTGTTTTGGCGGCGATTCGGGAGCGGATCATCATGATGCAAGGGATGTTTCTATTGGCGGCATTTGGGCTATGCCTTTTTTGCGGCACGGTGGCGGTAGTTTTGCGCCCGCTAACGCTGGCGAGCTGGTTTTTTTTCGCCGGAATGGCCCTGTTGGCGGCCGAGCCGACGTTGGATTACCAGGTGGCTTTGGCCGCGAATCCGGCGGTGATCGCCAGGTGGCTGCGGCGGGCGCTGCTGCTCAAATCCCTTGTGCCGGGCGTCTGGCTGGGTTTCAGCCTGGTGTATGCGCGTGGCAACCATGACGAGTTTCTGAGCCACTGGAAGTGGTCCTTGCTGGCCGCGTTGCTGCTGCCGGTGGCGTTAATGCTGGGCTTGCCGGAACACTTGTTCAGGGAGGTGGCGCGCGGCAGCGGGATGGTGATTCAATTGGGCTGGGCAGGCAAGGCATGGGTGATCGTGGTGCTGATGGTCACCCTGGCGATCCTGGTGAATTTCGAGAAAACCTTCCGCGCGTCGGTGGGCATGACGCGTTGGAGGATCAAATACCTGATCCTCGGGGTGGGCCTGATTTTCGGGGTGAGGGTTTACACCTTGAGCCAGATGCTGCTGTTCTCGGGTTACCGTCCCGAGTTTGCGAATCTGACCCTCTTGGCGCTGCTCCTCGGATGCGTGCTGATCGGCGTCGGGCAGGTGCGCTCCAGCTTTGGCAAATTCGACATCTACCCGTCGCGGGCGGTGCTGCAAGGGTCGGCCACCGTCATCCTTGCGGGCGTCTATTTCGTGATCGTCGGCCTGTTGGCCCAGGGGGTCGCGCTGCTGGGAGGCATCGCCAATTTCCCGGCACAGGCGCTGGTGTTGTTGCTGGGCGTGGTGGGGGTAAGCGTCATGTTGTTGTCGGAGCGTTTCAGAATGGCTCTGCGGCGTTTCATCAGCCGGCACTTCCGACGGCCGGAACATGATTTCCGGAAAATCTGGACGGAGTTCACCTGGCGCACTTCAAGTGTGCTTGACGCGGCCACCCTGGGGAAAAACGCGGGTGAAGTCGTTGCCGAAAGTTTTCATGCGCTCGGCGTCACGGTGTTCAGGGTGGGGCCGGAGACGGCGGGATTGGAGTGGCTGCATTCAACCGAGAAGCGCACGGTGCTCAGCGAGCCGCCGGTGGATGCCGGGAGTTTGGCCGGGCTGGCCAAACGCGGCCAGCCCTTTGTCCTGGAGTCGGAGCATGAGGCCTGGGCGGAGGCCTTGCGGGAATTGTGTCCCACCAAATTCCAGCACGGTGGCAACCGCTTGGTGGTTCCGCTGGTGGCGGCAGAGCGCTTGGTCGGGTTGATGGTGTTGGCGGACCGGGTGAACGGGGTGCCCTACAGCCACGAGGAATTGGACTTGCTCAAATGCATTGGCGAGCAGTTGGCAGGCGCCCTGTTGAATTGCGCGCTGACCGACGAGGTGTTGCAGGCCAAGGAGTTGGAGGCGTTCCAGACGCTATCGACTTTTTTCGTCCACGATCTCAAGAACGCGGCCAGCGGCCTGAGTCTGATGCTCCAGAACATGCCGACCCACTTTGACGATCCTGAGTTCCGTTCCGATGCGATCCACGGGGTGGGACGCACCGTCGAGCGGATCAACCAGTTGATTCTCAAACTGGGCAGCTTGCGCCGTGAACTCCAATTGAAGCCCTCCCCCTGCCGGCTGGATCGGCTGTGTGCCGAGGTGCTCGACGGCCTGGATGCCACGATGGATGGGAAGAAACGTTTGGCGCGAGACTTGCGGCCGGTTCCGCCACAGTCGCTTGACGCGGAGGCGATGAGGAGTGTGGTGACGAATCTGGTTGCCAATGCGCGAGAGGCGTTGAATGGCGGCGGAGACGTGACAGTGGCCACGCGTCTGGAAGCCAAAGGGGTGGCACTCGCGGTTGCCGACAACGGTTGCGGAATGAGTCCGGAGTTCGTCAAAACCCTGCTGTTCCGCCCGTTTCATAGCACCAAAACCAACGGCCTGGGCATCGGGATGTTCCAGTGCAAAAAAATCATCGAGGCGCACGGCGGGAGCATTTCGGTCGAAAGCCAACCCGGAAAGGGCACCCGTTTCACCGTCTTCCTGCCTCTTGGCACCCATCCTCAACCCGAGCCCGTCCTGTCATGAAACCCAAGGTCCTGATCATCGACGATGACGAGGAAATCCGCACCCAAATGAAGTGGGCGGTGGCGGCCGACCATGACGTGGCGGTGGCGGCCGACCGCCGCAGCGCCATGGAAGCATTCCGCAAGCAGCATCCCGAGGTGGTGCTGCTCGATCTGGGCCTGCCGCCCAGCCCCAATGACACCCGCGAAGGCATGGCGACGCTCGCCGGCCTGCTGACGCTCGATCGGGCGGCGAAAATCATCATCATCTCAGGCCAGAGCGAGCGCGAAAACGCGGTCAGGGCGATCGGTGCCGGGGCCTATGATTTCCTCTGCAAACCGCTCGATGTGGCGCAGCTCAAACTCTTGCTGCAGCGCTGCGTCTTTGTGTCCGAACTCGAACGGGAATACCGTCACGTGCAGGACGACGAGCGCGCGGACCTGTTCGAGGGCATGCTCGGCGGCAGTGAGGCAATGCAGGAGGTTTTCAAATCCATCACCAAGGTCGCCAAATCCGATGTGCCGGTGCTGATCCTCGGCGAAAGCGGCACCGGCAAGGAAATGGTGGCCAGCGCGATTCACCGCAGGAGTTCTTTCAAGGCCGGGCCCTTCGTTGCGATCAACTGCAACGCAATCCCCGACAACCTCATCGAAAGCGAGTTGTTTGGCTATGAGAAGGGCGCCTTCACCGGGGCCAACAGCCAGCGCGTCGGACTGATCGAAACGGCTGCCAGTGGGACCTTGTTCCTGGATGAGATCGGCGACCTTCCGCCGCCGCTGCAAGTGAAACTGCTGCGCTTCCTCCAGGAAAAACGCATCCAACGGGTGGGCGGCCGTCAGGAGATCAAAGTCGAGGCGCGGGTGCTCGCCGCGACCCATGTTGACCTTGCCAAGGCCCTCGAGGCGGGGCGCTTTCGCGAGGATCTGTATTTCCGCCTGGCGGTGGTTGCGTGCAAACTGCCACCACTGCGGGAGCGGGGAGATGACATCCTCCTTCTGGCAAAGGATTTCCTCAAGCGTTTTGCCGCACAGCACGGGCGCGACGGATTGGCATTCAGCCCCCAGGCGGTCCAGGCAATTGTCGCACACCCCTGGTCGGGCAACGTGCGGGAACTTCAGAACCGAATCCAACGCGCGGTGGTCATGGCCGATGACCGGAAAATCACCGAGCAGGATCTGGAACTCGAATCGTCGGCCCCCTCCCCCGGCCCAGGCGACGGCAGTGGCACCGGCCATTCCAGCTCCACCTCCCAGGGCCTCAAGCAAGCGCGCGAGCACTTGGAGCGCGAAATGGTGGCCGTGGCCATCGAACGCCATGGCGGCAACGTTTCCGCCGCCGCCAAGGAACTGGGCATCAGCCGCCCGACCTTCTACGAACTGATGAGCAAATTCGGAATCTCCAAGGATTGAAATCCCAAATCCGAAATCCCAAATCCCAAATCCCAAATCCCAAATTTGAAATCCCAAATCCCAAATTTGAAATCCCAAATTTGAAATCCGAAATCTGAATCCGAAATCTGAAATTTTAAATCTGAAATCTGAAATCTGAAATCTGAAATCCCCCTACGACCATGAAAATCGTTCAACCCCTGTTCCGTGTCGCGGCATCCGTGCTGCTGTTAGTCATCGTCCCATCCGGATGCAACAACAAAGCCAAGGCCGCCAGTAAGCTCGGCGCGGCCAAGGAGTATGTCGCAAAAGCCGACGACGCGGCTGCCGAAATCGAATTCAAGAATGTGCTCAAACTCGAACCCGGCCATCCCAAGGCGCTCAAGGGCCTCGGCCTCATCTGGGTGCGGCAGGGCGCGATGCTTGACGCCGGCCACATCTTGTCGGCGGCCAAGAGCAAACTTACAACCGATGACGAAATCGGAGTCAATCTCGCCCTGGCCTACTTCGACCTCGGCTTCGTTGCCGAAAGCCGCAAGGAGGTCTTCGAGGTGCTCGACCGCACGCCAGCCCATGGCGAGGCCCTGATGTTGCTCGCGGAGACCTCCCACACGCCCGAGGCCATGACCGAATGCGAGGCGCGCATCACCCGTGCGAACGCCGGCGACAATGCCTCAGTCTTGCTGGCGTCCGCGCTCATTGAATTCCGCCGGGGTCACATTGATGCCGGCACCCAGACTCTGGAACGCGTTCTGAAAATCGCCCCGGACTTTGCCCGCGCCTTGGCCCTGCAAGCCACTCTGCTCAGATCGCAAAAACAGCCCGAAAAAGCCCTCGCACCCCTCAGAAAAGCCTCCGATCTCGCCGGCCCGCGTTCCGTCGAGCGCGGCGCCTATGCCTCGCTGCTCATGGAACTCAAACGCCAGGACGACGCGCGTGTCCTGCTCAAGGAAGCGACGCGCAAGGCTCCCGATTACCTGCCCAACTGGCGGCTTCTGGCACGCATCGCCATCGAAAACGGCAACGATGCCGAGGCGGCGGCGGATTTGTCCAAGGTCCTGGCCAAAAGCCCGCTGGATATCGAAGCCGGTCTCCTCCAATCCGAGCTTTGGCTGCGCGGCAAGGAACCCGCCAAGGCGGTGGAACTGCTGGAAAAACTCACCGCCACCTTCCCATCCCGCCCGCTGCTTGAACTCCCGCTCGCCAAGGCCTACCTCGCCAAGGAGGATTTCCGCAAGGCCACGGCCACGCTGGACCGCGTTCTGGCCATCGTCCCGGACAACTCCGAAGCCATCCTGTTGCGCTCCGGCCTCCACCTCAACGACGGCCGCCCGGCAGAGGCCATCCGCCTCGTCGAACCTGTGCTCGCCGCCGAACCTGGCAACCGCATGGCCCAGGATCTGCTGGTGGCAGCCTACAGCGCAGCCAACCGCCTCGATGAGGCTGTCGCGATTCTCCAGCGCCAAGCCGCGGCATCGCCCAAGGATGAGGCCCTACAGCTCCGCCTCGGCCAACTTCTGCGCACCCAGGAAAAAAACTCCGAGGCCCGCGCCGTGTTCGAACGCGTGCTGGCACTCTCACCGGACCACCTCGGAGCCGTGTTCCAGTTGGCCGCCCTCGATGAGCAGGAAGACCAGAGCGACGAAGCCGTGGCCCGCATCGACGCTTATCTAACCACTCACCCGGACTCCTCCCAGGCTCACCTCATCAAGGCCCAACTCTGCTTCACCCGCAAGGATTTCAAGACCGCCGAGACCGCGGTCGAAAAAACCATCGAACTCAAGCCGGATGATACCATGGCCTATCTCCTGCTCATGCGCATTCAGACCGCCGACGGGCGCTCGGAACAGGCGGTCGGACGCCTCCGCAAATTGATCGAAACCTCTCCCAACGACCTCACCGCGCGGATGTACCTCGGCACCTTGCTCGTGGAACTCGGCCGCCGCGATGAGGCACGGGCCTGCTATGAGGAAATTCTGAAGTTGTCGCCAAATTTCGCGCCGGCTTACAACGATCTAGCCGATCTCGATTCGAAGACTCCGGAAACGCTCGACAAGGCTCTGGAAAACGCCCGCAAAGCCCGCGCAATCACCCCTGACGAACCCACGGTCACCGACACCTACGGCTGGATTCAATGGCTCCGCGGCGATTACCGCCAGGCGCTGCCGCTGTTACAGGAGGCAGCCAACCGACTGCCCGCCGCTGCCACGGTGCAATATCATCTCGCGATGGCCCACTACATGATGCTTCAAACCCCCGAAGCCATTGCCGCTTTCGACAAAGCCCTCGCACTCCCTGGCGGCTTTCCCGAAAAAGACCAGGCGGCAAGTCACCTGGCGATCCTGCGCGACGTCGAACAGTCGGATCTGGCGACCCTTGAGACGCGGCTCAAGCAACAATCCAAGGATGTCGTTCTCACCGTGTTCATGGCAAAGAAACTCGCCGCCGCCGGCCGCCCGCAAGACGCCGCCGGCGCTTACCAAAGCGCCCTTGCCATCAACCCGGACCTCGAAGTCGCCCATCTCGCCCTGGCCGAACTCTACATCGCCGCCCTCAACCAACCCGACAAGGCCTTTGACTCCGCCAGCCAGGCCCGCAAGCTCGCCCCCCAAAGCCCGCGCGCCGCTGCCATGCTCGGCACCGCAAATTTCCGCCTCGGCAAGCATGAGGACGCCTATAACCTGCTTCAGGAAGCCGCCCGCGCTCTCCCGGACGACGCCGGCGTCCAATATGATTACGCCTGGGCCGCCTACAGCACCGGGCGCGTGAGCGACGCCCGCGCCATCATGGACAAACTTGCCCCAAGCGATTCCGCCCGGACGCAGGATGCGAAGGACTTCCTTACCCTCACTGCTCCGAATGCCGCGGCCGACGCCGCCACGCCGACGCTGCTGGACAAGAAGCTGGCCGACAACCCCACCTATGTTCCCGCCCTGATGGTCCGCGCCGCACTCCAGGAACAAGCCGGCGAGAGCCCGGTGCCATCCTATGCCAAGGTGCTCGAGGTCTTCCCGCAGTTCGACCCCGCCCGCAAGGCCCTCGCCCGCGTCTATCTCGACGACCCCAAGCAACTCGAAGCCGCGGAAAAACTCGCCAACGCCGCGCGCGAACGCCTCAAGAATGATGCCGACCTCAGCGGCATCCTCGCCGTCGTCAATTTCCGCAAAGGCCAGTTCGACTATGCCGCCCAACTCCTCACCGAACTGTCCGCCAAACGCCCTCTAACGGGCGGCGAGCTCTTCGCTCTCGGCATGTCCCAGGCCGCCACCAAACACTCCGATGAGGCCCGCCAAACTCTCTCCCGCGCACTCCACGCCAAACTCCCCCAAGCCGATGCCGACAAAGCCAAGGCCACTCTCGAGCAACTCAACAAGCCGTCTGCCCCATCCGACGCGAAATGATTGTCGGAGGAGTTTACACCCACTGATGGAATGCTTTCCACTTGTCGGCCACCGACGTCCGGAGAAATGTTTTTAAAAGTCGTAACCAACTACTGATCAATGTGTTATATCGGAACCTTCAACGCCTGGCACGGCATCTGCTCATTGATTCGGCGTCGGCGCAACAACCCGCCGTCGGGGGCCTCCCCCACTCAACCCCAACAATAAACCAACCAAATGAAAACACGTTCGTATCTGAAGTTCAGCGCGCCTTTGCTGGTAGCTTTGGCGCTTTCCACGGCGGCAAATGCCGCTCCGTCAATCACAGGCTCGATAGGGTTCGGACCTGCCCCTCTTAGCGGCGTAACACTGCAAGATGGGCTTGGCAACACGACTACCTCTCTGGCCGCCGCCAAAGGCGTCAAAGCATGGGGAACAACTCAGGTAACCACAGTCGGGGGTTCGTTCGCCACTTTTGTCGCTGGTACCAATACACCTGCTTTCTCCGCACCGTGGGTTTTCAATCCATCGACCCCGCTGCCTGCGCTTTGGACGATTACAGGTAGTCTGGCTGGCGGTGAAACGTTCACGTTTAACCTGACTAGTTCATCGATCGTCACCCAAAACGCTTCCTTCCTCAATGTTACCGGCACGGGAACGATGACGGGCACGGGGACCACCGCCTATGCCGCAACCGCCGGCACGTTCAATTTCACCATTCCCTCTCCCGGTGCCGGGGAGCAGTTCACTTGGACTTCTTCATCCGCTCCGGTCCCCGATGGCGGCACCACGATGGCCTTGTTAGGCGTGTCACTGCTGGGCCTCTACGGCGCCCGCCGCAAGTTCGCCACGGCCTGAGCCACGCTCAAAGCCGATCCTTTCCAAGGGCTTGAACCAGCCCTTGGAAACTCGGCCTGCCCCAACCAGTCCAACAAAAAACCAACCCCAACCAACCAAACAACAAAACAACAAAATGAAAAAAACAACAACCATCTGTCGGCTTTCTGCGCTGGCAGCAGCCGCATTCATCGCCGCCAGTCTCAACGCATCCGCTGGCTCGGTCACCATGAAACTGGGAACGGTGCTCGCTGGCGGTTTCACCCCCGCCACCGACCTATCCAGCGCTCCGTATGTGGTGGCGACCTTTACGGACGTCGCCGGCGGCGTGTCATTGAATTTGTCCTGTCCGGGCCTCGGCTTCTCGGGCAGCGGCAATTACCAGCATGTCGGCACTGGGGCGGCCCCAGATGGCTGGCTCTTCAACGTGACGGACGCACAGGTCGGCCACTTGACTTTTGCGGTGACTGGCACAACGATCGGAGCGACGTCATCGCCGCTCTATCCAATGCCGGCGGGTGCTTCAATCGCCACGTTTGCCGTCAGCCAGGGGCTGAACGCCTATGACGCCGCAACCACCGCAGAAAAGTTTGACATCGATATTCATTTCGCCGAGGCCGACACCATGACTGAATTCGGCAACGGCAAATCAATCACCTATCTCATCACCTCCAACCTGGCGGGTGGCGTGAGCGCCGCGGATTTCGCCAAGTTCGATGCCAGCGGCACTTACTATTCAGCGGCTCAGATTGATGATACCACCAAAGGCACTTGGGTCGCCACCACAGGTACGACCCAGACCGTTCCGGACGCGGCGAGCACCGCGACGCTGCTCGGTTTGGCCCTGCTGGGCTTAGGCGGATGCAGGAGAATGTTTTGCCAGGTTTGAAACTCACGGATAGAACCGAAGCAAACAGAAGTGCGGAGCGATTCGCTCCGCACTTCACTTTTCGTTGCCGGCCGGCTTTGGCTTCTCGTTAGACCGGGCGCGGCATGGGATTGTAGCGGCGCTCGGTGAGCGTCGCTGGCCCGTAGGCGCGTTGGTCACAACGCGTTGGGGTGAGGGTGGCGGCACCGGGAGATACGGACTCGTCCCCCGCATTCTGACGAATGCGCCTACGAAGAGCGCTAGCGCCGCCGCATCCCGTAGGCGCGTTGGTCACAACGCGTTGGCGTGATGGTGGCGGCACCGGGAGATACGGACTTGTCCCCCGCATTCTGACGAATGCGCCTACGAAGAGCGCTAGCGCAGCCGCATCCCGTAGGCGCGTTGGTCACAACGCGTTGGGGTGATGGTGGCGGCACCGGGAGATATGGACTCGTCCCCCGCATTCTGACGAATGCGCCTACGAAGAGCTCTAGCGCAGCCGCATCCCGTAGGCGCGTTGGTGACACGCGTTGGGGTGAGGGTGGCGGCACCGGGAGATACGGACTCGTCCTCCGCATTCTGGCGAATGCGCCTACGAAGAGCGCTAGCGCAGCCGCATCCCGTAGGCGCGTTGGTCACACGCGTTGGGGTGAGGGTGGCGGCACCGGGAGATACGGACTCGTCCCCCGCATCCTGACGAATGCGCCTACGAAGAGCGCTAGCGCCGCATCCCGTAGTCGCTCTTTTTCCGAGCAAGATGAAATGCACCCCCCCGATCCATGACACCACCACTCCGTACCCAAAGTTCTGCGCAATGGTCACCCCATCTGGGCTGGGCGAGCTTCGCGTTGACCATTTTTTCCAGCGCGTTCCTGCTGTTTCAGATCCAACCGCTGATTGCGAAATATATCCTGCCGTGGTTCGGCGGCAGCCCGGGAGTATGGACCACCTGCATGCTCTTTTTTCAGCTCTTCCTGCTGGCCGGCTATGCCTATGCCTATCTCACCGTGCGCTGGCTGCCATTTCGCGCGCAGTCGGCATTGCATGTGTTGCTGCTCGCCCTCGCGCTCCTGTTTCTGCCGGTCAATCCCGGCGTCCAATGGAAGCCCGGCCCGGACACCGAACCCATCGCACACATCCTGCGGTTGCTGGCGTTGTGCCTCGGGGTGCCGTATTTTGTCCTGTCGGCCACCGGTCCGCTCATGCAGGCCTGGTTCAGCCGCTTGCATCCGGGCATCGCTCCGTATCGGCTCTATGCGTTGTCCAACGTGGGATCGCTGCTGGCCCTGGTGAGTTTCCCGACAATGTTTGAGCCGACGTTTCCCCGCCAGGATCTGACGGCTTACTGGGCTTGGGGGTTCGCCGGGTTTGCTCTCTGCTGCGGCTTGTGTGCCTGGCGCGTGTGGCGAGCTGAACCTGAGTCCAATCCATCCGCAATTCAAGTAATGTCGCCGCTACCGGCCGTTGCCAAAGCTGCCGCCACGCTGCGGGACAAATTCCTATGGTTCGCACTGCCCGCCTGTGGTTCGCTGCTGCTGCTTGCCACCACCAATAAAATGTGCATGGACCTGGCTGTCATCCCGTTTCTCTGGGTGTTGCCATTGAGCCTGTATTTGCTCACCTTCATCGTGTGTTTCGACAACCCGCTGTGGTATGTTCGCCGCTTCTTCAACCCATTGCTCATCCTGCTGCTGGGGCTGCTCGCTTATGCCTTGTTCGCCCATCCGGCACCGCCGATGCCAGCGCAGATCGCCATTTACTGTGCCAGCCTGTTTGTCGCCTGCATGGTATGCCACGGCGAAGTCTATCGGCTGCGACCCGACCCGCGCTTGCTCACGACATTCTACCTGCTGATTGCGGCCGGCGGAGCGGCCGGGGGAGTGCTCGTGGCGGTCGTGGCGCCGCTGGTGTTCCGCTCGTATGCCGAATTGAACTGGGGCATCTGGCTGCTCGCGGCCCTGCTGTGCTTCCTGCACTTCACGGCGAAAACCACTTGGACGCTGGCGAACCGGCGCTGGCCACTTTGGCCGCCCCTGCTCGCCGGGGTGGCGGGCCTGGCTGCCTTCCTGATGGTTGAGGCGCGCCACAAGATGGAAGACACCGTTGACATGTCCCGTAATTTCTATGGCGTCCTGCGCGTGTTCGAGCGCAACAAGGACGACCCGGCCAACCACGCGTTTGAATTTCGACATGGAAACACGGTCCATGGCCTGCAATACACCACTCCGGATCGGGCCACCCTACCGACCACTTACTTCAACGAGCAGAGCGGCCTCGGCCTGGCCCTCGGTTATTTTCCGCGCCAGTCAAATCGCCGGATTGGGGATGTTGGCCTGGGAGTGGGCACCATCGCCGCCTACGGCCGGAGCGGCGACACCATCCGCTTCTACGAAATCAACCCTGAAGTCAAGCGCTTGGCGGAAACCCGCTTCACCTATCTCAAGCAGTGCCAGGCCAAGGTGGAGGTGGTTCTGGGGGACGCGCGCTTGGCCCTGGAAAACGAGCCGTCGCAACACTTCGATATTCTCGTGCTGGATGCGTTTAGCGGCGACTCCGTGCCGGTGCATCTGCTCACCGAGCAAGCCTTCACCACTTATCTGCGCCACCTCAAGCCCGACGGCGTGATTGTGATGCATATCTCCAACCGTTATCTGGAGTTGTTGCCGGTGGCGCGGAGTCTGGCCGCGCATTTCAACCTGGGCTACGCACACATCGCGCGGTCCGCAGGCGAGGGGCTGTGGAGCTACAATCTCTCGCGCTGGGTCTTGACCTCGCGCTGGGTGCTGTTGAGCCGCAACCGCGCCTTTCTGGAGTCCGAACCCATTGCGTCGGTCACCCACAACGTCTGGACCGACCCAATGCAAACCCCGCTGTGGACGGACGATTACGTCAGTTTGTTCCCGATCCTCTCCTCACTGGTACGAGTGGAGCAAAAGTGAGAGTGACACTGTCATGGAGACTATAACTTGTCTCCTCTCCTTCTCCCGTTAGATCCGAATATGAATGAAGTCCCGTAAGTCTCAATCACCCGTTCAATCCTATGAAAATGCCTAGCAAGCCGAATTTCGCAGCCATCTGGCAACGTTTGCACTCCAATGTTGTTGCTTCCCTGACACCGCTGGTGTTGGTCATCGCGCTCAGCGGGTGTACGTCCGAGGCCCGCAAGGGCCGCCTCCTTGAGCGCGCCAATGGCTTCTTTGATGCCGGCGAATACGACAAGGCGAAAATCGAGTACATGAATGTGTTGAAGAAAGACTCGCAGAACTTCGTCGCGCTGCAGCACCTGGGGATGATTTGGTCGGAGCAGGGTGCGCCGCTCCGGGCGTTGCCATTCTTAAAGAAGGCCGTGGAACTGGTCCCCGACAACCTTCCGGTACGCACTAAACTCGCCGTCGCCTACCTGGAGCTGGGCTCGGCGCAGGAAGCGCGAGAGCAAGCCATCACGATTCTCGACCGGGCCCCTGCTGATGGCGAGGCGATCATTCTCCTGGCCGACAGCGCTTTCTCAAAAGTGGACGTAAGCTTTGCCGAGCAGCAGTTGCTCAAGCTCAAGGAACCCGACCGTGCCGCTCTTCACGTGGCCGCCGCGAGTCTGGCAGCCCGCCGGGACGATCTGGCCGCCTTGGAAAAAGAAGCGCAACTGGCCGTGGCGCTGGATCCAAAATCCATTCCCGCGCAACTCACCCTTGCGAATTCATTCATGGCGAAGAAAGACTACGTCAAGGCCGGCGCTGCCTTCAAGGCCGCGGCGGACCTCGCTCCGCCGCGCTCCGCCGCGCGCATCAAGTTGGCTCAATTCAAACGAGCCACCGGCGCGTCCGAAGAGGCCGTAGCCCTGCTTCAGGAGTTGAGCCGCAAGGTGCCCGACTATTTGCCCGCGTGGCAGGTCCAAGCGCAAATCGCCTTTGCGGACAAGAAATACGACGAAGCGCTCGCCTCGCTGGATAACCTGTTGAAGCGCGATCCAAGCAACATTGACGCGGGGATGCTCCAGGCGCAGGTGTGGTTGTCCAAAGGCGACACCAAGAAAGCCATAACCCTTCTGGAAAGCCTGCACACCTCGTTTCCCAAGCTTCAGGGCACCGCGTATCACCTGGCCCGGGCCTATTTGCAGGACGCCAATCCGACTCAGGCCCGTGCCGTTCTGGACCAGTTGGTGGCCGCCAATCCGGACTATGTGGACGCGGTTCTGCTGCTGGCACGCGTCGATCTTGGCGTGGGCGATGCCCAGGCCGTCGTGACCTTGATGCAAGGCTTGCTGAACAAGCTCCCCACGCAGGCGCCGGCTCAACTGCTGCTGGCTGAGGGGTATCGCACGCTGGGTCGCTTCGATGATGCCGCCGCGGTGTATCGCGATCAGATCAAGGCTGCCCCAAACAACCCCTCCGGCTACTTCCTGCTCGGGATGATCCTGCGCCAGCAACGCTCTCTGCCGGAAGCCCGCACAGCCTTTGCCAAGGTGCAGGAATTGCAGCCCGACGACCTGCTTAGCACCTACCAGTTGGTCGAACTCGACATCCTCGACCAAGACTTCGCAGCCGCCCACCAGAAGGCCCGGGCGCATCTTGAGAAGCAGCCGCAGGCGGCTGGCGCGTACTTCCTGGAAGGCAAGGTTTTCGCGGCCCAAAAGGACTGGAACCGGGCTGAGGCGGCTTTCCTCAAGTCCCTCCAACTCAATCCCACTGCCATCGGCGTCTATAACGCACTCATCGGCACCTACCTCGCGGCCGGCAAGCTGGCAGAGGCGAGTGGCCACTTGGAAGCCCATCTGGCCAAAAATCCCGACGACATGGCCGCTCTCGCGACTTCTGCCCTGATCGATGAGGCGTTGAACCAGTTTCCCAAGGCCCGTGACGCCTATGAGAAAATTCTCGCCAAGCATCCCGATACCCTGGTGGCCCTCAACAACCTGGCTGTCATCCATGCGCAGCACCTCGATCAACTCGACAAGGGCTACGAGCTGGCGCGCAAGGCCAGGACGCTCAATTCCACCGACCCAACCATTGCCGACACCCTTGGCTGGATTCTTTACAAACGACGCGATTACCAGCAGGCACTCGCGCTGCTGACCGAAGCTGCCGCCAAACTTCCGGACCTGCCCGAGGCCCAGTTTCATTTGGGCATGGCGGCCTACATGATGGGCCAGACCGAGGTCGCCCGCACGGCGCTCAAGCTTGCCGCCACCGCGGGGACCGATTTCCCGGGTAAGCCCGAGTCGCAGGCCAAGCTGGCCTTGCTGGAAAGTGCCGACTGTCAAAACGCGTCCCTGTCGGCACCTGACTTGGAGGCCGCCCTTCAGCAGCAGCCCGACGACATCCTGCTGCGGATGCGACTTGCGGCGGCTTATGAGCAAGATGGAATCAACGACAAGACGGTGGCTGCCTATGAGAAGGTGCTTGAACTCAATCCCAAACTCATCACTGCCGTCATCAAGCTCGCCCAACTCCATGCCGGACCGCTGCAAAACCCGAACAAGGCCCTGGAGTTTGCCACCAAGGCGCGGGAACTCGCTCCAAATGATCCGCGCGTCGCCGCTATTCTCGGCACTCTCAGCTTTCAGGCGGGAGATTTCCCCAAAGCCTACGGCCTGCTGCGCGACAGCGCCAGCGGCCTGCCCGACGACCCCGGCGTGCTGCGGGATCTGGCGTGGGCCGCGTACAGTCTGGGCAAGGTGAGCGAAGCCCGCAAGATCATGCAGCAGGTCGTGAAGGCCGCTCCCGCCCCGCCGCTGCTCAATGACGCCACATCCTTCCTCGAGCTGACCGCCCTCGACCAGGGCACCAAGGGACTGGCGGCGTCACTGCCCATGATCGAAAGCGTCCTGCAGAAAAATCCCGGCCATGTGCCAGCCCTCATGGCGCGTGCCGCCCTTCACGTCGAGAGTGAGTGGTGAAGCGACCCCAGCCACTGACCTCTACGTGAAGGTTCTGGCCACTTACCCCGATTTCGCCCCGGCGCAAAAATGGCTGGCCGCCCTGTACGCCACACAGCCGGCAAATCTCCAGAAGGGCTATGACCTGGCTGTCAAGGCGCGCGCAACACTTGCCGACGACCCGGAACTGACCCGCATTCTCGGCGGCCTCGCCTATCAACGCGATGATTTCTCCTATGCCGCCCAACTCTTTCAGGAAAGCTCACGAAAACGGCCCCTGGATTCGACTGGCCTCTATCGTTTGGGCAAGTCGCTCGTGGCGACCAAGGAACTGGCGGAGGGCAGGACCGCGCTCCAACAAGCGCTGGCCGCAGGCCTGCCCGAACCTCTCGCAGCGGACGTCAAACAAGTGCTCGGAAAATTGCAGGATCCGACGAAATAGCGGAAAAATATGCTGGCATTCCCCACGCAAATTATCTAATATCCATTTAACGAACAATTCCCATTCATTCCAGCTATTCCAAACAATCCGAATTCACTTGAACCGACGGCCGCACCGCGCCCGCCTAACAAACGAAAGCAACCACCGAGAAGAATGATCGATCTAACCCAATGATGACGATGAAAACGATGCATGACAGAGCAGACGGAAGCGGACGTGCCGAAGGTCTTGCCAACGGCGCGGGCACTTGGTTTGAACGCATGAGGGACCTCGCCCGGCCACCGCGTGCTTGGCGACGGCGATTGGCGAGCGGCTTGCTGTGTGCCGCGGTGCTCATCCCGCTGGGTGCCAGTGTGGGCTGTAGCGACACGCAGCCGGGCGCGCCGGTGACGGCCGAGGTCTCGCGCTCCAAACCAAACGGCAACCTCGCGGCAGGCGACGAAATCAACGTGACGTTTTCCGGCGCCCCCGAGTTGAACACCAAGCAGAAGATCCAGCCTAACGGCAAGGTCAGCCTGCCCACCGTCGGCGACGTCAACGCCGCGGGCCGGACCATCGCCAGCCTTCAGGAGCAACTCACCGCGATGTATCAACCGCACCTGCAGGACCCCACCGTGGTCGTTTCCCTCGCTGGCGCGGCGGCCGGCGTATATGTGTCCGGAGAGGTGATGCGGCCTGGCAAGATTGCCCTCGACCATCCGATGACGGCGCTGGAGGCGGTGATGGAGGCCGGCGGATTCACCAAGTTTGCCAATCCCAAGCAAGTGTTCGTGGTGCGAAATCAGGGGGGCAAGAGCCAGCGTTACGTGTTGAACATGAACCAAGCTCTCTATGGCACCGAAAGCATTCCGTTCTATGTGCGGGCCTACGACGTCATCTATGTGAAACAGAGCAATTGGTAAGGGCGCAACCCACGCGGATTTAAGCAAGTATCGCCGTGGGCCCGGGCTCGGCGGGTGGCGCAGTGGGCAC
>TBL_comb47_HYPODRAFT_10003306_pt1 | contig 19186 bp, 13 predicted proteins | sample TroBogypolimnion_40_FD_10682 | JGI IMG/M metagenome (IMG submission 10682) | reverse complement strand
GCAGGCTGCTGGGGATGGCGCTGGTGCGGCTGGAGACCAGGCTCCGCACGGGCCCCAGGAGCCCTTCCTTGCCGGACTCAAAGGTGATGCCCACCGAAAGGAAACTGCCTTCGGAGACCACGGAAGCGACGGTGCCACCCAGCTCGATGAGGGGGCACTTGGGCAGCTTGCTGATCTTGATGAGCATGAGGGCCTGGCCAACGCTGAGCAGGTTGGGACCCATGTGCATGGGGCCCTGGGTCTTCACGTTCATGGCACGGCCGACCTTCAGGCACATGCCACCTTCGGAGATGTTCTCCACGGTGCCCGTGAGTCCCACGCCATCAAACAGTCCCGTGAGGGCGATGGCGGTGGCGCCTTCGCGCTGGTTGAGCCGTGCCCGGGGCTTCTTCCGGCGCTCGGCCAGCTCGATCTTGGCGGGCAGGTCCATGACCAGGTTCCCGTTCTTCAGTTCCAGGAACTTGCCCTTGGCCTTCAGGCGAAGACCGTCCAGGTAGAAGAGGAGGCCGACGGTATCCCCCTTTTCCACCAGCAGGCGGCCCTGGACCGCAAGTGTGACCCGGTCCTCGGTGATGCTGGCGAAGGTGGCCGGCAGCTCCCGCCCCTTGGGATCCACGGCCATCAGGGTGGCCCGCACGCGCTGGGCGTCTTCGAGGTAGGCCAAGACCAGCTCGGAACCTTCCGAGGGCTTGGTTTTTTTGGTCCCGAACATGGCCATGAAGGGGGGGCTCCTACAACAACACATCGTCCCGGAGGGCCGGGGCTTGATTATTACCATTGAGACGGGCAGCGTGGGCGTATGGATGAAACCCCCCTCCGCTGCCTCCTCATCGCCCACCAGGGTCCCGCCGAGCGGGAGGACCGCATCCAGGACCACCTTCTGGAGCTGGCGGAACTGGCCCGCAGCTGCGGCTTCGAGGTCCAGGGCCGGCGCATCCTCAAGCGGGCCCTGATCGCCCCCAAGACCTTCTATGGGTCGGGGCAGCTGGAGGCCCTGGCGGATGAGGCCATGCGCCAGGGCGCCCACTTCCTCATCTGCGACGACGAGCTGAGTGGCAGCCAAGTGGTGGCCATCGAGAAGCTCACGGGCCTGATCTGCCTGGACCGCACAGGCCTCATCCTGGCCATTTTCGAGCAGCGGGCCCAGACCCGGGAGGCCAAGGCCCAGGTGGAGCTGGCCCGCTGCGAGTACGAGCTGCCGCGTCTCAAGGGGGCCTGGACCCACCTGGAGCGCCAGGGCGGTGGCGTGGGCCTGCGCGGGGGGCCCGGCGAGACCCAGATCGAGGTTGACCGCCGCATGACCCGCGCCCGCATCAGCCAGCTGAAGCGGGAGCTGACCCACCTGGAGCAGGTGCGCGAGACCCAGCGCCGGGGCCGCCCCAAGGGCCTGCCAAGGGTGGCCCTGGTGGGCTACACCAATGCGGGCAAGACCAGCCTCCTGAAGGCCCTCACCGGGGAGGGCGAGCCCCGGGACCTCCTTTTCGCCACCCTCGACACCACCACCCGCAAGGCGTGGCTGGGCCAGGCCTTCGACCCTGAAACCGGCGAGCCCAGCCTGGAGCCCAAGCACTGCCTGGTGGCGGACACCGTGGGCTTCATCCGCAAGCTGCCCCACCAGCTGGTGGCGGCCTTCCGCAGCACCCTGGGGGAGGTCCGCACTGCCGACGCCCTCCTGGTGGTGGCCGACGCGGCCCACCCAGACCTGGAGGAGCACCTCAAGATCGTGGGGGCCACCCTGCGGGACATCGGCTGCGAGGCGGAGGGTCTGGAGGCCCAGCCCCGCCTCCTGGTGCTGAACCAAGTGGACCGCCTCCACCGGCCCCAGCGTCTGGACCTCAAAAAGCAGCACCCCGGCGCCGTGCAGACCGTGGCCATCGATGGCACCGGCATCGATGAGATCCGGCTCTGGCTCCGGGAGCTGGTCCCCGGCCCTGCCCGGCCTCGAGAATTGGAAGCCTGGGAACTACCGGAACAGCTGAGCCAGCCCCAGGATTGAAGCAACAGACTGGACAGAAAGAAAGGTGTCGCGTAAGTTGTTGCTTATGCAACAGTCGCCTCGCTGGAATGTCGCCAGTCTCCCTCACATCATCACGGCTGTGAAGAGCCGACTGCGCCAGGTGGGCCTTCGCCGCCTGACGCCCTACGGCCTCTCCCCTCAACAATACCAGGTGATCATGGCCCTGGCCGAGAAGGAGGGCCGCTGCCACGGCGAGTTGGCCACCTGCACCTGGATGGACAAGCCCACGGCCAGCCGCACCCTGCGTACCCTCCAGGACCGCGGCCTGCTGCGCTCGGAGGTGGACCCCGAGAACCGGCGACGGGTCTTCTTCCACCTGGAGCCCAAGGCCCTGGCCCTGGTCAAGGAGTTGCAAGGCTTCCGCCAGTACATGCGGGAAGGCATCGAGCAGGGTCTGCCCCCGGAGGATCGCGACACCCTGCGGCGCATTCTGGGCTCGGTCATGGACAATCTGGATCGCATGGAGGCGGAGCTGAGCCAGCCCGCCTCTCGGCAGTAGGGAGCCTCAAGCTATGTGGATTGTCCGTCTCGCCTTGCGGCGACCCTACACTACGGCCGTCATGTGCCTGCTGGTGCTGCTCATGGGCGGGCTCTCCGTCCAGCGCATGCCCGTGGACATCTTCCCCAGCATCGACATCCCCGTGGTGGCCGTGGTCTGGCAATACGGGGGCCTGGCCCCGGAGGAGATGGAACGCCGGGTGGTGACCATCAGCGAGCGGGCCATGTCCACCACCGTGAATGGCATCGAGCGCATCGAGTCCCAGAGCATCCAGGGGATCGGCCTGCTGCGGGTCTACTTCCAGCCGGGCACCGACATCGGCGCGGCCATCGCGCAGATCTCATCCGTGAGTGGAACCATCCTGCGCATCATGCCGCCGGGCATGACGGCCCCCAGCGTCATCCAGTTCAATGCCAGCAACGTGCCGGTGGTGCAGCTCACGGCCCGCAGCGACACCATGCCTGAGCAGCAGATCGTGGACTACGCCCAAAACTTCGTGCGCCTGCGCCTGTTCACCATTCCTGGCCTGTCCACGCCGCTCCCCTACGGCGGCAAGCAGCGCCAGGTCTCGGTCGATATCGACATCGCCAAGCTGGCGGCCCGGGGTCTCAGCCCTGCGGACGTGGTGAACGCCCTCTCTGCCGAGAACGTCATCACCCCCGCGGGCATGGCCCGCATGGGCACCCGCGAGGTGCCGGTGCTCACCAACAGCAGCCCCAGTTCCGTGGAAGAGTTCAAGGGCCTGCCCGTGAAGGTGGTCAACGGGGCACCCCTGCTGTTGGGCGATGTGGCGCGGGTCTACGACGGCTTTGCGGACCAGACCAACATCGTCCGCATCAACGGCCAGCGGGCCACCTACCTGGCCATCCTGAAGAAGGCCGATGCCTCGACACTCACGGTAGTGGACGCCGCCAAGGAGGTGCTGCCCTCCATCCAGGCCGCTGCCCCCAAGGGCCTGGAGCTGAAGTTCGACTTCGACCAGAGCCACTTCGTGCGGGCCGCCATCACGGACGTGGCCAAGGAGGCCCTGGCCTCCTCGCTGCTGGTCTCGCTGATGATCCTGCTCTTCCTGGGCTCCTGGCGCAGCATGCTCATCGTCTGCACCAGCATCCCCCTGGCCATCCTGGTGGGCCTGGTGGGCCTCAAGCTCTCGGGCCAGACCCTCAACATCATGACCCTAGGCGGTCTCAGCCTGGCCATCGGCATGCTGGTGGACGACGCCACCGTGGAGGTGGAGAACATCCATCGCAACCAGGCCATGGGCAAGCCCCTCACGGTGGCCATCCTGGATGGCGCCAGCCAGATCGCCGTGCCCGCCATCGTGGCCACCCTGGCCATCTGCATCGTGTTCTTCCCGGTGGTGCTGCTGGTGGGCCCCGCCAAGTACCTCTTCACGCCCCTGGCCATGGCCGTGGTCTTCTCCATGTTGGCTTCCTACCTCCTGTCCCGGACCCTGGTGCCCACCATGGCCCGCATGCTCATGGGCCATGACCACCCGGAGCCCGAGAGCCTCCAGGGCCGCTTCAATACCTGGCGCGAGACCTGGCTGGATCGTCTCCAGGAGGCCTACGGACGGGCCCTGGACCAGGTCCTGCACCACCGGGTCTTCGTGCTCATGGTCTCCATCGCCTTTGTCGCGGTGAGTTCGGGCCTGCTCTTTGCCATCGGCCGAGACTTCTTCCCCACCGTGGATGTGGGCTTGATGAAGCTGCACGTGCGGGCCCCCGTGGGCCTGCGCCTGGAGGAGACGGAGCGCCTGGTGGCCCAAGTGGAGACCGAGATCCGCAGCCTCATTCCGGCCAGCGAGCTGCGCTCCGTGAACAGCAACATCGGCGTGGCCAACGCCTTCAACATGGCCTTCATGCCCAGCGACAACGTCACCAGTCAGGATGCGGACATCTTCATGTCCCTGGCACCCGAGGGCCACCATACCCGAGAGCACATGAACACCCTGCGCCGGGAGCTGCCGAAACGGCTGCCGGGCGTGATCTTCTACTTCCAGCCTGCGGACATCGTGAGTCAGGTGCTGAACTTCGGCGTGGCGGCTCCCATCGACATCCAGATCGAGGGCCCCAACCTCAAGGCCAGCGGCGAGGTGGCCCAGCGGCTGGTCAAGGCCATCCAGACTGTGCCCGGGGCCGTGGACGTGCGCCTCAAACAGGTGACCGAAGCCCCCGCCTACCGGGTGGACGTGGACCGCCTGCGGGCCGCTCGGGTGGGCATCGCCCAGCGGGACGTAGCCAATGGGCTGCTGGTCTCCCTGTCCGGCAACGGGCAGCTGGCCCCCTCCTACTTTCTGAACCCCGCCAACGGTGTGAACTACACCGTGGCGGTCAAGACGCCGCTCGCGGGCCTGGACTCGCCGGACAAGCTGCTGGCCACGCCCTTTGGCCTGCCCGGCGCCGCCAACCTGCTTCAGGCGGATCCCTTCAGGACGGCGGGTCCTGGCGCCCAGGCGGCCTTCCAGCCCCTCTCCAACCTTGCCTCCATTCAGCGGGTGAGTACGCCCAGCGAGATCAACCACTACACCGTGCAGCGGGTGCTGGATGTCATGGCCAATGTGGACGGCCGCGACCTGGGCGCCGTGGTGAAGGACATCGAAGCCCAGATCAAGGCCCTGGGGCCCCTGGCGCCGCCCATGAAGATCCGCATCCGGGGCCAGAACGAAGTCATGACCGAATCCTTCCGGAGCCTGGGCGGCGGCCTCATCATCGCCATCGCGCTGGTTTACCTGCTCATGGTCGTGCTGTTCCAGAGCTGGCTGGACCCCTTCATCATCATCACGGCTGTCCCCGGCGCCTTGGTGGGCATCCTCTGGATGCTGGCCCTCACGGGTACCACCTTCAACGTGGAGTCCCTCATGGGCGCCATCATGGCTGTGGGTATCGCCACCTCCAACGCCATCCTCATCGTGAGCTTCGCCAACGAGGTGCGCGCCGGGAACCCGGGCTTCAGCGCCCTGGATGCGGCCCTGGAGGCGGGTAAGGTGCGCTTGCGGCCTGTGCTTATGACGGCCCTGGCCATGATCATCGGCATGGTGCCCATGGCCTTGGCCCTGGGCGAGGCCGGTAGCCAGAATGCCCCCCTGGGCCGGGCGGTGATTGGCGGCCTGCTCATGGCCACCTTCGTCACCCTCTTCATCGTGCCTGTCATCTACAGCCTACTGCGGAAGAAGCCGCCCACGGCCCACCTGCTTGAGAGCAAGTTCCAGCTAGAACAGCAAGGGAGTGAAGCATGAGCGAGCGACCGGAATCCCCCGCCTTCAAGCTGGGCGGCGCCCTAACCATGGTGGTGGCCATCCTGGGCCTGGGGGGCCTCCTCTGGGCCCGCCAGTCCGGCCTCAAGCAAGAGGGCCAGGAGCGTCGGGACGCCGTGGCCGCAGGGCCCCGGGTGCGGGTGGTCAAGCTGGGGGCCGCAGGCGCTGAGCGGGACCTCAGCCTGCAGGGCGAGGCGCTGCCCTACGCCAGCACCACCCTCTACGCCAAGGTGAGCGGCTTTCTCCGCAGTATTCCCGTGGACAAGGGCTCCGTCGTGGGCAAGGGACAGTTGGTGGCCATCGTGGAGTCCCCGGAAACCGATACGGATACCAAGGCGCTGGAGGCGGATGCCCTGAACAAGCGGGCCAATGCCGCACGCAGCCAGGCCCTGGGCAAGGATGGTCTCCTCAGCCCACGGGACGTGGAGCAGGCGCTGGCGGACGCTCGCGTGGCGGACGCCAAGCTGGCCTCGCAGGCCACCCTCAAGGGCTATCAAGAGGTGCGGGCCCCCTTCAGTGGCGTCATCACCCAGCGTTTCGCGGATCCTGGCGCCCTGGTGCAGAACGGGGGCTCCAGCAGCACCGCCCAACCCCTGGTCACCCTGGCCCAGGTGGACCGCCTGCGGGTCACCCTCTACCTGGATGCCGCCGTGGCGCCCCTAGTGAAGGTCGGGACCACCTTCGACGTGCGCCCCGCAGAACGGCCGGAACTGCTACGTCAAGCCAAGGTCAGCCGTCTGGCCGGCGCCCTGGACGCCAAGACCCGCACCCTCCTGGTGGAGGCGGACCTGGACAACCACGACGGCGCCTTCCTGGCCGGGGGCTTCGTGCAGGTGGCCCTGAAGGTGAAGGCCTCCAGCCGCTTTGCCATTCCCGTGGAGGCCGTGATGCTGCGGGAGGGCAAGTCTCTGGCCGCCGTGCTCCAGCCCGACGGCAAGGTGCGCTTCCAGGCCCTCCAGCTGGGCGAGGAGGGCGACTCGGGCATCCGGGTGCTGGGCGGCGTTCAGCCCGGTGATACCGTGCTGCTCAACCCGCCCTTCGGCCTCAAGGATGGGGACCGGGTTCAGCCTTCCTGAGTCTTGGTGGGCAAGAGACTGACCGTGGCCGCCAGGCCCAGGGCCAGCAGAATACGCAGGAAGAAGAGGTTGCGGCTGAGGCCGTGGGCCTTGTTGTAGGCCACACGATCCGGGTGTTCCTTGGCCAGGCTTTCAATGGGGGCGTTGATGCGGGCCCGGATGGCCTGGATCTTGGGGCCCACCACGAAGGTGCTGGCCAGGCACATGAGCAGGGCCACCAGCAGGGTGGCGCTCCAGAGCCGCAGGGGGCCGATTAGGTCGTCCTCCACCTCGGCCACCCAGCGGCCCACCCAGGCTAGGCCCGCCAGGGCGAAGGCCCCCCAGGCGGCCCAGTCCAGGCGCCCGATGATGAGGCCCGCCAGGTGCCCCGCCACGTCGCGGCTGGGCAGCTCCCGGAAGAGCAGGGGGGCGGCGAAGAGGCCGAAGCCCAGGGCGGCGCCGGCCCAGAGCAGCAGCAGGGCAACGGCCAGCTGATCCAGGCGGCGGAGGGTCGTGGGGCTCATGGGTGTTCCGGGGCTGGGAGTGAACGCTACCACTCGTTGTAGGGGATGCCGTTGGAGCCCATGTCTGTCGAGCCGCTGCGGACCCGCCAGATGCCCAGCTCCGCGTCGGGGTTGTCCGGGTCCGGGGGCTCCGGCTCGGTCACCCAGGTGTCCCGGGATTGGGTCATGGGGTCGTAGGGAATGTCCCGCAGGTAGCCGAACTCCCGCAGGGGACTGAGGCTGGAGGGATACTTGCCCCGATCCGAGCGGTGCTGCTCCAGGGCGTGGTTCATCTGGAAGAGGTTCTCCTTGAGCACCGCCTCCTTGGCCGAGCGCACCTTGGTCCGATAGCCCGCCAGACCCACCGTGGTCAGGAGGGCCAGGATGGTCATGACAACAAGCATTTCCAGCAGGGTGAAGCCGCGCTGGCGGGAGAGAGATAGACGCATGAATTCACCTTACCTCAAGGGGTGCGGCGAGGCCCAGCATGGTTCATTCGGGAGCCATCTCTGGCGGGCTTCCGGTTGGGCTCGTACCCTCAACCTGACCATCCAATCCCGCAGGCAGCCTGGAGCAGCCCATGTCCCTCCGTCTCGGCCACTCCCCGATCGCCCAGGTACTGGTGGGTCTCCTAGTCCTGCTGGGTGGGGCCTGCAAGCGCCCTGAGGTGGCCCTGAGGGAGCGGCGGGCCCAGCGGGTAGAACTGGTCCAGACGGTCGAAGGCATGAGCCCCGAGGAGGAACGGGTCCTGCTGGCACAGATCAGTGAGGGGCTGGGCATGACCCCGGACCCAGCGGCTCCGAATGGTTCCACCCGGGTCTTCCGCCTGATGTTGAAGGGTGGGCCGAATCCCGATGTGAGCCGGGGCCAGGGCAAGACTGTACTGGTCTCGGTGGGGCAGGGGCTACTGGTGGGCGCCCTGATCGGCAGCGGTGTCATCGTCTACACGTTCACCTCTGTAAAGATCACCGCCATCGGGACCGGCCTGGGCGGACTCTGGGGCCTGGTGGGCTATGGCCCCCAGCGCTTCCACAGCAACCAGGCTCTGTTGAAGGAGATGGGCTATTTGCCCTGGGACCTCCGGGCCGACTGGGAGGTGGTGGATCAGGTGCCCCAGCTGGGCGAGCAGAGGGTCGCCTACCGGGACGCCGTGGCTCTGGATCTCAGGCCCTTCGTTCGCCCTCTGCCCGAGGGCCAGCGCCAACCCGAGGACATCCGTCGGGCCAGCCTGCGGGCCTACGGGGAGGCCCTGGTGAAGGCCCTGCGGGCCAAGGGTTGAAGCCGGTCTAAGCGGCTTGATGTTCCCTGGCTTCGGGACACATGAAAGCGCCATAAATACTTTTTTTACTATCAATGCTATGGTTTTCCTTCCATCGAAAGTATTCGCCCGAGGGACCCATGAAGATTGCCGTTCCCAGAGAGCTCAGGGCCGGGGAGACCCGTGTCGCGCTGGATCCTGACGCCACGAAAAAGCTGGTGGCCCTGGGTATGGAGGTGGTCATCGAGCCGGGTGCCGGCTTGGCAGCCAGTTTTTCCGATCAGACCTACCTGGAAGCCGGCGCCACGATCGGATCCGATGTGGCTTCCCTGCTGGGCGGGGCGGACCTGGTGCTGAAGGTGAATGCGCCCCAGGACCGCCCCGACGGCACCCACGAGGTGGACCTGCTGAAGCCGGGCTCTCTGCTGCTGGCCTCACTCTTCCCCACCCGCAACCTGGACGCGATGCAGCGGCTGGCTGCCCGCAACGTCACTGCGTTCTCCACGGACTGCATTCCCCGCACCACCCGCGCCCAGGCGATGGACACCCTCTCCAGCCAGGCCAACATCGTGGGCTATAAGGGTGTACTGCTGGGGGCCCAGGAGCTGCCCAAATACTTCCCCATGTTCATCACCGCAGCAGGCACCACGCTGCCCGCCAAGGTCTTCGTCATCGGCGCGGGGGTGGCGGGCCTGCAGGCCATCGCCACTGCGAAGCGCCTGGGCGCCAGTGTCAGTGCCACGGATGTGCGCCCCGAGGTCAAGGAACAGATCGAGTCCGTGGGCGGCAAGTACGTGGGCATCGACCTGACCCAGAGCGGTTCCGCCGGGGGCGGCTATGCCAAGGAGCTCTCGGCTGAGGACAAGGCCCTGCAGGCCAAGATGCTGGCGGAACACTGCGCCACTGTGGATGTGGTCATCACCACGGCCCTCATCGGTGGTGTCTTTGCGCCCAAGCTGCTGGATGAAACCATCGTCCACAGCATGAAGCCCGGCTCCGTGATCGTGGACCTGGGCGCCGACGGCGGCGGCAACTGCACCCTCTCGCAGCTGGGCGGTACCGTGACCGTGGGCGGCGTGAAGATCCTGGCGCCGCTGAACCTGCCTGCCACCCTGCCCACCCATGCCAGCACGCTCTACGCCCGCAACCTGCTGAACTTCTTGACGGCCTTCTGGGACAAGGAAGCCAAGCGTCTCAACCTCGACTGGACCGACGACATCCTCAAGGGTTGCGTCGTGACCCACGAGGGCCAGGTGGTGCACGGGCCGACGCTGAAGCTGCTCCAGGGCTGATGATCCGAACGACTGAGGAGGCTGGTTGATGATCCAGACGACACATACCGAATTGACGCCCAGTCCCAGCCATCCTTCGGCGGGCGGCGGCCACGGGCAGCTCGACTTCATGGGCGCACTGTTCGTCTTCATGCTGGCCACCTTCATTGGCGTTATGGTCATCCAGCGCGTGTCCCGGCTGCTGCACACGCCCCTGATGAGCCTCACCAACGCCATCTCAGCCATCGCCGTAGTGGGCGCCCTCATTGTCTCAGCGGGTAAGGACTACCCCGGCTACATCACGGCCCTGGGGCTCATCGCCATCTTCTGCTCCACCACCAACATCGTCAGCGGCTTCCTCATCACGGACCGCATGTTGAAGATGTTCAAGAAGCAGGGCGGTGCCAAGTGAGCGCCGAGAACATCGTCCAACTCCTCTACCTCGTTTCGACCGCACTCTTCATTCTTTCTCTGCGCTGGATGAGCGATCCCGAGACCGCCCGCAAGGGCGTCTTCTCCGGCGTAGCGGCCATGGCCCTGGCTGTGGCGGGCACCCTGGCGGGCGTCTTGGCCACGGGCGGCACCCACTACTGGTGGATCCTCGGCGCCTTCGCCCTGGGCGCCGCTGTGGGTTATCCCCTGGCCCAGGTTCCCCTGACGGCGGTGCCCCAGCGGACGGCGCTATCACATGCCTTCGGCGGCTTGGCCGCAGGCCTGGTGGGCACGGCGAAGTTCTTCCTCTACTACGGTCAGAAGAACGAGGCGGCCCTGGCCCCCTTCATCGTGGTGGCCTTGGTGGCGGAGATCCTGCTGGGCTTCCTTACCTTCACGGGCTCCATCCTGGCGGCGGGCAAGCTCCAGGAAGTGAAGTGGATCCCCCAGCGCCCGGTCACCTACGCCGGGCAGAACGCCAGCAATCTGGCTCTCTTCGCCCTGGCCTTGGGCATGGGTGCGGCCCTGGTGCTACACCCTCTGGCACCCTGGGCGCCCTATGCCTTCGGCGGCATCATCCTGCTTTCGCTGGCCTTCGGCGTGCTGCTCATCATCCCCATCGGCGGGGCGGACATGCCCACAGTGATCTCCATCCTCAACTCCTACGCGGGTCTCTCGGCCGTGGCCATGGGCTTTGTGTTGAACAACAAGCTGCTCATCACAGCGGGCGCCCTGGACGGCAGCTCGGGTCTGATTCTGTCGATCATCATGTGCAAGGCCATGAACCGCTCCTTCTTCAATGTGCTCTTCGGCGCCTTCGGCCAGACCACCACAGCCAGTGCCGAGGGCGAGGCCAAGGCCTACAAGTCCGACACCATCGAGAGCGCTGCCCAAGTCATGGAGCAGGCGGACCTGGTGGTCATCGTGCCCGGCTACGGCATGGCCGTGGCCCAGGCCCAGCACAAGGTGCGGGAGGTCTACGACCTGCTCAAGAAGAAGGGCGTCACCGTGAAGTTTGCCATCCACCCCGTGGCAGGGCGCATGCCGGGGCACATGAACGTGCTGCTGGCCGAGGCCGAGATTCCCTACACGGACTTGGTGGAGATGGACGAAATCAACGGCGACCTGCCCCAGGCGGACGTGGTGCTGGTTATCGGCGCCAACGACGTGGTGAACCCCGCCGCCCGCTCGGACAAGAGCAGCCCCATTTACGGCATGCCCATCATCGACGCCGACAAGGCCCGCACGGTCTACGCCATCAAGCGCTCCAAGGCGCCTGGTTTCGCGGGCATCGACAATGAGCTGTACTTCCTGGACAAGACCTTCATGCTCTTTGGCGACGCCAAGAGCGTTGTTGGTGAGCTGGCCCGCAAGCTGGCGGGAGAATCCGGACACTGAACCTGGAATAGGCTGCTACTTGTAGACCCCACAGCCCACGACCATGCCCTCGACCAGTTCCACGTAGGAGGTCTTGCCGTCCAGCTTGCGGGTCTTGGGGTTGATGTACTTATAGTCCACCCAGCCACTGCCCTTGGCCTGGGCGGTCTGGACGAATTCCCGCACGAAGTAGTTACCCTCAGGGTCCTTGCTGTCCCAGCGGTTGATGTTCACCAGGTCGCCCTGGAAGCCGTGGGCCAAGGCGAAGCCCTTCAGGTCGAAGATGAAGATGTAGAGGTCCGTGGCGGGCTTGAAGTGGAAGCGCCCCTGGCCCATATTCGTCTCCTTGATGAGCATGGCGGGGCCAAACTGCTTGCGGTAGGCCACGGCCTCCTTCACCAGGGCCATGGCACGAGCCTTCTGGTCTTGGGCGGACAGGGAAGCGGCGACGCACAGGAGCAGAGGGAAAGCTAAGTGGCGCAAGGACATGACGGCTCCGGGAATGTGTCCTCCTATCGGCCCCCGCAGTTCTCCTGATTAATCTGGAGTAAGAGATAAAAAATTATTTTATATATTGATATGTTATCAAACATCAGTATAAAAATTATTTTTCAATATTATTCAATTAGAAAGGTTGCAGCCATTATGACGTTGGGGCCGCAACTGTAAATGTGAGCCAATGCATCGTCTTGTGGGGGATGCTGGAAGGAGTCCAGAACCCACAGATCCGATCCTTGGAGGAAGCATGAGCCCGACCCTTCCCGTCCTAGCCCTCGCCTTGGTAGCCCTTCCGTTCCAGGCCCAGGCACCGGTTCAGGCTCAGACTCCTGCTGCCGCGCCGGCGGTCAACGGCTCCAGTCGCCCCGTCGCCCCCGCACCGCCCGAGGGCGAGCCCAAGCCCTACGACAAGGTCATTACGGCGGAAGCCAAGTCCCAAGCGGGCCTTTTCAAGATTCATCAGGTAAAGGCCAAGCTCTACTTCGAGATCCCCAAGGGGCTGCTGGATCAGGAACTGCTCCTGGTGGCCACGGCCCGGGAGGTTCCGGCCAACGTAGACCACGCGGGACGCAGCCTTCACGAGGACGTGGTGCGCTTCACGCTCAAGGAGAACAAGGTCTACTTCCAGGCTGTCTCACACGCCTTCGTGAGCGACCCGGCCCAGGCCATCGCGCCTGCCGTGGGCGCTTCACAGCGCGACACGGTATTGCTCGCCTTCCCGGTGGAGGCCTTCGCCAAGGATGGCGCCCCGGTCATCGAGGTGAGCCGCCTCTTTACCTCCGAAGTGGGTGACTTCACCGCCCGGCTGCTGGTGAACGCCAGCAGCATGGACAGTGGCCGGAGCTTTGTGGACCACGCCAAGGCCTTCGCCGGTAGCCTCCGCGTGGATGCGGTGCACACCTACACACTGGCTTCCCACATGCTCCCAGGCCAGCTTTCCATGCCAGGACAGCCCCAGCCCCCAGTCCGTAGCGGCTCTGTGTCCGTGGCTTACGACCTGGTCCGCCTGCCGGAGAAGCCAATGCAGCCCCGCCTCATGGACGACCGTATCGGCTACTTCGGCCTCAGCCGGGTGGACTACGGAAGCGCCGAGCACGGCAGCAAGCGCGAACGCCTCATAGCCCGTTGGCGTCTGGAAAAGAAGGACCCTGATGCAGCCCTCTCAGAACCCGTGAAGCCCATCGTCTGGTACATCGATAAGTCCACCCCAGCCCAGTGGGTGCCATATATCAAGAAGGGAGTGGAGGCCTGGAACCTGGCATTCGAGGCGGCAGGCTTCAAAAACGCCGTGCAGGCCCGGCCCTTCCCGACGAAGGAGGAGGACCCGGAATTCGATCCCGAGGATGTGCGCTACAGCGTCATCCGCTGGGTGCCCTCGCCCGTCGCCAACGCCTACGGCCCTCATCTCAGTGATCCGCGCACCGGCGAGATCCTCAACGCCGACATCATCATGTACCACAACATCCTCAAGTTGCAGCGGGACTGGTACATCACTCAGGCTGGGGCCGTGGACCCCAGGGCCCAGAAGCTGCCCCTGCCCGATGACCTCATGGGCGACCTGCTGGCCTACGTGGTTACCCACGAGTGCGGCCACTCCCTGGGATTCCGGCACAACATGAAATCCAGCTCGCTGTATCCCGTAGAGAAGCTGCGCGATCCCAAGTGGCTTAAGGAGATGGGCCATGTGGCCACGCTCATGGACTACAGCCGCTTCAATTACCTGGTGCAACCTGAGGATGGTGTGGACCCTGCCCTGCTCATCCCTAAGATCGGCCCCTATGATGTTTTCGCCGTGAAGTGGGGCTACGCGCCCATTCCCTCAGCCAAGAGCGCTGAGGAAGAGCGACCCACCCTGAATGCTTGGGCCCGGGAGCAGGACGCCAAGCCCTGGCTACGCTTTAGCACCCCCAAGGCAGACCTGGGTGACTACGGCGAGAATACCGAGGCAGTGGGTGATGCAGATGCCGTCACAGCCACCAGCTTGGGCACCAAGAACCTCCAACGCATCGTGGCGGGACTGACCAAGTTGGCCCTCTTGCCGGGTGAGGACGACCACAACCTGGAGGAACTCTACGCCGCTTCCTGGGGCCAGTGGACCCGTGAGCTGGGCCATGTGGCCGTCATCGTGGGCGGCTACGACAGCCAGAACAAGCACGGCGACCAGCCCGGTGCCATCTTCACCCCGGCGCCTAAGGCCCAGCAGACCCGGGCCTTGAAGTTCCTGAATGAGCAGATCTTCAAGACGCCCATTTGGATGCTGGCTCCCGCCATCACGGAACGTCTTAACCCCCTGGATCCTGCCGCCAAGCTGCTCAGCGCCCAGCGCTTTGTGCTGCGTACCCTGCTGGATCGGGGCCGGACCTCGCGACTCCAGGCTCAGGAGGTTGCCGCGGCTGATAAGGCCTACCGCGTAGGGGACCTATTAGGCGACCTGCGAGCGGGCATCTTCACGGAGTTGCAAGGTCCCGCAACCAAGGTGGAACCCCTGCGCCGCAACCTCCAGCGGGCCTATCTGGCTCAGTTGGATGAGCGCCTTAACGCCAATCCTGCGCCTTTGTTCATGGGCGGCCCCGGCGGGGCGGCCTTCCCCTTCGGCAACCCCATGGACGACACCCGCGCCCTGGTGCGCGGTGAGCTGAAGAGCTTGGCCACCCTCTTCATTGCCAAGGCTGCGACCACCTCCGATCGTGGGCAGAAGGCCCACCTGGAGGACCTACGGGACTTGGCCCTCAAGGCCCTGGATCCAAAGGTCACGCCGAACCTGCCCCCTACTCCCATGCCCTTCCGGGCAGGGGCCACTGAGGACAGCTGCTGGCCCGAAATTATCCAGCCCTGAACGGTCAGCTATCCCATGAATGGGGCGAGCCACGGCTCGCCCCTCTTGTTAATAAGGATCCGTTGGGTGGAGCAGCCTCTATAGCACCCCCCTCTGCTTCTGATCCAGTTCAATGGAGTCATACAGGGCCTGGAAGTTGCCCTCCCCAAAGCCCATGTTCCCCCGCCGTTGGATGATCTCGAAAAACAGCGGCCCGATCTGGTCCTCCGTGAAGATCTGCAGCAGGTAGCCGCTCTCGTCGCCATCGATTTGCACGCCCAGCTCCTGCACCGTGGCCAGGTCCTCGCGAACGGTGTAGCCGCTGCGGGCGATGCGCCCGGGGAGCAGGTCGTAGTAGGTGTCGGGCACGCGCAGGAAGCGCAGGCCCTGGGCCTGCAGGGTGCGCAGGGTGTGGAAGATGTCGTTGGTGCTCATGGCGATGTGCTGGACGCCCTGGCCCCGGTGGCGGGTCACGTATTCCTGCACCTGGCTCTTTTCGTCCGTGGGCTGGTTGATGGGGATGATGACCTGGTTGTTGGCGCTCTGGACCACCTTGGAATCCAGGCCCGTGCCCAGAGCGCCACGGATATGGAACTCTCGGGTGACGCCGAAGCCGTAGACCTGCTCGTAGAAGGTCACCAGGGCGTCCATCTCGGCGGCACCCACGTTATTGGTGAGGTGGTCCACGCGCACCAGACCTGGATCACAAACGGCCGGCGCGGGGTCGGGGCTGAGACCGGGCCAGAAGACCTCAGGCTCGCCCTGGCGCTCCACCAGGTAGTTCCAGACGTCGCCGACACCCTGCACCGCGGCGAAGCGCAGTAGGCCGCCGGGCAGGGCGAAGGTGTGGGGTTCCGCCATCACGCGGGCGCCTTGGGCCCGCGCGTGGGCGAGGGCCACGCCCAGGTCCGCCACGGCAAAGTTGAGGGCGCAGACCCCCTCACCGTGAGCTGCAAAGTAGCGTCCCGCAGGGTGGCTGGTGGCGGCCTCGAAAATGAGGATGTCCATGCGCTGCTGGCGCAGGTGCACCATGCGGCCCCAGGCCTCGATGCCGCTGGCTACGCGGGCGAAGCCCAGGCGGCGGTACAGGCCCTCCAGACGCTCGATGGAACCTGTGAGCTGGAAGTGGTCGATGCGGCTGAGCCCCAGGGGATTCGTGGCGGTGGAATCGCTAGGGGCGCTGAGGGAGAAACTGGGTGTGGTCATGGCGGTCCTCGGGGAGCGCTCCCAGTCTGCGCAGCCAGCTCGGTGATGGGTATCACAAAATGCAATTAACCCAATGCAATCAACATTTGAATACCATTGAGTCAAAAATGAAACCAAATGGATCAGAGCGCTGCCAACCCAAAAAAACGGGCCCCAGAGGGCCCGTTCAGAGTTGGCGCGGAGCGCCGACTTGGGACTAACTCAGCGAAGTCGCGATGACCTTCTCCTTGGTGTAGAACTCCAGCAGATCGCCTTCCTTCAGCTCGTCGTAGCCGTCCAGCGAGATGCCGCAGTCCAGGCCATTCTTGACTTCGGAGACGTCCTCCTTGAAGCGCTTCAGGTTCTTCAGGCCGCCCTCGAATAGGACTTCCTCGCCGCGCTTGACGCGGACCTTGTAGGCGCGCTGGACCTTGCCCTCGGTGACGAAGGAGCCCGCGATGACCACACGGCCGATCTTGAAGAGCTGGCGCACCTCGGCGAGACCGTGGATGGTCTCCTTCTCGGTGGCGTCCAGCATGCCGACCATGGCCTGCTCGATCTCCTCGGTGACCTTGTAGATGATGTCGTGGAATCGTAGATCCACGCCCTCTTCCCGGGCCAGTTCTTCGGTCTTCTTCTCGGCCTTGGTGTGGAAGCCGATGATGGTGGCCTTGGAGGCCTCGGCCAATAGCACATCGTTCTCGGTGACCGTGCCGGCGGCGCTATGGATGATGCGCACGCGGACCTTGTCGGTGCTGAGGCGTTCCAGCTGACCGACCAGGGACTCGACGGAGCCTTGGGTGTCGGCCTTGATGATGAGGGCGAGTTCCTTGACCTGACCATCCTTCAGGGTGCTGAAGAGGGTCTCGAGGGTGGCGCGCTGCTTCTGCTGGGCGGCCTGCTTGGCCTTTTCCTGGCGGAAGGTGACGATGGCGCGGGCCTTGGGCTCGTCCTCCACTACCTGGAAGTTGTCGCCGGCGCTGGGCACTTCCTCGAAGCCGAGGATCTGCACGGCACTGGAGGGGCCCACTTCGGCCACCTTCTGCCCCAGGTCGTTGAACATGGCGCGGACGCGGCCCATGGTGGCACCGGCCACGAAGATATCGCCGGCCTTGAGGGTGCCGCGCTGGACGAGCACGGTGGCCACGGGACCGCGGCCCCGATCCAGGCGGCCTTCAATGATGGACCCGGCGGCGGGACAGTCGTAGACCGCCTTCAGTTCCTTCATGTCAGCCACTAGGAGCAGTGTCTCGAGGAGCTCATCGAGGCCCTGCTTCGTCTTGGCGCTCACGAGGACGGCGGGTACGTCGCCGCCGTAAGCCTCGGTCTGGACGCTGTACTGGAGCAGGCCCTGCTGGACCTTATCCGGGGCGGCGCCGGGCTTGTCGATCTTGTTGATGGCGATGACGAGGGGCACATCAGCGGCCTTGGCGTGGTTGATGGATTCCACGGTCTGGGGCATGACGCCGTCGTCAGCGGCCACGACCAGGACAGCGATGTCCGTGACCTTGGCGCCACGGGCACGCATCTTGGTGAAGGCTTCGTGACCAGGCGTGTCGAGGAACACCACCTGGCGCATGAGGCCGGTGTTGGGATCCTTCACGTCCACATGGTAGGCGCCCACGTGCTGCGTGATGCCACCAGCCTCACCGGCTGCCACCTTGGTCTTGCGGATGGCATCCAGTAGGGAGGTCTTGCCGTGGTCGACGTGGCCCATGATGGTGACGACGGGGGGGCGGGACAGCTTCTCTCCCACGATCTCACCGGCCTCGTCGGCCATGATCTGCACATCTTCTTCGAAGGTCACGATGTCGGCCAGGAAGCCGAACTCGCGGGCGATCTCCTTGGCCATCTCAGTGTCGAGGGGCTGGTTGATGGTGGCGAAGATGCCGCGATGAAGCAGCTTGGCCACAACGTCCTTGGCGGGACGGCTGCACTTCTCGGCGAGTTCCTTCACCGTGACGCCCTCAGAGAGCATGACGATGCCGATCTCGTCCTCGATGTATTCGCTGGCCACCTGCTGAGCGCGGGAACGGGGCTGGCGGAGCTTCAGGTCCAGCTCTTCTTCCTTGCTGCGGACGTAGCCGCCCTTCTTCTTCTTGCCACCCACGTGGGCGCCGCGACCGGGGCCCTTCTGGCTGTTGGGATCGATGGGACCCGTGGCGGGGATGGAGGGACCGCGACCGGGGCCGCCGGTGCGGGGGCCCATGCCGGGACGGCCGGGGCCGCTGGGGCGGCTGCCAGGACCACCGGGGCGGCTGGGACCGCCGGGGCCACGGTTGGGACCGCCGGGGCCGCCCATGGGACGGGAACCGGGACCCATGGGCCGGGAGCCGGGGGCAGGGCGGGCCTGGGGCAGCTGGATGTAGCGCGCGGGCTCCGTGGAACGGGGCGCCGGGGCGGGGGTATCTGAGGTCTTGATGCGGCTGAAGCCCTGCTCCGGCCTCATCTCGGTAATAGCGGGCGGGATGTAGGGACGGCGGGAGGGCTGCAACGGGGGCAGGGGCTCGTGGCGGACTTCGCCGCGGCCCGTGTTGGTGGCCATCTGGAGGACGGCCTTTTCCTTCTGGGGCATGCCGGAGCGCTGCACGTGGCTGGGGTTCTGGCCAGGCCGCTGCACGATTGGCCGGGCACCGGCTTCGGGGCGGGGCCCGGAGGGCTGGGCAGGGGCCGCGGCGGCAGTCGGGCGCGGGCTTGCCTGGCCCGTGGGACGGGCGGGGGGCAGCTGGATGTAGCGGGCGGGCTTGTCGTCCCGAGGAGCGGGAGCCGGGGCGCCGGAGGAGATCTTCAGACGGGAGAAGGTCTCCAGGGCGGGCTCGGCAGCCGGCTTGGCCGGGGCAGCCTCGGGGGTGGGCTGGACAGCCTCAACCTTGGGCTCGGGACGCGGCTCGGCCTGGACTTCGACATGAACCTCCGGCCGGGGCTCGGGGCTGGCCTCGCTCCGGGGGGCGGGGGCGGGGGCGGCCTCGGCTTCAGGCCGGGGCTCGGCCTTCTTCACGAGTACGGCGGGCGCTGGCCGG
>TBL_comb47_HYPODRAFT_10003304_pt1 | contig 19195 bp, 15 predicted proteins | sample TroBogypolimnion_40_FD_10682 | JGI IMG/M metagenome (IMG submission 10682) | reverse complement strand
TTCCCAAATCCGCGTCCTGCCATCCTTGGTACGGACCGTATAATCGCCCTCGTATTTGCGATGGTCCAAACGGTACAGCGCGTCAATATCCGCCCGCACCACCTCCTTGCGCTCGCCATAAGCGCGTTCGGTCCATTCGCCGATCGTCCGCAGTTCCTCCCGAGTGTAACCGGTGATCTCACACCAGGACTGGCTGGCTTGGAGAATCTCCCCGTCCTCTGCGTGCAGAAGAATCGGGAACGGCGAATCCACCACCGCGCGGCGGAAGCGCTCCTCGCTGGCGCGCAGTTCCTGCTCCGCCCGCCTGCGCTCGGTGATGTTGTTAATGACTGCTAACGCGCATGGTTCGCCGTTGATTTCGACCGTTTCGCCAGAGTAAAGGCAGGTGATGACTGCCCCCGATTTGGTGCAAAAATGCACTTCCTCGTTCCGCAAACGCCTTTCTGCCAGGAAAATGGGCAGCAGACGCTGGCGTTCCTCTGGATTAGACCATAACCCCAGTTCAAAGGCCGTGCGTCCGATGGCCTCCTCCCGAGCGTAACCCAAACTCCTCTCGAAGGATTCGTTGACATCGATCAATCGGCCGGTCTCGAGCACGGTGATCGTGAGAATGGTCGGACTGGCTTTGAAGGCCTTGGTGAACATATCCGCCATTCGCTGCTGCTTGGCGATCTCGGCCTCGAGGGTCCTGGTCTGAAGTTCCAATCGACGGGAAAGACCCAGGATGCGGACAAATGCCTCGATCCGCGCGACCAGTTCGCGATTGGCGATCGGGCGTACTATATAGCCGTCCGCCCCCGACTCCAGGGCATCCACTTGCTCTGCGGATTGGATGTAGGTGCCGGAGATGAGGATGAGGAAAATGCCCGCATAGGCCGTCTCCCCCTTGATCTGGCGGCAGAGGTCCATCCCGTCCCGATCCGGCAGGTCCCGATCCAACAGAATCAGGTCTGGCCGGGTGGCCTGAAGGGAACGCCAAGCTTCATCGGCGTTGAGGGCTACCACGGTAGTAAAGCCCGCCCGTTCGAGCAAGCGGTTCGTGCCTTGCGCCAGCTCGTGGTCATCTTCGACGATCAGTATCCTCATCTCATTGGGTTTCATGGGATTTCCTCCTCCAACCCCGGGTAATACTTTTTGATGCAATCCGGACATAGACCGTGGGTGAACGTGGCTTCGGAATGCTTCTGAATGTAACTCTCCACCTGGTGCCAATAGTCTTTGCCGTCCCGGATCTTTTTGCATCCGGCGCAGATGGGCAGCAGGCCGGTCAGCATTTTCACCTTCCCGAGGGCGGCTTCCAACTCCGCATTTTTCTCCCGCAGGGCACGGTTCAGGCGATGGATGCGGACAAAGGCCTCCACCCGCGCGAGCAACTCCCGGTTGCCGATGGGCTGCGCGATATAGCCGTCTGCCCCCGACTCCAGGCCTTCCGCCTGCTCCGCCCCGCCGGTATACGTGTCCGAAGACAGGATCACCAGGACGTTCGCGAAGGCCGGGTTGCCCTTGATGCGGCGGCAGACCTCCACCCCATCCAGGCCCGGCATGTCACGATCCGTCAACACGAGATCCGCGGGGAAGGTCGCCAGCGTTTGCAGCGCTTCTTCCCCGCTCGAGGCCATGGCCGTCGTATAGCCTGCCCGTCCGAGCAGGCGGCTGATTCCCTGCATGACCGCCGGGTAATCGTCCACTACCAGAATGCGAATGTCCTGCCGGTTCATGAGCTGCCAAGCCTACCAGGTAGGTTTTGCGCCGGTATTCTCCGGGCGTCGTGCCTGCTCCCGTGCCTGCAAGAGCGATGCTTCCACTGCCGCGATCCTCTGGGCGGGGAAGCAAGCAGGATCAATCCTCCAGCTCCGCAGGGTCTCGACTGCGCCTTCGACTCCCGCCAACTCATCGGCCACAGCCGATGCCAACCGATCCCTGCAGGCATCCGTCGCCCGGATCGAAGCTCGCACCCCGCCCGCATCCACCGGAATCGGATGGCGTCCCGGTTCAGGATTGGTGGAGGTGACGAGAAATGTCTTGGACCCGAGTGCAAAAGGATAAAACGCCCGAGAGACCGCCTCGAACCGGCCGAACAACTCGTTGGCTGCCTCCCCCACTGGCCCGCGCTCTTCCGCGGTCAGGCCCGAGGCCTTACTGAGCTGCCGATATTCCCCCCAACGGGCAGGAACGGCTTGGCCGTAAGCGTTCAGGCGGGTCAGTCCAGCTTCGCCCGCGAGCCGAAACCCCCTGGCGAAGGGAGGTCCTAACACCTGGGCGTCCAAGGGTGCCGAGGGCAGGCGTGCGTGTGCCAGGAAGGTCGCCGCCTTGAGTTCTTCGATCAGGGTCAGTTGCTGGCCGAAGGGTCCGGGTTTCATAATTAGGCGAGTGGTGGAGTAACTGGTTGCGGTGGGACGGGCAAGGCGAAACGGAAGGTCGCGCCCTGGCCGGCAATGCTCTCCACCCAAACGCGGCCCCCATGGGCTTCGACGATCTTCCGCGTGATCAGCAAACCCAGCCCCACGCTCCGCTCGCCGGCGGTCTTCCGGGTGCCCCCCTGCGCAAACGGCTGGAACAGCCGTGCCTGGGTCTCGGGCTTGAGCCCCGGCCCTTCGTCGCGCACGGCGAAGGTGAGGCTCTGGTCTTCCCATTGCGACGAAAGCCAGACGCGCTGCCCTGGCTGGGAATGCTCGACGGCGTTGCCCAGCAAGTTCAACACGACCTGCTGGAGCTTCGCCGCGTCCACCCCCAAGCGCCGCGTGCCATCGGCTGGGGCCACGACCAGGAGGATCTGCTTCTTTTTCGCCACCAACCGGCCAATCTCGGCGGCGGCGGCGACTATCTCGGCGGCGGTGGCCGGCGCCAGTTCGAGCCCCAGCTTGCCCGACTCGATCACCGCCACATCGAGAAAATCATCAATCAGCCGCTTCATGCCGGTGGCGGCGGCCAGACAGGTTTGCAGGAACTTCCGATGCTCGGCGGGGAGCTCGGGTCCGGCTTCATCCAACACGAACTCGCTATAGGTCATGATGACGCCCACGGGCTTGCGAAGGTCGTGCGCCGCCATGCCGAGGAACTGGTTCTTGAGTTGGTTGAGTTCGCGCAGCTCCGCGTTGCTCTGGTGCAACTGGCGGGTGAGGTTGTTCAATTCCCGGGTCAACCCGAGCAATTCGCTCTGGAGCCGCGCCTGTTCGTCGAAGTCGGGGCTGCCCAAGGCCAGCGTGCCGTCCGGCAGCGCCAGGAATCGGAAAAGAAAACTCTCCGGCAGCCCGGAAACCGTGTTCAGCGAGAGCAGCCGTTCGCTCTGGTCATGCGAACCCGACGCCACCAAATCCGGCGCACTCGTGAAGTCCACCACCACCTCCGCCAACGTCCGGCCCAGGACTTCCGCACCCAGGACTTTTCGCGATCGCTCATTGGCGGCAACCACGCGCCCCTGCGCATCCAGACGAAGCACCAGCACAGGGGCCGTTTCCATCAGGTAGGCGAGCGCCGCCTCGGCCAGCGCGGGGTCAAACGGCATGCGGCTCCCGGGAGTTCATCCATAACTCCAGTTCGCCCAGCGAGCGCAGGTAGCGGACCCCCACGATCCCCTCGGCCCGTTCCCGCCCGCCCCACCGGAAAGCCTGGCCCCCGACCAGGATCGGCATGGCGGAGAATTCGGCCCGGAGGGCCGCCGCGGTCTCCATCAGTGCCTCAAGATGAAAATACACGGTCAGCGAGAGCGCCACCACGTCCGGCTTCTTGTCGCGTATGAGATCGAGCAAGTCTCCCCGCGGCGCGTTGGCGCCCAGAAAATAGCCGCGCCACCCGTTCAACTCGAACAGGTCGGCCACCATCTTGCCGCCAATCTGGTGATATTCGTTGGCGGAACAGGTTACCACCGCGCTTTTGCCGATGCGAGGCTGCCTGAACAATCGCGGATAGACCAAGTTGAGCAAACTCTCCGTAATCGCAGTCGCCAAATGTTCGGTAGCCACCGAGATCCGGCCCTGTTCCCATAGCGTCCCCACCTCGTAGAGCGAACGCTGGACCACTTCCTGGTAAAGCACCCGAACGTCCACCGGCGCATCAAGCCACGCCTCGAAAATAGCCTGGCATCTCCCCCGGTGTCCCCTGAGCAAAGCTTCGAAGTAACTCGTGTAGGCACCGTCAACGCCCCACAAGGTCGCCGCGTTTGAGTTCAATAAGGGCATTTTTAATGAAGAACGGAGCACTTGTCAAGCGCGTAAGCTATCCTTGTCGGCCTTCAGCCAGGCTATCCCCTCCGTTGCGCTGGACATTTCGGGTTGATTTGCGACACTCGCCGCCATGCGAGAACGAATTGGCATTTTGACAGGTGGGGGGGATTGCCCCGGACTCAACGCGGTGATTCGGGCCGTGGTAAAGTCCGCCAGCAAGCGCGGCTGGGAAACCCTGGGTTTCCTGGGCGGCTACGAAGGGCTGCTGGAACCGGTGAGTTACCGCGTGCTCGATTACAAGGAAATGGACGCGCTGCTCTTCGTCGGCGGGACCATCCTGGGCACCTCGAACAAAGGCCATTTTGCCGCCAAGATCGGCCACGGCGAATCGGCGCAGATCCCGGACGAGATCATCGCGCAGGCCAAGGCGAGTTTTGCGAAACTCGGCTTGCGCGCCTTGGTTTGTGTGGGCGGTGATGGCTCGCTGACCATTGCCCAGAGGCTGTTTGAGCACGGGCTTCCCATCGTCGGCGTGCCCAAGACGATCGACAACGACCTGGAAGCCACCTTGTTGACGTTCGGGTTCGATTCGGCGGTGGCCTGCGCCACGGACGCGCTCGATCGTCTGCGCACGACGGCCCAGAGCCATGAGCGCGTGATGGTGCTCGAAGTCATGGGCCGCTATGCGGGCTGGATTGCGCTCCACGCGGGCATCTCCGGCGGAGGTGATGTGATCCTGATCCCGGAGATCCCGTTCCGCTATGAAAGCGTCTGCCAAAAAATCCTCGAACGCGAACGTGAGGGGAAGCATTACACCCTGGTAGTGGTGGCGGAAGGCGCGCGCGAACAGGGGAAGGACTTTGTGACGGCCGCTCCGTCGGAAAAGAACCGGGAAGCCCGGCTCGGGGGAGTCGGCGCGGTGGTGGGCGCCGAGTTGCAGGCACGCACGGGTAAGGAAGTCCGGGTCTGCGTGCTCGGCCACCTCCAACGCGGCGGAGCACCGACCTCCTTCGATCGTCTCCTCTGCACCCGGTTCGGCGCCCACGCCGTCCAGTTGGTCGCTGATGAGAAATACGGCTACATGACTGCCTTGCAGCCGCCCGACACGGTTCCGGTACGGATCCTCGATGCCATCGGGCGGATTCGCACCGTGCCGCCGGATGGAAACATGGTGAGGACCGCGCGCGCCCTGGGTATCACCTTCGGAGAATGAGCCAAGTGAGATGGCCTCTATTGTGCGGGCTTCTGAGTCTCGCGGTTTTGGCGCTGGCCTTTACGGTTAGTCAGGGCGCGGTCGCCCCGGCGAGCCAGTGGGCCCGCCTCGATGCCGCCGGACACCTGGAGTATAAGTCCCTGGAGCGTGGAGATCGCCTCATGGATTTCTCTTTTGCGGGTTATCACGGCGGCGGGGTGGCGCTGCCCTCGGCGGCGGTGAAGCTCACGCTGGGGCCACCCAGCACTGATGATGACACCGTGGCGATCCAGGCAGGGATTGATGCGGTCTCCCAGTTGGAATTGGCAGGGGGACTTCGGGGTGCTGTGCTACTCCAACGGGGCACCTACCATTGCCGGGGCACACTGGCTATCGAGGCCTCCGGCGTGGTCTTGCGGGGCGCCGGCTCGGGATCCAATGGCACCACCATCGAAATGACCGGCCCGCCCCATCTGGCTATTTCGATCTCCGGGACCGATGCCGCGCGGGCCACGGGCAAAGCGGCCCGCATTACCCAGACCTATGTCCCCTCTGGCGCCACGGGCTTCGAAGTCGAGTCGACGGACGGTCTCCAGGCGGGGGACACGGTGCTCATCCACCGGCCCGTGACCCCGGCCTGGGTGCATTTCATGGGCATGGACGGCCTCACCCGCAATGGCAAGAAGGAAAACTGGCTTTCGGCCCCCGGCGAAATCATCATCGAGCGCGCGCTGCGCGGGGTCTCCACAAACGCGCTGCTCCTGGACATTCCACTGCCCGATTCCCTCGACTCCGCCTACCTTGCTCCGACCGGGGCCTCGGTGGTCAAAGCCGTTTTCTCCGGTCGCCTGTCGGAAACCGGCGTCGAGAGTCTGCGTATCGTATCACCACCCCAGGCAGTGGAGATCAGCGAGCGACATAATCAGGCCGTGCGCATGAATGGCTTGACCGACGGCTGGCTCAAGGATCTGATGATCCGTGATACGGTCAACAGCGTGAGCCTCGGCAGCCATACGCGGCGGGTCACCGTGGAAGACGTGCGCCTGGAGCACACGGTCGCCACCCAGGGCTCCGCCAAGCCGGCCGACCTGGCGACCGACGGCTCTCAGGTGCTTTTCGACCGTTGTGCGGTCCGGGGAGACAACCTCTTTTATTTTGCCACCGGCGGGCGGGTTACTGGGCCGAACGTGCTTTTGAATTGCACCTTTCACGGAAATGGCCATTTGCAGCCTCACATGCGTTGGGCCACCGGTCTCCTGGTGGACAACTGCCGCGTTCCTGAGGGCGGCATTGACTTCATGAACCGGGGCGAGATGGGGTCCGGGCACGGCTGGGCCATCGGCTGGGCGGTGGCCTGGAATTGTGCCGCTAAGAGCTTTCTCATCCAGCAGCCGCCCGGGGCGATGAACTGGGCGATTGGCTGCACCGGTGCGCGGCAACGCGTCGGGATGCCTTTTGGCCACCAACCGGACCTGCTGGAAGGCATCTGCGACTCTCCCGGGGTACGCGTTGAGCCGGCCAGCCTCTATCTGGCCCAACTCGCGGAGCGACTCGGGGCGCAGGCCATCAAGGCTATCGGTTACGAGCAGGGTCTCGCGGCTGGACCCTAGGTTGCGGCGATGAACGCCATCTCCGTCATCGATCGCGAACTCCGCGCGGAGTCGCGGCGCACGGCCAATTACTGGCTGCGCGTGCTCGCGGCGGCGGCCATCATTGTGGTCTTCACGAGTGTGATGCTCACGGCAGCACTTGGCCCGTCACTGGGCGCCGATCTGTTCATGGCCTTGGACCAGACCCTTTCACTCACTTTTTGGGTGGTGGTGCCGCTCATGACCGCGGACTGCATCAGTCGGGAGCAACGGGAAGGGACCCTCGGGCTGCTCTTCCTGACCTCGCTCACCTTCTTTGATGTCATCCTCGGCAAGAGCATCATCCACGCCCTGCGGGCCCTGACGCTTTTCCTGGCCGCGTTGCCGGTGCTGGTGCTGCCGTTTGTCGTGGGCGGCATCACCTGGCCCATGGTCTTGGACGCGGTGATGAACCAAGCCACCGCCGTCCTGCTGGGCCTTGGGGCGGGGCTGTTTGCCTCCACCAAGGGTGGGAGTGCGGCCCAGGTGATGGCTTGGTCGGCGATTTACGCCTTGGTCCTGGCCCTGCTCTCGATCGCCAGCGTCCCTGCTATCATGGGCTTTTGTTTCATCCTCGCCTCGGCCCTCGGTTTAGCCCCCTCCCTGGTTTGGGCGCTCAAAGTTTCGCCCCTGCTGCGCCTCTTGTGTCGCGGCCTGGTTGGGTGGGGCTTGTTTGCGACTATCCTCTCCTTGAGCCTGCGTCGCCTGAAGGCCAACTGGCAACAGGAGTCCTCCGGCCACGAACAGCCTCGTTGGGTGTGGCTTTTCTCCTCCTCAGACTTCTGGCAAGCCGTGTTCCGTTGGGATCGGGGGCGGGCGCGCGGCCGGAATCCGATCGGCTGGCTGCAAGAGTACTCCTGGACGGCTCGGTTGACGAAATGGGGGTGGTGTGGCGCACTCCTGGCGGCGGAGTTCGTGGTCCTGCCCAGTTGGACCGTTCGCAGCGGGGTTGGCTGGCAGCCCCTGTTCACCAGCGCGCTCGCCCTGGGCGTGGCCTTCAGCGCTGCTGGCAGCTTTCGCCGTGAGCGCGATGCGGGCTTGCTCGAGATTCTCCTGGTCACCCCGTTGTCCGCCCGCCAGCTCGTGCTCGGACGCTTATGGGGCATCTTCTGCCATTACTTTCCCGCTTTGGCGGTGCTGTTAGTCTTTTGGATCGGCGACCGGTTGCTGGTGTCCAGGAACAGCGAACTGATGCTGCTGTGGCCGAGTCCGCTGGCTTTTGGCGGCGTGATGATAATTGGGCTCTATCTGTCGCTCGGACGCTTGAACTTCTTTCTTGCCTGGTTGGTGACCTGGCTGGTGGGGTTTGTTCTGCCTCCTTTCCTGGCGGCGTTGCTGCCCTTCTTCGGCCCAGTCCGCTCTGATCTCCTCTTCGTCGTTCCAGCCATTTTGCAGGTCCTGCTGGCGGCGCTCGCTTGGTTCCTGCTGTATCGCAATGTGCGCCTGCGCATTTTCCTGAGGACAGAAACTCACTAACGCGAGAACGCGTTCTGCTCTGGCCAAACCGCTTCAGCGGTGTATATTAATAGGCAGTGATCGAGGAAGCCAAATGAGCAAGACCCTGTTGAACGGACCCCCATCGCCGGAGGATTTCCAGCGGCAGATCTCAGACTTTATGCGTCAGCATTTTCAAAATGTCCCGCCGCAGGCTGGAACCGAGACCGACAACGCCGGTGGGGCCGAGGCCAAACCGACGCGGCTCACCCCGGAACAATTCGACTTCCATTACAAACCGCGGGAGATAAAGGAATATCTAGACCGATTTGTCATCAAACAGGACGAGGCCAAGAAGGTGTTGAGCGTGGCTCTGTGTGATCATTATCACCATGTGCGTCTCGCGCTGGAAGGTAAGGAACTGCCGAATTACGCCAAGCAGAACATCATCCTGATCGGTCCCACCGGGGTGGGCAAGACCTTCCTGATCCGCAAGGTCGCCGACCTGATTGGCGTCCCCTTTGTGAAGGCCGACGCCACCAAGTTCTCTGAGACCGGATATGTCGGCGGGGATGTCGAGGACATTGTGCGCGATCTCGTGCGCTTGGCTGAAGGCGATGTGGCCCGGGCTCAATACGGCATCGTCTATATCGACGAAATCGACAAGATCGCCTCCGCCAGTGATACGCACGGCCGGGATGTCAGCGGGCGCGGGGTCCAAACCAACCTGCTGAAACTCATGGAGGAGACGGAAGTGCCCGCACGCTCTGCTAACGACATCGCCGGCCAGATTCAGGCGATGATGGATCTGACCCAGCGCGGGAAGAAGACGCCGAGCACGATCAACACAAAACACATTCTCTTCATTGTCAGCGGGGCCTTCGACGGCTTGGAGAAGATTATCCGGCACCGGTTGCGTGAGGCCTCCATCGGCTTCGCGGCGCGGGATCGCACCCCCGAAAACGCGGAGCAGGCACTCGATCAGGCTCAGACCCGCGACTTCATCGAATTCGGGTTTGAGCCTGAGTTCATTGGGCGCTTGCCCGTTCGCGTCATCTGCCACTCGCTGAACGTCGAGGATCTCTTCCAAATCCTCAAGGCCTCCGAGGCCAGCATCATCCGTCAATACGAGCAGGATTTTGCCGCCTATGGCATCGAGGTCCTATTCGCCGACGGGGGGTTGCGCCGGATTGCCGAACGCGCGGGCGAGGAGCGAACCGGCGCCCGTGGCTTGATGACGGTTTCCGAGCGGGTCTTTCGCGACCTTAAGTTCGAGTTGCCCTCCACTGCCGTCCGGCGGTTCGTCGTCACTCCCGGTTTGGTGGATGATCCCACGGCGGAACTGCAGACCATTCTGAACGACCCGTTGTGCGAGGCTCGCATCGTCGCGCGGCAACTCGTGGACGAATTCGGGCGCCGTTTTCAAGAGGCTCATGGCCTGACCCTTCGGTTCTCGGAAGAAGCCGCAGACTTGCTGGTCACGGAAGCCCTGGAAAAGTCGCAGCCCATTCGTGACCTCTGCGCCACCCGGTTCAAGGACTTTCAGTTTGGACTCAAGCTCATCGCGCAAAACTCGGATCGCCGTGAGTTCATTATCACCGGCGAAGCCGTGCGCAATCCGGATAAAGTGCTGAGCGATTGGGTCGTTGCCAGTTACCGGCTGGGCGGGCACGAGCACCAGGCCCCCGACTCTTAGCTCCCAAGGACCGTTTGGAAAGTCGGCCGAAGGTAATCGTGCCTGCTTCCCTTATGGACAGCGATTCGAGCTCAGGGCACTATACCTTTATGGCTGCTACTCAATCGACAATGTTGGCCCTGGGTTTTCGCGCCCCGGAGTTTCGCCTGCCGGACACCAACGGCAAGATGGTTTGCCTGTCAGACTTTCAGACCGCGCCCGCGCTGCTGGTGGTGTTCCTCTGCAACCACTGCCCCTATGTCAAACATATCCGTGACGGGTTGGCGCAACTGGCGCGGGACTATTTGCCCCGAGGAGTGGCTGTGGTCGGCATCAATGCCAATGATGTTGAGAGTTACCCCGCCGACAGTCCGGCCATGATGGCCGCCGAAGCCAAGGCCGCCGGCTATCTTTTCCCCTATCTGTATGACGCGTCGCAGTCGGTTGCCGCCGCATACCACGCTGCCTGCACCCCCGATCTCTTCCTCTTCGACCAAGAAAAAAGGCTGGTCTATCGTGGCCAGATGGATGACAGCCGGCCGGGCAACTCCGCGCCGGTCACGGGCAAAGACATCCGGGCAGCGCTGGAGGCGGTGCTTCAGGGCAAACCGGCGATCGCCCACCAAAGACCGAGCCTGGGCTGCAATATCAAGTGGAAGCCCGGCCATGAGCCGGCGTATTTCGCCTACCGCGCTTGAATCCCGGAAGGGTCGTAAAACAGTCTAATACCTGGCTCCGGGGCAACCCGGCCGTAGTCGGGCCACCCGTGCCCAACTTACGGTCCGGGATCCGGACCGGCCAAATCAAGCCGACTGAGCCACCGCCGGCTTAAAGGCCTCGATGGCCTCGATTCGGTGGTGGTGGCGAACGTTGTTCACTTCGAACTCGACTTCGTCGCCGATCTTGCGGTTGAGGAATGATTGGGCTACGGGGGAGAGGTAGCTGACGACGCCTTTCTCCGGATCCGAGTCCCAAGCGCCCAGAATCGTGAACTGTTCCGGGTGGCCATTGGCCAGGTCGACCGACCGCACGATGGTGCCGATGCCCGCCACGTCAATGCGAGGATTGGCGAAGTCGGTGCCCCGGGCGCGAACCAGTTGGCTCTCCAACTCGGACTTTCGCCGCATGAGCAGCTTCTGCATCTCCTTGGCGGCCTTGTACTCGTGGTTCTCGCGCAAATCGCCATAACTGCGCGCGATGGCGATCTCTTTGGAATTGGCCGGGATCTTCTTCTCCACCATCTCGTGGTATTCGTTCTTGCGCCGTTCCAAACTCTCCCAGGAGACGACCAGGTGGCTTTCCTGTTTGGTTTGTTCGCCGGAGATGAGCGACTGGATCGCGGGATAGCTCTTGACAATCCGGGCCAGTAACGACCGCTTGTCCATGTCATCGAAGCAGGGCGACAACTGCAAGGCACGCGTGAGGTCCTTGATGAGCTCCAGATCGGCCGAGCCGATGAGTTCCACCAAGAGTTCCTGGTCGTCGAGGATGAAATCGCGGAGCCGGTTGGAGCGGCGCTCGTTGAATTGGTCCCGCTCCATGGCGGTGAGCATGGCGCGGAAGACCTCCGGGCCCAGGATGTCGGCAAAAGAGTCGTTCCGGTCCTTGGCCAGCCACAGGAGCAGTTCGCTGCTGGCGGCGTGCTGACTGATGAGCCGCGCCAGGGTTTCCTTGAGTTGCTCCATCTTCCCCTCGTTAATGAGGATGGCGGCAAACTCGTGGCAAAGCTTAGCGGAGACCCCGTTCATGGTCGTGCGCAGGACCTCCTGCCACTGTTCGGGGGTGGCCGCCTTGAAGGATTCCAGGGATCGTCGGTGTTTGGCGGCGGGCAGGGCTTCCATGAGCGCCCCCAACTTCGCTTCCTGGGCCCAGATCGCGGGTGCACCCACCTCGTCGGGCGGGGCTTCGAGCCCGCCCATCGCGGCAATATCATCCCGGGCAAAAATGCCTTCGAGGGCGACGGCTGGCTGCGTGCGTTGGTAGCTGGGAATTTCGGCGTTCAGGGCGATGACGACCTCCTCGGCGGCGGTCTTGCGATCCGTCAGATCGTCCGCATTCTTAAGCAACTCGCCAGCGACCACTACCCGAGCTTTGAGGCCCTTGGCCGCGCGAAACTCGCCCAGCAGGCGATCTTGCAGCGAAATCTCTTTCACCTGGTAGATCACCGGGTCGGTCTTCTTGATTGGCACTTGAAAATGCCCGTCCTTTTTGAGTTCCCGTTTCGCGGTTTCCCACCATTTCTTCCAGTCGTCACGAATGACGTCGGGCACCAGGACCTGCTGGATTTGATCGGGGGTGGCTTTGCCACCGTAGCTGTTGAGCACTAACCGGATGAGCTCCAGGTGATTGGACCCGGCGATTTGGCGCAAACCATCGATATCTGCCGCCTTCCGGGCGAGAATATGGTCTTTGGCAATGGGCTTGAGCGACTCCGCGGCGAAAGCGAGGTCCATCGTATGCGCGGGCCTGCCGGGGAAATCGATGGTAAAACGCGCAAAAACCGGATCCATCGTCTTGATCCGGCCGAATCCCCAGCTCCGGTGCATACAGAAGCCGCTGGTGGTGAGCTGCACCAACGGCTCAATGTGGTGGCGGTCCAGTTTTCCTGCCGCCGCCAGTTTTTCGAATTCTTCTCTCATAAAGTCTCTTCTCGCTCGCTTTTCCCCTCTGGGGAATGCATGTATTAAAGGACGTGAGCCAACAAAATCCAAGAGAAATCGCGGTGCGGGTGCTTCAACCCCGCCCGCGCGGTGAGTATATTGAGCATTTGCTAGAGGCTGCGCTGGCCCAAGCGCAACTCTCATCCGCCGATCGCCATCTATGCCAGGAGCTAGTATATGGGATCGTGCGCTGGCAAGCAACGCTCGATTGGCTGATCGAGCGGAAGGCCCGCAATCGCCCGACCGCTGCCCTGCTGTTGAATATCTTGCGCCTCGGGCTTTACCAGGTCTTTTGGCTGGATCGCATCCCCAACCACGCCGCCGTGAACGAAAGCGTCGAGTTGGCCAAGAAGCACGGCTTCAGCCACCAGTCCGGGTTCGTCAACGCTCTGCTCCGCGGTTACCTGCGCGATTTCGAGGCCACCCGGAGTGTCCTGGCCGGCCTCAAAACTTCCCAGCCGGACCTGGGATACTCGCATCCCCAGTGGTTGGTCGACCGCTGGCAGAGACAATGGACTCCCGCCGGCGCCGCCGCCTTGATGGAATGGAACAACACGCCCCCGCGCTCCTTCGCCCGCATCAACACACTCCGGGCCGATCCCGCCAAACTCCTGGCCCAATGGCACGAGGAAGGGGTCACCTATGAATTGGCGCGCCACGATTGGTTCGACGAGAACCTCGTGTTCGAGCTGAAGTCGCACCCGTCGCTGGCGGCTCTGCCCAGCTTCCAGGACGGCCTGTTCTATGTCCAGGATCCCAGCACCTTGCTGGCGGTAAAAGAACTCGATCCGCAGCCGGGTCAAACCGCGTTGGATTTTTGCGCCGCCCCCGGTGGCAAGCTGACTTACTTGGCCCAACTCATGCGCAACCAAGGGCGCTTGCTGGCCCACGATACGGACCCCGAGCGCCTCCAGTTGGTGCAACAGAATTGCGCTCGACTCAGCGTCGCGATCATGGAGCCGGCAGCCTTCGGAAACCAGGTGCCGCCACCACCGAGCGCAGCGGCTGGCCCGGGCTCGGTTCCGCGCTTTGATCGCATCCTGGTGGATGCGCCTTGCTCGAATACCGGGGTGATGCGGCGGCGAGTGGATTTGCGCTGGCGCATCCGCTGGGAAGAAATTGAACGGCTGAAGCAGGGACAGCTCGCGCTCCTGCGGCAAGCGGCCCCGCACTTGAAACCCGGCGGGCGGCTGGTTTATAGCACTTGCAGCCTCGAACCCGAAGAGAACGGTGCCGTGGTTAAGCAGTTCCTGGAGGAGCATCAGCGATTCTCGCTGGTTGCGGAACGTCAACTGACGCCTATGGTGGACCAGGTGGACGGCGCCTATGTAGCGGCGGTCGTCGAGCACTCGTCGTCAACGCTATGAGTGGCCGCGTTGGCTGAGATCCGAGTCGTCGCTCCGGTGAGGTTGATTTCCCGTCTTGCCGGCTGTGAGACGGGGGGCTATTTTGCCTCAGGATTCGCGCCATCACTCCGCACTGGATGAACCAAGCTGAACATGAGAAGAAGCAAGCCGCCCTCAAATCGGTCTTGGCTGCCCTGTTCCTGACCGGGATCAAATTGGTGATTGGCGTCATGAGCCGCAGCTTGGGCGTTCTGGCCGAGGCTGCGCATTCAGCCCTGGACCTGTGCGCCGCCCTCCTGACCTATTTCGCCGTGGGAGTCTCAAGTAAACCGGCTGACAAAGAACATCCCTATGGCCACGGAAAAGTGGAAAATCTGTCGGCCTTAGCGGAGACGCTCCTGTTGCTGGCCACCTGTGCCTGGATTGTGCGGGAGGCTTGGGATCGGCTGGTCGGCCGGCACGAACATGTGGACGCTTCCATCTGGGCGTTCCTGGTGGTGCTCATTTCGATTGGGGTCGACATCTCGCGCTCCCGAATGCTGATCCACGCCGCCCGCAAACACCACAGTCAGGCCCTCGAGGCTGACGCCCTCCATTTCCGCACCGATATCTGGAGTTCCGGCGTGGTTTTGATCGGCCTGCTGGGGGTGAAGTTGGGGGACTGGTTCCCGTCGCTGGCAGTGCTGGTCAAAGCCGACGCCATCGCCGCCCTGGTGGTGGCGGGTATTGTCGCCACGGTGTGTGGCCGGATGGGTTACAAGACCGTCATGGAGCTCCTGGATACCGCCCCGGTGCAGATGGCCGATCAGGTGAAGCAGATCGTCGAATCGGTGGATCACGTCAGAGATTGCCACGCCATCCGGGTCCGCTCGGCTGGCGCGGAGATCTTCATCGATGCGCATGTCGTTCTCGATGGCAGCCTCTCGCTTTCCGAGGCACACCGGATCGTCGACAATGTCGAGGCGGCAGTGAAGCAGCGCATCCCCCGCGCTGACATTACCGTCCACGCTGAGCCGCCCGAGGCGGTCTAACCGCGCCCCCCGAATAGCATTACTGGGTGGGTTTCAGAACGGCCACGAAACCGCCGCGCGGCAGGGTGCTGACGGCGAATCCTGCCGTTGAGTCGATGGCTCGTTCCGTGGAATGGAACGAGCGGGGATCTGCTCCGTCGGCAATGGTCGTTAGATCAAACCGACCGGCCGGGAGCCAACTGCCGGGCTGGACCCGGATTTCGCGCGGGCGGTTTTCTCCGTTCACCCCCGCCACGTACCAAGTGTCGTTCTTCCGGCGAGCCAGGACGGCGAATTGGCCCGGATAACCGTCCACGAAACGGGTCTCATCCCAAGCCACGGGCACCGTTTTCAAGAACTGTTTCGGAGCCTCGGGCAGTGACAGGTAGGCCTCGGCCTTGTCGGTGAGATGCAGCCACCCGGTTTCAAAAAGCACCGAGAGCGCCAACTCGTGAGCCCAGGAGGTCTGGTGCGGGTAACGGTTGTCGGAGAATCCCACCGGCGTGTAGTCCATCGGGCCAACGGCGTTGCGCGTAAAGGGGAGGATGGTATTTTGCGCGGGCGCGCGTTCCGGGTACTGCGGGTCGAAGATATAGCATTCTTCGCCGCGGACCCCTTCCATGGACATGAGGTGCGGATAGGTCCGCTGCCAACCCCGCGGCAGGGTGCAACCGTGGAAGTTCACCATGATCTTCTGCTCCGCCGCGTCCCGCATAATGCCCTGGTAAAGGCCGATGACGTCCTGTTTGTCGCTTTGGAAGAAATCCACCTTGATGCCCTTCACCCCCCAATCGTGGAGCAGGGCGAACTCGTGTTTGCGGAGCTCAGGGTAGGTGAGGCAATCGCGTGGTTTTTCGGTCACCACGTTGTGCGGCCCGCCGGAATTGTACCAGAGCAACACCCCCACGCCCTTGGTCTTCGCGTAGCGGATGACATCATGGATGTTGCCGTGGTCCATGATCGTCCAATTCGCATCCACCAGCACGTATTCCCAGCCCATCTCGGCGGCGAGATCGACGAATTTGAGTTGCTTGGCGCCGTCGGTGGGACTGGGGTTGTCCGACCACCAACTCCAGGCGACGCGGCCGGGGCGAACCCAGTCGGTCTCCTTGAGCCGGTTTGGGGCGCTGACGTCATCCACCAGCGTGGATTCGACGATCGCGGCCAGCGAATCACCGGCCATGATCACCCGCCAAGGCAGTTCCCAAGGCAGGGTGGAGGACGGCTGCACCGAACCCCGAGCGTTTCCCTCGGCCGGTTGCGGCAAGGCAACCCGGTACAACCCGCTCTCCGCCGTGCTGGAGAGCCTTGACCCGCAGAAGGACGCCTCCAGGTTGGCCTCGGTGATTAACGCCCAGTGGCGGCGGTCAGCGGTCCGGAAGAGCAGGGGAAAGGACCAACCGAGTCCGGTCGGCGAGGGAGTGCCGACGGCGATCTCGTTTTCATAATACACCTCGTAGGCGGGTGAATAGGTGGTAGCCTTGTCGCTTGGGGCACACCAGAGTTTGGCGTCCAGTGGCAGGGCAAACCCAGTCGCCTCGGACTCCAGCGTCTGCACGCCTTCGAGGCCCGTCGGCAGTTGATACCGGAAGGCGAGGCCATGGTTGAACACCCGAACCACCAATGCCAAGGGCAGGCCGGCTCGGTTTCGGAATAAGAGCGAGAGCTCGTTCCCCCGGTTCCGGCAGAGGCGCTGCTTGCCGTGGGGCATCGTGTAGGCTTCTTCCACGGTTCGTTGGGGGATGGCCTGCACGAACTGCAAAGCGCTGGCGAAGTCCTGTTTTTCCAGCCGCAACCCGAGCGGCGACTCGCGAATGATCTCGGCGCGGCTGCCGTCCGCGCCCTGCTCGACTTGGTAAAACAGAGGGCCTTCCTTTTGGGGCAAGGTGATGGTCATTTTCAACTGTCCGTCCGGTGAGGCGACCGACCAACTGGCCGCTCGCGCGGCCACTTCCAGTCCGACGCCTGCCATTACCATTAGCAGCATGGCGCGGCAGCTTTCTCGAATAAGTCGACGACAGAGACGCAATGTATTCATGGCACGTGAGCCTAACCCCCACCTTTGCGCGCGACGAGTATAAAACTCCGGCAGTATAAACCTCTGGCCCAATTTAGGATTCGAAGCCTCCCGAAAGCTGGTCAGTGCATTTCCACCGCGCAGGACCCCAGGCCTCCCCGGAAGTAATGGAACTGGACATTCGGATGATCCGCCAGGAGCGACATGGGCACCGAGGTTTCCACGATGCGCTTGGAGATCATGTAGGCGGTCAGCCGCTGCCCGAACGGGTTGTCGTGGCTGCCGGCGTGCCAGATGGACACTTTCTCCGCCTTCCAGGTCTCGAACGGACCGACGCTGATGGCCATGGTCGGCACCCGGGAGATGTTGCCACCGCTACTGGTGCGAGCGTTCTGTGCCACCGTGAGCGGATGCAACTTCACGACGCGGGTCGTCAACTGGCGGTATTCCTGCGGTGGAGGCGGCTCGTGCTTCCACTTGCCGGCGCGCTGGGGCGGATCGTTGAACGCCCAGTGCTTCACATCGCCTTGCCCGCCCTGCATCACGGCGCAACGCACTCCAGCCTCCCAACTCTGGCGATAGGGCGCGGTGTCGGCTTTGGGAAAATGGAGATGCGCATCCGGCACGCGGAATTTCCTTTCGATGCGAGCAAAGCACAAATCACGGTCCGCCTTTTCGAAGGACAAGGGATGCGTGACCGGAACCTCCTTTCCGTCGAGAAACCACTCGTCCATACCCCAGAAGTGCCCCGAACGCACATCGAGTCCCAGAGCGTTCACCAACCGCGCCACCAGTGGAAGCTGTTCCGTGGGGCCGATGGGACCGCAGATACCGACCGGGTTGTCGTCGGTGCTTTGACGCCACGCATCGATATACTCCAGTGCCTCCGCCAGATAGAAGTCCTCCAAGGTGTCATGCATCACCACTTCGAAGCCCGGACGGGAAAGCCGTTCCAGGAGACGCGGGGTGAGCCGAGCCGCCGCCTCGATGATGTCCTGAGGCAGCGTGGTATAGTCCCACCAATCGGGCGAAATAGCACTGGGTTTGCGAGGCATAGGCAAGGTGTGGTTGAAGCGGGCAGACTAGTTGTTAAGCAGATTCCAGCAGGGATTCGTAGCGCGGGTTGACCAGATAGTCCGATCCGAGCGCATCGCGCAAGGGGTCGGCGCCGGCCGCGCAGAACCCGTAGTGCAAATGTCGGCGCCAACCTTCGGCATGGAGGAAACAGCCTGACATCGCACCCAATTCGCGCGAAAAGCCCTCCATCGTCAGGAGGTAATCGTTCATACCCTGAGAGGAGCCCAGCCATTTCTGCTGGCTGCGGTGCTCGGAGAGCGCGGCGGTTTTCGCGGCCTGTGCGCCCGTTGTATTCACGAAGGCACCAGGGATAATTCGCCGACGGAGCGGGTCACGGAGGCCATGAGGCATGGCATGATACACCGTGACCTCACCGTCCACCGGCTGGCGTGACGGCTGGGTCCTGAAATTGCGCATGCCCCGGACAAATGCCGCGGCGACCACCAACCGGCACGCGTTGGTGTGATCCTCCATGTAGTCCTGCGGCGACGGAGCCAAAAGAATGCCCGGATTGACCTCCCGGATTACGGCTGCCAACCGCCGCAAGGTAGGTCGCTCGTAGTAGATGTTCAGGTCGTCCACAAGACTTTCGTGAAAGACGGCGCCGAGTACGTGAGCAGCGCTCCGGCTCTCTTCGCCGCGAATGCGCCGGAGCCTCGCCACCGGATGCTCGGCACTGCCGCAAGACCCACTGGCGAGGTTCAGATAATGGGTTTCCCATCCGGCCTGTTTCAGGCACCTCAGCGTCCCGGCCATCATGAACTCAATGTCGTCCGGGTGCGCTCCCAGGGCCAATGCGATCCTAGCGTTCATGCAAGTCCTTGGTTATCAATGGCGGAAGGGGTGGGATTCGAACCCACGGTACGGTTGCCCGTACGTCTGATTTCGAGTCAGGTGCCTTTAACCACTCAGCCACCCTTCCAGCCGTTGTCTATCAGTCACTTACAGTGCTCTTGCCGCTGCCGTTTTTTTGCTTTGTATCCCGCAGACTTC
>TBL_comb47_HYPODRAFT_10003303_pt1 | contig 19201 bp, 21 predicted proteins | sample TroBogypolimnion_40_FD_10682 | JGI IMG/M metagenome (IMG submission 10682) | reverse complement strand
CCAGTTCCAGGCGACCAACGCCAAATTCGTGAGCGACTACAACAATGCGCGAATCATCGTTGACACCTCGGCCAGCCACGCCAGCCCGACCGCGCCGACACCCGCGCCGACACCGGCAGCGCCGACCGGATTGACAGCCAAGCCGTGAGGCACGGCGGGCAAAGTGAAATCAAATCCAGAAAGCGCGACAGCCTCCAGAAATGGAGGCTGTTTTTTTAAAATTGTTTCCGGGAATTGATTTTTTAACAAAAAGTCTCAATGAGGTTTTCCAACTTTGTAGGGCACTGGCCGGTCGTGCAAAACTCCTTCCGCCAATTTCTCAGTCGTAGCCGGACGGCGAGTGCGCGACACGCTTTCAAGCGGTATGGGCCGCTGTTGCGACAAAGGTTTTTGTGCCGGCGCGGTTTTAGGCGTTGTGGCCAGCCACGGCTCGACATTGATCCCAAGCCCGCGCAATTCTTCTTCAAAATGACGCACCACTGCCGCAACCACATCAGGCGAAACCCTGCCGCTTCCGGTTTCAAGGCGCGAAAGATAAAACTGCGAAATCTCCAGCTTGCTTGCCAACTCCTGCTGCGTCACTTCCGCCTCTTCGCGCAATTTCCGAACCGCCGCGCCGATCAACACCACGTCGCCAATGGCGTCGTAAGCCTTGCGATAGGTAGGCTTTTTCGAGAGCCGCTGGTGCAATTCGGACAGGTTCATAACAATTCCCGTTGCCCGCTAAAATACATCTCTTTGCGCCGCTTTGCGAGTTCGATTTCTTGGGGCGGGGTTTTGTCTGTTTGTTTGGCAAAGCCGTTGGTCAGAACCAGTTTTTTGCCATCGTAGAATCCCAAGAACCGGAAACTTTGCTGGTGGGTGATGGCTCGGATTTCCCAAAGCTCATCCCGGCCAACCAGTTTTTTCAGAAATTTTGAATGAGGATCTTGCAACTGCTCTACCATTTCAAACACCTTCACAATGCGAGCTTGAACCTTGGTCACGCGGACGGCGTCAATGAATTCCGCCACCGGACACTTGCCCGCTTCGGTCTCATACATTTCTATTTCCCGAAATTTTGTCATCGAGAATTTGTTTTAATTCAGGGTCCCGCCTGCTCTTTCTGGACAGGCGATGCAGTCATTTCACCAATCATGTTTGTCCAGAGATCGTTTGATTCTTGCATCAGCGAAACAACCTCATTCAATTCTTGGCCTCGGTGTTTTCTAAACAGAGCCATAAACTCGTCGGTGAAGCCCCTGGCTTTCATCTCATAATCATCAACTAATTTTAGCATTCGGATTTTTGGCTTATTCTGCTCGATAAACATCCGGCTAGGTGCGGACCAATTAAATCTTTTCTCCAAGTGTGCTAGATCTACATATAATTCTCCTGGCTTTGAGTCGGCCAAAGTTGAACCAAACTGTTTGGTGAAACCGATACTGGGGATTGCGTAGTGCGTAATATAATTCCTGAAATCCTGTAAGAATTGAGCCAAGGGATCACTGGCAAAATTGGTTTTGACTGCGATCTGATATTCCTGTTGATGATCCTTTTTAACAAAGTCTCGTTTCATCAAATGGCGCGTGTGGTCAACAAGCGTAGTTATTGAAGTCAGAAAATTATGAAAATGCCGATTCGTCTCATCAAAAAGATTTTGCCTTTGTTGCCTATTGTCAAATCCGGTAAAATTAATTGGGTCTTTTGGGTCTTCCAATACATGAAGCAATTGGCGCAGTTGGTTGCAGTTGCCAAAAAGAAAATTCAACGACGCTCCATAGACTTGCAGCGCATCAAATATCGGCTTGCCGGGATGGTTCTTAATCCTTTCTTGAAGCTGATTAAAATATTTGTCCTTTGCATTCACGTTTCACACCAATTTATGCGCAAAATTCCCGTCCAGCAGTTCCTTGACGGTGAGCAGGATGATGGTGCGCGATTCTTCTTTCCAGAAGCGCGTGACTTCACGCTCGGCATCCTCGCTGTAATCGAACGACACGAAAAAGCCTTTCGTGCGGGCGGCGCGGCGCATGGCGGTCTCGAACGCGTCAATGTCGGGACGACCGGCCTTGTCCTTTTGCTTCACTTGGATCGGATACCAGGATTCTTCCAGCGCCAGTTCGCCCGCGCCCGTCTCGCGCGGCGTCACGCCCACGGGATAGATGCGGCCATCAATGCCCTTGTCGCCGATCTGCACTTTGTTGGCGCGTCCGTTCAACTGCTTCACCGCCCAATTCTCAAATTCAAGTTCTGAAAGACCATTATTCATTTGCTACGAGAAGGCAACAACACCCATTTTCGCAGGTGCAATTTTCATGTGGCAAGGTTGGCGCGGCATCAATTCGATAAACTTTGTCGTTTGCAGATTTACAAATTGAACAAACATCTGATGATCCAGAACCCAATATTTTTACGCGCTTTATTCCTGCTGATTTCATTTCTTCAAGTCGTTTAGCGCCGAGTGCCGAGAATAAAATCATTCTCGATTCAACAGCCCAATCAAAACCAGCATTTAACCCTATAGCTGATGGTTTGTTCGTTCCCCATAAATGCATCTCTGCGGCCGAAACGCGCAGTTTTGAGATAACATTTTCATCAAACGATGCATGGCGCTGGATATGGCATTCAGAAATTTGCTTGAGAACAAACAAGTCGTAGTTGCTGTTGTAATTCTTCCAATCCGTTCCAATGCCCCGAGGAAATACTCGCGAAGCCTCAAAAGAAGCGACCATAAGGCAAGCATCTTTCCAGCGCTGCTCTTCAAGTGCCGATATAACCGCTTGCTCACACTGGTTTTTAATTTCAGTTTCAGATTCCAAATATTTTTCAACGATCAATCGACCCCTCGGAGTGCATACAAGGTAGCTCTTACCGAGAAACAATGTCCGCATTCCTTCTGGATCGCTCTTAACGAGTCGTTTTGCGAGGGTTTCTTTTGTCCCTGACTTTCCCAAGCCTCTGCTTTCCGCAAGGCTCTTCAAATCATTTGCGGATTTCGTTTGAAGTAAAGCCACCAAATCATTGCAGCCGTCTTGCAAGAACCCTAACTCGGTAAAACGACTGATGACATTGGCGGGTTCTGCATCCAACGCTGATCGCCAAATATCAAGGCTTCGTAAGCTGTTAACATCCGACGGAAAACATACAAACTGTTTTAATAATAAAAGTTCTGCCCGCTGATTGGGAAAAGATGAGGATTGAAGATAGGCTTCAATCAAATTTGTCGCCTCGTTAGGTTTATCTGATGGGAATACAAGTGTTAATTGCCGCTGACAATGCGGACATGAAGTGTGTTCGCCTATCGCGTAGGCTGGAAATTCAATTCCACCACCACAATCCACACAATGGTTTTTGAAATAGAATTCAACCATAGGATTAAGTCATTCCTAATTATCGAGCATCACCTTGACGTAATGGCTGGCGTGCCAGTCGCAGTGATAATAAAAGCTGCCGGTCTTTTTGAGGACGCGCGCCAGTTGTTCGCAGCGCGGTCGCATGTAGTCAATGTAAGCCTTGGTGGATTCGTGGCGATCGTCAAAGCGCCGCTTCTCGCTCGTCTCCGGCCAGAAGATTTCGTAGTTGCGGTTGGAATGGAACGGCGGGTCTATGTAATTCAAATCCACGCAGGCGTCGGGCAGCTTCTTGAGCTGGTCCAGATTGTCGCCGCAGTAAATGACGCGCGTGTCCACCAGCGTGGAAGATTTCTGTCGTGGAGCGGCAACCGATTCTTTCACAACAACTTTTTTCGCCATGCGTTGAGTTTAGAAAATGGCCGCGAAATGAAAAGCGTTTTGGCTAAGTTCATTTCGATTCCAATAGCGCCAACCATGCCTTCGCCTCACGGCACGGGCATTTGGCAAAGATTTTCTGGATGACAGTTCGCTGGTTTTTATCCCAGCCTTGATGGCCGCGCAGTGATGCTTGCGGTCAAACCAGCTTTTTCAACCGGGCATCCGCCGCCAGCTTCTTGACCAGCTCCTTGATTTTCTGCGCCTGGCTTTTGTGCGCGAGCAGCACGGCATCGTCCGTCTGCACCAGGATCGAATCGCGCAAACCCACCACGGCGATCAGGGTGCGGTTTTTGGTGCGGGCGTCGTAGATGATGTTCCGCGCCGCGTCCACATGGATGAAATCCGCCACGGCGCAGTTGCCTTCGGCGTCGGCCTTGATGTGCCGCGCCAGTGCGGGCCAGGCCCCGAGATCGTCCCAGTCGAACGCGCCGTCGGCCACAACCACGTTCTGGGCCTTTTCCATCAGCGCGTAATCAATCGAAACCTTTTTGATCTCGGGATATTCCTTCGCCAGAACTTTCGCGAGCTTGGCCGGCTGGCTGGCGACCTTGAACCAGCGCTGGCAGGCGGCGAACATTTCCGGCTGGTGTTTTTCCAGCCCGTTCGTGACGGTGATGAAACTCCAGACAAACATCCCGGCGTTCCAGCGATACTGGCCGCTGTTGAGGTATTCCAGCGCGGTCTCGTAATCCGGTTTTTCCACAAACCGCTCCGCCTTGAAAAAAACCGTCTTGGATTTTTTGGCTCCGGCGGGCGTCGGCAGTTCGTTGCCCGTGTGGATGTAGCCGTAGCCGGTCGCCGGCTCCGTCGGCTTGATGCCGATGGTGACGATCGCCTGTCCCCGCGCCGCCACGTCGAAAGAGTCTGACAACACCTGCTGGAATTTTTTCGCCTCGGGAATGACATGATCCGCCGGCAGCACGGCCATCACGCCCGTGGTCGAGCGCGCGCCGACGAGCGCCGCGCCCAGCGTGACGGCGGCGCAGGTGTCGCGGCCCACCGGCTCGGCGACGACATTTTCCTTGGGCAGTTTCGGCAACTGTCTCCGCACTTCCGCCGCCTGCGCCGCGTTGGTGATGATAAAGATGTTCTTCAGCGGCACGAGCGGCAGCACGCGGTCCACGGCCGATTGCAGAAACGAGCGCTTGCCGAGCAGCGTCAGCAGTTGCTTGGGCATCTTCTCCCGGCTCAACGGCCAGAACCGCTCGCCGCGCCCGCCGGCCATGATGATGACGAAACGGTCTTTGAGATCAGCTTTTGTTTTCATTTGAGGATGTGCGGATATTTAAACAGCAATGAGCACTGATAAACGCCCCGGGACAAAACGCCGATGCGCGCCGGCTCCAATTTGATCCGGGTTTATTTGTGCCCCTGATTGGTTGCATTGACTGCAGCTTAGCATTCCTGCAAAGCCAATGGCAAGCGGCTGGAATGCAGCGCCCAAAGCGTCACAATCATTGAAAAAAGCCTATTGACAAATAAAGACGTTTTTTAAAACTGACGTTAAGTTCAGCGCTGAAGCTGAAAGGGACAGACAACAAAACACAAAAAACAACTACATAAACCTATGAAAATGACTACTGGTATTTTGGGGTGCGCATTGGTCGCTGGACTGATGACTTTCGCAGCCGCCGAAGCTCAAGCGGGCGTGGTGATCAACAACGTGCTTTACTCCCCGTTGAAAATCAAGATCGCCGGCCAATACGTTAAAAACGGCAAGATCGCCAAGTTCAGCTTCAATTCCAAAGAAGTATTGAAAGACTTGGGCTACAACAGCAACGTCAAGCTGGCGGTTGCCTGGTCTGGCGACGTGTGGATCATCAACAAGGACGCCACCGTTAAGAACATCAGCCTCTATCCGAATGATTTTCTTTTCATTAATTTCGGAACCTACGTTTATACGTATTCCGGCAAAAACAACAACACTTACACCGAAGCCGGCGTCAGTTATGTGAACTTTTACGACAACGGTGAATTTCTTTACGGCACCGATTCGGACAACTGGTTTGAAACCCAAGGCGTTTATTCCTATAAAGACGTCGATGGAAACACCAACAAACAGGGATACTACAACGACCACGAGAGCTATAATGCCAAGGCGCTTAACGGTGATGGCCACTTTATTGACGTGACCGGTGGCACCGTGCCGGTGACCGGCAGCGCTTCCTACAACGGCAGTGGCAAAATCCTTGACTGATTCTAGCCGATTCGTTTCAAACCGATTCAGAATGGCGCAAGCCGTTTTGAATCGGTTTTTTCTTTCGTTTTGTGCCCGACTATTCCAAATTTTCCGACATGAGACCTAAAATCGTCATCGCCGTGTTGCTGGCCGGAGCGGCCGGAATCGCGTTCATTTTCTTTCTTAAACCTTCACAGGTCGGCCAACCGCGCATGGTGCCGGCGCCGGTCGTTCAACCGACGGCATCCGCAATGGAAAGCAGACCAGCGCCCAGCCAAACTGCTCCGACCCAAACCGCCATTGCTGCAGCAACGCCGGCCAAACCGGCAAACGCGGCTAACATCGGCGTGTCCGAAGTAACCGGACCAGACGCAGAATACCTGCAGGCACAGATTGACCGGCTGGAAGATTTGGAATCGAAAGATGATGACGCCTCCTTGCAGGCCATCCTGAAGGAGTTGACCAACACCAACCCAATCATCCGCCATGTCGCCATCGAGGCGACCATCCAATTCGGCGGCCACACGGCCGTGCCCATCTTGCAGGGGCTGGCGGCGCGCACCTGGGATCCCCAGGAGAAAAAGGAACTGCTGGACGCCGCCGAGTTTCTCGCGCTGCCCACGCTGTCGGAAGTTCGCGCGGAAAACGCCAATGCCAGGATACTCCCGCCGTAAGGTTTTTCCCGCGCCGGATCCGCCTGCAATGTTCCGCCAAACTTGACTTGATCAGGGGCTTGGATTCACGACTGGAAGCAATCCTCACCCAGATAAAAACTTTATCTAATTGACACGCCTGGTCCTTTTCGAGAAGGTTGTTTCCAATCAGCGATTTTGCTGAAATAGACAACAACAGAAAAAAACGAACAAATGAAAATGACTACTGGTATTTTGGGGTGCGCATTGGTCGCGGGACTGATGACTTTCGCAGCCGCCGAAGCTCAAGCGGGCGTGGTGATCAACAACCAGCTTTACTCCCCGTTGAAGCTGAAGATCACGGCTCAATACATTAATTCCAAAGGCAAGGCTGCCAAGATGAGCATTTCTTCCAAGGAAATCCTGAAGGATCTCGGCTATAACAGCAACGTCAAGTTGGCGGTGTCCCGCGACACCGGCCATGTTTGGACCATCAACAAGGACGTGCTGATGAATGACCTGAGCGGTGTCGACGGCAATCTGTTTGTCGATCTCAGCTGGGTTGATTATGGTTATTCGGGCAAGAACAACCAGGTTTACACAGAAGTCGGCACAACGAGTGTGGACTTTTATGACGACGGTTCCTTTGCTGGCACCGAGTCTTCGAACTGGTTTCAAACCAGCGGCACCTATACCTACACGGACAACGACGGCCCCGCTAAAAACGGCAGCTACACGGACAAAGAATCCTACAAAGCTCCTGCGCTTAGCGGTAACGGCTATTTCTCCAATGCCAGCTTTGACGCAGGCGATGCGGCGGTGACCGGCAGCGCTTCCTACAACGGCAACGGCAAATTGCCGGCGCTCGCGCTCTAATTCTTCAGCGAATTCAAACCGATCCAGAATGGCACCGGGCTGTTTTGGATCGGTTTTCCTTTTTATCCCTCCCATTTCGTATTTTCTGACCCGCGCCCTCAGCAGAGACATCGCGGTGTCACCCCTTGGCGCGACCGGTATCCCGATGCGAAAAAGCTGCGCTGGCTGCCCGAATTCCATTGGCTGCCATCTTTCTTCGAAGTCCAGATGCAAATTGCGGAAGAAATTCCCGTCACGTTTTTTCGCCCGGCCGGGTCAAAAATAACCGTTCCGCAAAACTTGATTATGAGCTTAAGTTACGGGACTGCGAGCTACACCAACTACGATAAGAACCTTATCTAATTGACTCGGGCAGCCATTTTCGAGAGCATTATCTTATGTCAGCAGTTTTGCTGAAATAAGAAACAATTGAAAAATAATAAACAAATGAAAATGACTACTGGTATTTTGGGTTGCGCATTGGTCGCCGGACTGATGGCTTTCGCACCTTCTCAATCGCAAGCGAGCAACATTGACGCGAACGGCAATCTCTACGCCCCGCTGAAACTCAAGCTCGTCATCAATCAATACAGCAGCAAGGGCAAGATCGTCAAAAAGACGGTCACGGCCAAGCAAGTCCTGAAGGATTTGGGCTACAACAGCAATGTGGTGCTGGCGGTGATTGCGACCGATTACTTGGGCTATTACGGTGATATTGTTGTCATCAATAAGAAGAATGGTGCGATCATCGAAGACCTCACCGCTAACGGCACCATGAGCCTGGATGCCCAACAATATCTCAGCAGCAACAAGAACGGCAATAAAGGCCAATTCAGCGAGGATTCCACCGGCACCGTGGCCATTGCGTTGGACACCACGAATTCAGAGGGTTGGCAATACGATGACACGTTCAATATCTCGGGGGCGTATACCGGATTGATCAAAGTCGGCAAATCCGACAAGAACGGCGATCAATCTGTGAAGGTTGATGGCAAGGCGAACACCCTTTCTGGCACGGGCTATTTCGAACAGGCCAACGTTGGCACCACGGTTGTGACCGGCAGCGCCACGATCAAGGGCAGCGGAAAAGGTTCTTGGTATAATCTCTAATCGATCTTTACCGTCTTCAAACCGGTTCAGAATGGCACCAGGCCGTTTTGGATCGGTTTTTCTTTTTTCCACCAGCGATTCCAGATTTTCCGACACGCAGCCCGAAATGCCATACCGGGGTTATTGGCTGAAGTGGCTGGAATCCCGCCACCCACTCGCCGGATCTACCTGAAACGGTTTATGGTCCGAGCGAATCATCTGCCTGACGCTCCGGAGGGGCTTCAGCCTTGCGTAAATAGTGGTGAAATGACCATTGACAAAAAGGCCGATTTTCTCAAGTATCGACCTAGCTTCAGGGTTGAAGCGAAAAAGGAACACGGTAAAAACACAACAAAACAAAACCTATGAAAATGACAAGTGCTATTCTGGGTTGCGCATTGGTCGCGGGACTGATGACTTTCGCAGCCGGCAACGTTCATGCGGGCGTGGTCATTGGCAACACGCTTTACAGCCCGTTCAAGCTCAAGCTGACCATCGGCGTTTATAACAGCAAAGACGCGATCAAAAAAGTGAGCATCAATTCCAAGGAAGTCCTGAAAATGCTGGGTTATTCCAAGAACGTGGATTTGGCGATCAACACCGGCAATGTTCAAAACAACGATGTTTACCTCATCAACAAGGATTCGGTGCTGGAAGACCTCACCACCTTGGGAATCATGACGGTGGATGTCAACGAGCTGCTCGACTCCACATCCAATGGCAACAATGGCAAGTTCAAATATGCGTCCTCGGGTATTGTTTCGATTTATTTCTATAGCAACCCCCAGTTCTTCAGTGAATCAGCCGTGGTTCCGCTGATCATTAACAATCCCAATCTGGATCAGGCCGCCAGTGAAGAAGCTTCCGACTACTGGTTTGAGATCAGCGGCCTTTATTCCTACAGCGAATCGGGCTCCGCCATCAACGGCGGCAAGCAAAAAATCACCACCCATCTCAAGAGTTTCGGAAATTTGAGCGGCATGGGCTATGACATTGACCTAAATAATCCGTATCCCACGACCGTCAAGGGCACGGGTTCCGCCAGCGGCAGCGGCAAGTTGGCGGTCGGCGGCTGATTGATATTCCAGACTTCCTAAAACCGGTCCAGATTGGCGCAAGCCTTTTCGGGCCGGTTTTTTTATTGGTCCCCCCCCAACCTCCCGACCGGCCGCTTTGCCGATGGAAACGCTCATTGACAATCGGCCCCGCTCCCTTGATTATCCGCAGCCTTTCAGACATAAACCTGAACTGGAAAACGACTAAAACAAAAAACAAACCGACATCATGAAACAGATCAAATGCATTCTGGGTTGCGCATTGGCCGCCGGGCTGATGACTTTCGCGCCCCACCAGGCTCAAGCCGGAGTGGTCATTGGCAACCAGCTTTACTCGCCCTTGAAAATCAAGCTGACCGTGGGCTCCTTCAAGGCCAACGGCTCCATCACCAAGGTGAGCATCACCTCCAAGGAGGTCCTGAAATTGGCGGGTTTCCCCAAGAACGCCAAGCTGGCGATCATTGAAGGCATGGTTAACTACAACAGCATTTTCGTCATCAGCAAGGATACGGTGCTGGAAAACCTCACCGCCCAGGGCATCCTGACGGCGAACCTCAGTGAGCTGCTGGATTATCCGGTCTATGGCAACAACGGCCAGTTCAAATACAAGTCCTCCGGCGTCCTTTCGCTCAACTTCTACAGCAACCCCCAGTTTGTCATCGTTCCGGCTGCCTTGCTCTTCATCGGCAACCCCGACATTGACCAAGTGGCGAGCCAGAATGCCTCCGACTACTGGTTCGAGGTCAGCGGCCTTTACTCCTACAGCGAAAATGGCTCGCCGATCAAGAACGGCAAGCAAACTTCCATCACCGCGCAGACGCAACCGATCGGCACCCGGCATATCTCCAACACTCTCAAGGCGACGTCGTTGAGCGGCACGGGTTTTGATATTGATCTGGATGCGCCTTCTCCCACGACGGTCCTCGGCAGTGTTTCTGCCAGCGGCAGCGGCAAGGTCCCGGCCGTGTCCATTTACTGATTTCTGCTTTCTCCCAACCGGTCCAGAATGGCGCAGGCTGTTTTGGACCGGTTTTTTTTATTTGACCCAATCCGTCAAGTAATTCGGCGGGCCAAAATCAAACCGACTTCACCGCGTCAGCCAGCGACTTCACGAACGCCCCCACCTTCGCCACCAGTTCGGATGATTGGCCGTGCCCGGCGATCTGGTTCACAATGGCGCTGCCGACCACCACCGCGTCGCCGTGACTCGCCACCGTCCTGGCCTGTTCCGGATTGGAGACGCCGAACCCGACCGCGATGGGCAGGTTCGTGTGGGTGCGGATTTTGGCGACCTGCGCCGCGAGGTCCGACGCGATGTTCGTCTGCATCCCGGTCACGCCGACGCGGGAGATGTAATAAATAAAACCGCTGCCGCGCTTGACGATGAGCGCCATGCGGTCTTCCTGTGTCGTCGGTGCGACGAGGTAAATATGGCAAAGGCCCGCCGCGCGCATGAGCGACTCGTAGCGCTCGCTTTCTTCGGGCGGCAGATCCAGCACGAGCAAACCGTCCACCCCGGCCCTGGCCGCGTCCGCGATGAACTTCTCCATGCCGACGCGATGGATCAGGTTGAAATAAATGTAGAGCACGATGGGAATCTGCGAATCCTTGCGGATGGAAACCACGGTCTCCAATAGCTTGGGTGGTGTCGTTCCGGATTCCAGACCGCGCTGCGCGGCGAGCTGATTCACCAGGCCGTCGGCCAGCGGATCGCTGAACGGCACGCCCAGTTCTAGCACATCCACACCCGCCTGATCGAACGCGAGCGCGAGCTGGCACGTGGCTTCCAGGTTCGGGTCGCCCGCGCCGATGTATACGACAAACCCTTTTTTGCCGGCGCGTTTCAACTGGGCGAATTTTTCTGCGATGCGATTCATGCGGGCGGCAGTTTCCCGTTTGAAGTTCCAACTTTCAAGCGGCAAGTTTCAAATGGCCAAACGCAGAGGCGCGGAGAACGCCAAAAATCTCAAGGGTGATGAATCAGGGATTTTGCCTTCCCATCTCGGCGGCGCTTTGCGCTCTCCGCGCCTCTGCGTTTAATTCACCTGGCCCGGCAAAACTTTTCCGGCTCGATGCCTGCCAGCGCGGTGCAGACTTCGCGGACGATTTCGCTTTTCCCCAGCGCGCGGGCGGCCTTGCCTTTGTGCAGATGCGCCTCGACCAGTTCCGGATCGAGTGCGAGGGCGCGACCGGCATATTCCAGCGCCCGGTCATGCCGGCCCAGCCGGCCGACCATGCTCGCCAGATTGGACCAGCCTAATTTGTTATGCGGATCAATCTTCAGCGCCTCTTCGATGCACCGGATGCCTTCGGCTTCGCGCCGCATGTGTTCGTAGAGCAATCCGGCTAGATTGTTCCACACCTTGAAATCGGACGTCTCCATCGTCAGCGCCAGGCGATAGGCCGCTTCCGCGTCGGCAAACTGGCTCGTCCCGCTGAAGCCCAGGCCGACGTAATACAGCGCCCGGTAATCCGCCGGATCTTCCACGCGCCATTCTTGGGCGAACGCCAGCACGTCGCGCCAGCGTCCCTGTTCGCACAAGGCGCGCGCCGTCCGGACCTTTTCCTCCGTGTTAAAAACCACCGCCGACATGCCGCATAATTTCCAAGGGCGCGCGCCAAGTTGCAAGCGGCAAGTTGTTCACGTGTCCAAGCGGGATTTGACCGCCTCGCCTTTTTTTTGCACACTCACCGCATGGCAAGCAGCTTTGGTCAATTGTTCCGCATCACGACGTGGGGCGAATCGCACGGTGGCGGCGTGGGCGTGGTCGTGGACGGCTGCCCGCCGCGCCTCAAACTTTCCGAGGCGGACCTCCAGCCCGATCTCGACCGTCGCCGGCCCGGCCAGTCCAAGATCGTCACGCCCCGCAAAGAATCGGACGCCATCCAGATTCTTTCCGGCCTTTCCAGCACCGGCCTCACGCTCGGCACGCCCATTTCGATGTGGGTGAAAAACGAGGACCAACGCTCCGAGGCCTATAACGAGATGAAGGACAAGTTCCGCCCGTCGCACGCGGATTTTACCTACTTTGCCAAGTATGGCATTCGCGCTTGGCAGGGCGGCGGACGCGCGAGCGCGCGCGAGACCATCGGTCGCGTCGCCGCCGGTGCGATCGCAAAAAAAATTTTGCGCGAGAAATTCGGCGTCGAGGTGCTCGCCTATGTCAAACAGGTGCAGAAAATCATCGGCGACGTGAACCCCGACAAGGTCAAGCTGAAGGACGTCGAGGCGAATATCGTCCGCTGTCCCGACGCCCAGGCGGCGGGGCGCATGATCCGGCTTATCGAGAAAATGCGGCGTGACGGCAACACGGTCGGCGGCATCGTCGAGGGCGTCGCGCGCGGCGTGCCGGCGGGTTGGGGCGAACCGGTGTTCGACAAGCTCGAAGCGGATCTTGCCAAGGCGATGTTGAGCTTGCCGGCCTGCAAAGGATTTGAAAGCGGCGATGGTTTTGCGGGGATTTTGCTGACCGGCCGCGAGCACAACGACGCCTTCCGCGCCCAGGCGGGGAAAGTGTTCACGACCACGAACCGCTCCGGCGGCATCCAGGGCGGCATCTCGAACGGGGAGACCATTTTCTTCCGCACCGCCTTCAAGCCCGTCGCCACCGTGATGCACCGGCAGGACACGGTGGATGAAGCGCTCCACAACACCACCCTCACCGGCCGCGGCCGTCACGACCCCTGCGTGCTGCCCCGCGCCGTGCCGATGGTCGAGGCGATGACCGCACTGGTGCTGGTGGACCACGCCCTCCGGCAGCGGGCGCAATGCGGGTAGCCGGCGAACACCACGGATGATTTTTCCGGGCGACGCAACAATTTAATTAAATCAAAGATTATTATGGCCGAAACATCTCACAACGAAATCTCGCGCGACGCCCGGGTGCTTTACGCCAAGGGTGTCGAAGCCGCGCAGCGGGACAACACCGACTACGCGATCAACTTGTTCAACCAGGTCCTCGAAAAGGAGCCGGCCTTCTATGAATGCCGCAAGGCATTGCGCGCGGAGCAGTTCAAGAAGGCCGGGAGCGGCGGCGGCGGTTTCTTCAAGAAAATGCTGAGCGGTGCGGGTTCCTCCCCGCTGATCGCCAAGGCGAAAATGGTCCTCGGCAAAAACCCGGGCGAGGCGATGGCCATCGCCGAGCAGATCCTGAACACCGACCCGAACAACGCCTCCGCGCACCGCATCCTCGTGGACGCGGCGAACGCTTTGGAGCTGCCGCACACGGCCGTGCTGTCCTACGAGACGCTGATCAAGCATTCGCCCAAGGACCGGAATCTGGCCATCGATTTCGCGCACGCGCTGGCGGCCGCCGGCGACATGAGCCAGGGCGAAAACAATCGCGGCGAAAAAATCCTCATGGACCTGCTGCGCGAAAATCCCCAGGACGGTGATTTGAGCAAGGCCCTGAAAAACCTGTCCGCGCGCAAGACCATGGACGAGGGCGGCTACGGCGCGCTTGAAAGCGGCGAGGGTTCGTATCGCGACATCCTCAAGGACAAAAAAGAATCCGCCTCGCTGGAGCAGGAAAAGCGCGTCGTCAAAACCGAGGACACCACTGAGCGACTCATCGGCGAATACGAGTCGCGCCTGGAGACCGAGCCGCACAACCTCAAGCTCGTGCGTTCGCTCGCCGAACTTTACACGCAGAAGAAGCAGTTCCCCCGCGCGCTGGAGTATTACGAACGCATCAAGACCTCCGGCATGGGCAACGACCCCTCGCTCGACACCGCCATCGCGAATACCGTCGTCAAACGCTTTGACCACCAGATTTCCGAGCTCAATCCCTTTGACGCCGACCATGCCGAAAAAGTGGCCGCCCTGCAGGCGGAGAAACTGGCGTTCCAAATGACCGAATGCGCGAAACGCGTGGAGAAGTTCCCCACCGACCTCGCCATCCGCTTTGAGATGGGCGTGCTCAACTTCTCGGCCGGCAAGATCGGCGAGGCGATCCAGGAATTCCAGAAGGCGCAGGGCAACCCGCACAAGCGGCTCGCCGCGATGGGCTATCTCGCCCAATGCTACGGCAAACGCAAGATGTTCGACCTCGCCGCGCGCACCCTCCAAAATGCGATCAAGGAAAAGCCCGTGTTCGACGAGGAGAAGAAGGAACTCACCTACCAGCTCGGCTGCGTGCTAGAAAACATGGGCAAGAAGGAAGAAGCCATCGAACAATTCAAGCTCATCTACGAATTGGACATCAGCTACAAGGATGTCGCCGTCAAGGTGGACGCGTTTTACGCCGGACAATAAATTACATTGGCCAGCGCCCGCCGCGCCCCATTTCACCACTCCTATGGCGGAACGATTCAGCTTGAAAGAGTGAACACCGTTTGGCGGGTTTGCGGTGTTGAAACCAAATCAAGATTCCGGGTCTCGACGGGGGCGCCCCAACGGTGCGGCTCCAAATTGACACGAAAAATGCCGCGTCGACATTCGGATTGGCTTTTCCGATCAACAGCTGATCACCCGCGACGGCCTGATTGTCGGGTCGCACTTTCTGCGTCAGAATAAGTTTCGACAGCAGCTGCGCGAGGTCTTGCCCCATGACCCACGAGTCCCAACGCTCACGATCCGACGGATATGGCCTTGGGTAGGCGGTGGCATTCTGTGCGACGCGGACAAGCTTCCCGGGTGGACTGGCAGCACAGCGATCCGGACGTGGCCGAGGTGCTGGGCGTCGCGGCCCGGATCTTCACGTCGCGCGTAAAGAAACTCATGATTTTGCCGCCGGTGATTCGGTTGAACGGATTCACCAGATTCAAGAGCAGACCTGCATAAGCTCCACGCGAGGATTTAGCCGGATTCTTCGGCAACAGTGTTTGCGATATTACAAGTTCACAGCCTGCGGTAACGACTGAATCTCTGGAATGAGGACATTCATAGAAAATAGGGGTCCAACCGTTGGACACCCAATATTTCCGCGCGGGTTCGGATTAAGAACCCGCAAACTTGTTTCAGCTGGCAACTTGTGCCGATGCCCGATCGTCCGGATAGTCTCAGCAAAGCAAAGCGAAAGCCAAGTAATGACCCTGTGAGTTGGAGGTGTTGTGGAAATATCCAACAAAATTGAGGTTCCATCTTCGTTTCTGCTCCTGTTGGAGGTGGTGCCGGTGGTGGGACTCGAACAGGGTTAGTGATTTTCACTATTCCCGAACTACTCGCCCGCCACCAGAGGCGCGCTGCGCATAACTATCGAACACCAATAGAATCAGGCATTTTAGCGTGTTTGTCAAGCATTCAGCCTAACTCGGAAAAAACCAGCAACTACCCAACAACAATCCGCCAGAACTCTTTTCACTGGCACTTTCACTGGCACTGGAAAACCACAGTGGGCGTTTAACAAAACTGGTTTTCCGTGGGATGGCTACGCTAATCTTTTCTTAGCCATCCGGCTGGCCGCCGTGGGGCACTGAGAAAATAATGACCGTTGCTGGCAACGAGCGTAAATTGCTGGCGCGTCCCGCTCAAAATGTTTTGTTGGATGATTTCCAGCGAATCTTTCCCAACCTGTGTAACAATGCCAACGTGGCCGTATTTGGTATCAGTAAAAACAAGCAGGTCGTCAGCGCATGGTTTGTTGGTTGAACCATTTCGGTATTGAACAAGGCCACGGCGGGAATTAACCGCACCGTCGGGAAGATTTTCGTCAAAAAAGCTTTGGGCGTGTCCCATGACATCGGGCATTTTGTGGTTTCTGGCGTCATGATAAAATCGTTTGACGAATTCCACGCATTGCCATTTCTGGCCGAAATAATAACCGTCCGGCGCGTAATTTTTCCCATAGCTGCGGAAGAAAAACAGGCCGTTGTCATAAACCGGAATACCCTTGTAGCTGTCCAGCACGCGGCCAACTTTTTGGGAATTCCAAATAAACAGCGCGGCGATTACGATTCCGAGAACAATGCAGAAAATCAATTTCTTTCGCTTCATTTTGATTCAATGATCGGCGCAAACAATCCTGCATCGGTGGTTTTACCGGATTTGGATTTGACGTAAATCGTAGCCACAGGATAAATGTCGGCACCACGGGTTTGTCAGTTTGGCGAATGACAGGAGCTTGAACTATTCGTCTTAAATCAATCCGATGCCAAGACTATCCTGAATGGAAATCACAGCGATTTTTTACCCGCCGCCTTCACTTTGGCCCACCGGGCTTTGGCTGCCGCCGAAATTTTGGCCCGGCCCGCCGCGCTCATCGTGGACTTCTTTTTCACCACAGGTTTGGCCGCTGGCTTGGCCACTGGCGTTTTGGCCTTGGCCCAACGCGCCTTTTGAGCGGCGGCGATTTTAGCCCGTGCCTTCGCACTCATCTTCGACTTCTTTTTCGGAGCCGGTGTGGGAGTTGAAGCTTTTGCGGGAGAACCCAGGATGGAAGCGAGTTCTTTTTCCAATGCGCTGATCTTGTCTTTGATGTCAGCCGCGTGTTTCAGTTGTGCCGAGGTCAGTGATAATAGATTACTCATGGTGAAACCAGTATAGGCAGGCAGGCAGAAAGTTCAACCGGCATCCATTCGGAACCATTCATCCCCTAAAAGTCCCGTCATCTTCAGGGGACGATTGTTCATCTGTCCGGCGTTGATTGATGTCGTGTTCACTCGCCTGCTGGCCGCGCTTCTGGTTGCTGCGCGGCAATTTCGCGCCACGAAATATGTCGTGGCACTGCATTGCTTTCGCTTCGCCGCCCGCCAGCACAGCCAGCAGGCTCGGCGCGTTTCGTTCGGAACGGGATTGCTCTCCCCGGTGCGGTGAAGAGAGCAATCCCGTTCCTTCAAACCGAAACGCAAAAACATGAACACGACAGAAACTATCAATGCAACGCCGCAACCGTCGAACGACATCGTCAAGCCGTTCAAATTTCCACCCCAACCGCAGGAGTGGAAGATTGTATCCCTCAAGGAATGTCCCACACCTGAAGCCATGCAAACCTGTGAGACGCCGGCACAGGCCGCCGACTACTGGCGGACGCACATCGCGACGCATCCGCATTTTAATCCTGAATGTGAATGTCTGGTGGTGTTGATTCTGAACACCCGCCGTAAAATCAAGGGCCACTATTTTGTATCGGTCGGGACGATGGATACCATTTTGGTTCACCCGCGCGAAGTCTTTCGCCTGGCCATCATGGCCAGTGCGGCGGCCATCATCCTCATGCACAATCATCCGAGCAATGAAACAACGCCTAGCGAGGCGGACATTAAAGTCACCCGCGATCTAATTCGAGGCGGACAAATTTTGAAAATCGAAGTTCTCGACCATGTGGTGATCGGAAATTTTAACCAGACGTCTCTTCGAGAAAGTGGGTATTTTTACCAGTAATCCAGCAGCTTTGCTATCAAGCTCCGCCATTGGCGGAGCTTTTTATTGTTTGCGTAACGAACCGTCAGACGATACGTTGTGCAAATGAAAAAGAAGCCTGAAAGCGTCAAGGAACCCCGCCAAATAGGCGCGGCTGAAGCTTTTATTGATGCACGCCTGGCTTTAGGCCGTGTCGCCTTTTCACTGACTGATTTGACGAAGGAATCAGGCTTGTCGGCAATTGCGGCAAAACGCCAATTATCCAGACTTGGCGGCAAAGTTGCCAGGGTTTCGCCGAGGCAGCCTTTCTATTTGATTGTTGCGCCGGAACATCGCGCAATGGGTGCTCCACCGGCGGCATGGTGGCTCAATGATTATTTCAACTGGCTGGGCCAGCCGTATTATCTGGCGCTTCAATCAGCGGCCAGTTCATTCGGTTCAAACCCCCAAGCGTTGCAGATGACTCAAGTGATGACTGACCGCCCCGTCCGACCAGTCAAAGTGGGAAGGATTCAAGTCAGATTTTTCGTCAAACGCGGGATTGTGCGGACGCCGACGCAACAACTGGCGCAGGCTTCCGCCCCGCTTTGCATCAGCACGCCGGAGGCAACCGCCTTTGATCTGATCCGGTATGCCACCAGCATCGGTGGGATTGAGCGGGCGGCTGAAACCATCGCGCCTTTATTACCGAGCTTGCGCGCCCGCGAACTCAAACGGGTGCTGGCGGCGGAAGACGAACCGGCCAGTGCCCAGCGGCTGGGCTTTGTCGTCGAAGCTGGCGGGGCGAAAAAACTGGCCCAAGTCGTTTACGATTGGCTGCCCGACAAATTGGCGGTCGTTCCCTTGTCTCCGTTAAAAGGTGAACGGAAAAGCATTCCTGTCGTTGAACGCTGGCAGGTTCTCAACAATTCCGGTGAATTGAAACTATGACGCCCATTACTCGCCAGGACATTCTGGCCCATCAAACCGTCGTGCCATGGTCGGCGCAGTATCAGGTCGAACAGGACCTGTTGCTGTGCCGGGCGATGGCGGCACTTTTTAACGATGCTTTTCTGAGTTCCCAAATCGCCATGCGCGGCGGCACGCTACTGCATAAGGTTCATCTCGCGCCAGCGTCCCGTTACAGCGAAGATATTGATCTGGTGGTGGTGGGAGATCGCCCTGAAGACCATGTCCGCCGGGCCATTCGCCGGGTATTGGCGGACGTATTGGGGCCACCCAAGACGTCGGTTTGGGGCACGCTAACACTGGCGATCCGAAATGCTGTCAAACCGTCGAAGGTTTTGCGAATGACATATTCGCTGCCCTCAATCATTGAA
>TBL_comb47_HYPODRAFT_10003302_pt1 | contig 19207 bp, 14 predicted proteins | sample TroBogypolimnion_40_FD_10682 | JGI IMG/M metagenome (IMG submission 10682) | reverse complement strand
GGAACTATGTTAGGTTCGGGAGGGTTTATTGTATATGACGAAGACCAGTGTATGGTGCGTAATACGATGAGTTTTTCGCGTTTTTATCACCATGAATCTTGTGGACAATGTTCTCCATGCCGTGAAGGTACCGGTTGGCAGGAAAGGATTTTAACAAGGATTGAGAACGGCGAAGGAAGAGCAAAAGATATTGACCTTTTAGCTGATATTTCAAAACATATAGAAGGTAATACGATTTGTCCTTTGGGTGATGCGGCTGCCTGGCCGGTTGCAAGTGCAATTAAACACTTCAGAAATGAATTTGAGTTTCATGTAGAGCATCCGGATATCGTTAAGAATATTCGTCATGGGAATATTCTTAATTATAAGTTTTGAATTATGAATTATGAATGGGGACAAGTGCCTAAAGTTTGAAGTTTTGGAATGCCCTCCCTTTAACGATATGTGCAGTTCACTTTTGGATATCTGCAATCCTACGTGCTAAAATGTCCACACTTTTAAAATATGTGCAGTCCCGGACACAATTTTTACAAGTTTGGGTAATGTATTTGCAATTACAGAAGAAATCTTTACAGATTCATCTATAAAACGTATAGTAAAGGTAGGGCTTTTCACAATCCTATAAGTTGTTTTTACAATAAAATTCAGAAAATTATATACAAGTGAGAACAAATCTACAATTTATATTATCATTTCACCGTTCCCATTATCAATAAAAAACAAAACCTGACTACTTGTCTTAAGTATTTTAAGAAAAGTAGTCAGGTTTGAAAAATATTAATAAACAAATTGAAATAAATCTTTCTAAATCTCAATATAAATTATAATCATTTAATACCCGAATATTTCTTTTAAAGTTAAATACTTTATATCACCATAGTTTTTAAGAACCTTTAAATCAAGTTCATCTTTCTTTCCTACAACAATAGTTGTATAATTTTTTCCTTTAATATATTTCTCTTGAAAATTTTTCAAATCTGATAAGGTCATAGTTGGAACTTCATTAAAAACATCTTTTCTCAAATCATAAGCTACACCCATTTTATTATAAGAATCATACGTAAATAGTTTGTCTGCTTTAGTAATGCGTTCAGAGCGGATCTGATTCATAATAGAGGTCTTAGCAATGTCAAAATTCGATTGTGATGCTGGCATATTGTTAAGCAAACCTTTCATGCCTTTCATAGCATCAGCCAACTTATCGTTTTGCGCTCCAATAAAAGAGTAAATATAAAAAGCTTTATCCTTTTTATTAGGTTGTATAAATCCACCCCAAGCAGAATATGCCAAACCTTTTGCTTCTCTCAACTCCTGAAACACAACAGAAGCCATACTACTTCCAAAATACTCATTAAAAATGTTTACTTTTGGTAAAATACTTTTGTCAAATAAAATAGATTTCGATACCATATACAATTCAACCTGCTTCATATCATAATCGGCAACAAACACTTGATTATTTACAATATCTTTTTCTTCAAATTTTGTTTCTGCAGGTAATTCATTTAATACTTTTGGAATGTTATGATATTTTTCAATCACAGCCTGAACATCTTTTTGTTCCAATGGTCCATAATAGAAAACCGTATGCTTGTAACTGTTCAATGTTTTGATAATCGAAACCAGTTCATCAGGTTTTACTGCATTCAATTCCTTTTCAGAAAGTATATTAGTAGCCGGTGACAACTTATCGTATTTTGCATAAGATATCATCTTTTGCAAAATGTTATCCTTGCTTAGTTTTGCATCTTTTCTTTCTTTTAAAATGTCTGTAACCATCTTCGAAAGTGTTTCTTTATTTGCTTGTACTTCACTCAAAAGATGTTCAAATAGTTCAGCACCTTTATTAATGTTCTCTGACAACCCTGATAAGTAAACATAACATCTGTCGACTCCGGCATATACGCCATAATTACAACCAATTTAAAAAAACTCTTGTTTAATTTGTGTTGGAGTATATTTTGAAGTGCCCAGATAGCTTAGATAATTGATTGCCATCTCTAACTTTTTATTATGATTTGCACCCATATCAAATACATAATACAAAGTGAACAATTTATTCTCAACATTCTTGTTATATAAAACTTCTATATTTCCTTTAGTATTAAATTTGTCAACATCTTTAGCAAAGTCAAGGAAGACAGGCTCAAGAGGTAAAGGTTTCTGTGTCTCAATTTTCTTAAACATATCAGACTTTTGTTCACGATTTATTTCCAAAGGTGTAATATGAGGCTTCTTAATTTTATTTACAACAGGGTCAACACCTGTTCGTTTATATGCAACTACATAATTATTATTATAATTCTTATTAACGAAATCAATAATATCTTGTTTTGTAATCTTTGATAATCGATCAATCTTATTTACAATAGATTCCCATGAAGTGCCATTTATAAACGATCCATAACAAGTACTTACCCTGCTATTGTTACTTTCTAATGCTTGAATTTGATTTAATTTCAAATCATTTATTATAGCACCCAAGATCCAATCAGAAAATTCCCCTTTTTTTAATAAATCTATTTGAGATAAAAGCAGATTCTTAACTTCTTCAAGTGATTGTCCTTGTTTAGGTCTGCCCATAAACAGATGTTCAGAATAATCAGGACGTTTGTAAGCAAATGAAGATGCACCTAGTACTTTCTGATCTTGTATCAGATTCAGGTCGATTAAACCTGCTTTACCATTTGTTAGGATCATATCAGTCATTGTCAACAAATCAGCTTCTTTTGAATTAACACCAGGGAAACGAAATCCTAACATCATCTGTTCTGCATCAGGACCAAGTACTTCAACAGTCTCTGGATTCTTAATTTTATCTTCAATAGGAGGGTTATAAGGATTAATATCCTTAGCAACAAATGAACCAAAATATTTATCAATTAATTTTATTGCAACATCTGGATCAAAATCTCCAGCTAAACAAATAGCCATATTATTAGGTACGTAACGTTCCTCGAAATATCTTTTTATAGATGTAATAGACGGACTTTTCAAATGTTCTGTTTCCCCAACAATCGAACGTCCATATTCATGTTTTTTAAACATTGCTCTGTCAAATCTCTCCCATAGCTTTGAATCATCTTGATCATCATACATATTCTTTTCTTCATAAACAGTTTCTAATTCAGTATGAAACAAACGAAATATTGGCTTTCTGAATCGTTCAGCAGATATTTCCAGATAATTCTCTAATTGGTTAGATGGAATTTCATTTACATAAACAGTAGCATCATTAGATGTAAAAGCATTTGTTCCTGTAGCACCTAAAATAGCCATCAATTTATCATACTCATTAGGAATAGCATATTTTGATGCAAGATTAGAAATACTATCAATTTGTTAATAAATAATACGTCTTTTAGCAGTATCCTTTTCAGCTTTATGCACATCAAACAATCGTGTGATTTCATTTAAAAGAGGCTCCTCTTTTGAAAAATCAGCAGTGCCAAATTTATCTGTTCCTTTAAACATAAGATGTTCCAGATAATGCGAAAGACCTGTATTATCAGCAGGATCATTTTTGCTACCTGTTTTAACAGCAACATCACACTGTATTTTAGGAGCATCTTTATAAACAGTAAGATAAACAGTAAGCCCGTTATCCAGCTGATAAATCCTTGCTTTATAAGGATCATTAGGAAAACTTTTATAATTATAAGTTTTTTGTGAATAGCCTATAATACTTGTAAGAAGCATTATAGCAATAAATAATTTTGAAATTAATTTTTTCATTGTAATTGAATTTGATTTTTTTATTTAAGGATTATTTCTTTTTAATTTATAAAACCGATACAAAAGTACTATTAATTATCTAATACACTACTAAAATCATTTTAATATAATAATTTGTCTTTGTAATCTTACTGAAGCAATTTCTTTCTATTGTCTTCATTCATAATTCATCATTTAGTATATAAATTTAATAATAAATAGATTTTTTGAAATTTTATTTATTACTATATCAATTATATAAGAATAATAATTAAAATATTTAACAAAAATTAACTAACATTTTCTTTATTTCGATATTAATTTTGTGGTGTACTATCATATTAGTACACTCAAACAATAAATAACTTAATTCAATATGAAATGATAACAATTAATGATTTAGCATTTAGTTACAAAAAGAAGAAACCATTATTCAATAATTTGAATCTAAAGCTTTCTGAAGGTAGAATTCATGGATTATTAGGTAAAAATGGGGCTGGTAAAACAACTCTACTTAAACTGATCTCAGGATTATTATTTCCTGATGATGGTATTATTAATACAATGGGCTATGTCCCCTCAAGACGTAAGCCCGAAATGTTGCAGGATATTTATTTCCTGTTTGAGGAATATACTTTGCCTGATTTTAGTATTAAAAAATTCTTAAAAGTTTATTCCGGTTTCTATCCCAAATTTAATGAGAACCGTTTTTCTCATTATTTAAAAGAATTTGAAATTAATGCTAATGAAAAACTTAATCATTTATCTTATGGACAAAAGAAAAAAGTTTTAATTGCATTTGGATTAGCTACCAACACCAAACTATTAATTATGGATGAACCTACTAATGGTTTGGATATTCCTTCCAAAAGTCAGTTTCGCAAAATTATTGCCGGTGAAATTGATGAAAGAAAATGTGTGATTATATCTACGCACCAGGTTCGTGATCTGGATAGCCTTATTGATTCTATTACAATTATCGATCAACAAAATATTATTATAAGCGAGCCAATTGAAAACATTACTAAAAAGCTTTGTTTTAAAGCTATCTCTTCTATCGAAAATGAAGAAAAAGTGTTGTTCTCGGAAAGTGGTTTAAAAGGTAATTGGGCAGTTATTGAAAACTATAACAATGAAGACAGTAAGCTTGATATTGAAATGCTGTTTAATGCAACATTTGCTAATAAAAAAAGAATGCAATCTATTTTTAATAATCTTAATAATACACTTTAATATATGAATGATATTTTTAACGCAAAAAGATTTACTCTATTATTAAAAGAGCAATCTTCGAAAAATCTTAAGTTATTTTTAATGGGAGCTGTTTTAATTTTTGCTGTTTTATTTGCATTAGATTTGTTGGCATTAATATCCACAGGTTTACATACTTTAAAATTTGATGTCCGTTTAGGATTCTATGGAGTTGGTATTTTTCCTACAGCTTTCTTATTAAGTAGTACATGGTTTACTTATTTAAGCAATAGAGCTCCTGAATCTGGCAATTTACTCCTTCCAGTATCTGCTTTCGAGCGAATATTGGTGGCATTTATTATAAATGTTATAGTCTTTTCTTTAATTTATTTTTTAATTGTTTTATCAATAGAAATTCTATTATTCCAACACTTTGAAATACTATATTATTTTACTCATTTCTTTAAATATCGTTTATTTTATATTTCATTATTCTTATTCCAAAGTTTCTTTTTGTTTGGGTCTTTAGTTTTTAAAAAGGCTGCTACAATTAAAACTGGATTTGTTATTTTTATAGGTTTTATTATTCTTCAGCTAATTAATAATCTTGTAATGAGTGTTGTGTTTAGAAATGTACACAATATTAATTATAGTATGATGTTTTTTAATAATGAAGCTTTTTTGATTACACCTCTATATATTAGGCTTATTCTGCTATGGATTATCTATCTTGGATTTCCATTAATGTGGATTGCATCTTATTTTAAATTAAAAGAAAAACAAGTCTAGGTTTTAATTATAAATATTATCGAAAATGGAATTTAAAGAACCGCAAGCAATTTACTTGCAAATAGCAGAATATATATGCGAAAGAATATTATTAGGTGTTTGGAAACCTGACGAAAAAATACTCTCAGTTCGCGAACTCGGTGTGCAATTAGAAGTTAACCCAAATACAACGATGCGTGCTTATGAATTTTTGCAAAACAAAGAAATCATTTATAATAAAAGAGGAATTGGTTTTTTTGTATCAGCAGATGCAATTGAAAAAGTAAGCGCTTTTCGCAGACAACAGTTTTTAGAAAACGATTTACCTGTATTTCTTAAGAATATGCATATATTAGATATCAATATTAATGAAATTGAGAAATACTATCTAGAATTTTTAAAATCAAATAAATTAAAATAATTATGAAAACAATAAAAACCAGCAATATATTACTTCTTATCTTTGGTATATCAATAATATTATATGTAATAGCCCATGTTATAACTTCAAATTATTATGACGGCTATGGAAAAAATAAAGCAACCTATTTAGAAATAAAAGTTGAAAATCCTAAACCCTTTAAATATGTTGTGATAAATTCGTTATATACTATAAAAGTTCAACTAACAACAGCTAAAGATTTTCATATTGAACAAATAAAACAATATGAAGATTTAGATAGTTGCAAATACAGTTTAAGAAATGACACTTTATATATTAAAACAATGCAGTATCCTAACTATCTAAATTTTGATGACTTAAAAATTACTATTCCGAATAGATGCAAATCAATTACAATTGGTGATGTAAAATGTGAGTTGTTAAAAGTTTGTCAGGACGCTTTAAATATAAATTGTTTAAAAGAAGAGTCAAGCTTCAGCCTTAATGAAAGTACTATAAATACTGTAAATTATTTTGGAAAAAGTTCTACTCTTAGCATATTATCTACTAGTAAAATTGAGAATTTGAATTTCTATTCAAGAGGAGTTTCAAGACTTGAATTAGATGATGTAATTATAGGGAACTTTAATCTGGATCAGGATTCAACTGAGATAGTATTATCAGGGAAAGCTATTAAGTATTATTTAAAAAAGTAATAACACTTTAAAAATCAACCTGACTTTCTACTAAATAGTCTCCTGTTAGTCGTAGTCTGTAGCCGAAGTGCGAAGTTTTTTGAAGTTAACATGATAAAAATGTAGTTTTCAAAATGACATTCAATTGTCCCAACAGTCCCCATTGTCCAACGTTTTAATAATAATACAATCTGACTTAAAAGCCAATAAACACACATATTCCACAACCCCCAGGCTAAAGTCTGGAATTCTTCTACATAAATACTTTTTTTTCTTAAAGTCAATCTTGTCCTAAAAAGTTATGCCTTTGTATAAGTATATGTTTTATAGTAATTTGGCGCTATGAGCAAAGATTCGCAAAGCTAGAAATACAATTTCCGTTGCACAAACGGCTTCCTCCGTCACAAAAATACAAATATCCAATACATAAATACAAATATCCGTCACATAAATACAATTTCCGTTGCACAAGTGGCTTCCTCCGTCACATAAATGCAAATATCCAACACATAAATGCAAATATCCAACACACAAATACAATCTCCGTTGCACAAGTGGCTTCCTCCGTCACATAAATACAATTATCCAACGCATAAATACATTTTCAGAAAACCAATATACAATCCTCTATTTTACAAGTACATTCCTCAAACAGCTAATTACAGATAATTATTTTATAAATGTATATATTTATGATACATTGACAATTTTTTAGATAAAAAATTCTCTGTTAGTATAGGTTTATGCATATCTTACTTTAATTTATGTGGCAATCATATTATATTTTCATAAGTTTCACAAAACAAATATGCTAATCATTAAAAATAATACACTTACCTTTCATGTTATTTGTTTTATAAACAATATATTGTAAATTTATTTACTAGATAGTTAAAATATTTTATTGATAAAATATAATTAATTAAACGTTGTTCGTAATTTTCTTAATAATTTAGCAGAATAATTCTTCATAATACTAAACCGGATAATTTTATGTTATTCTATATAATTAAATAAATATGCAAAATTCAAAAGTACTCTTTAAAAAATATATAGCTCAAACATCTACTTTTGATGCTTTTCAAATAGATGTTGACAAAGCAGAAGGCATTTATGTATATGATAAGGCCGGCAAACAATATATCGACTTAATGTCAGGGATTGCGGTAAGTAATATTGGGCATAGGCATCCGGAAGTTATTAAAGCTATAAAAGAGCAAGTAGATAAGTACCTTCATGTGATGGTTTATGGTGAATTTATAGAAAGTCCGCAGGTAAAATTAGCTAAACGTCTCGCTGATTTGCTCCCTGAAACCTTAAATATGACATTCTTTGTGAATTCAGGTAGCGAAGCTGTAGAAGGAGCTATGAAACTTGCACGAAAATACAATAAACGTTCAGAAATTATTGCTTTTAAAGGAGGCTATCACGGTAGTACTTTAGGTGCTGTAAGTATTTTAGGAGATGAAAAGTACAAACAGGACTTTCGCCCTTTAATTCCCGACGTTAAAATACTAGAATTTAATAATAATAAAGATTTAAGTCAAATAACGGATAAGACTTCATGCGTTGTTATTGAGGTTATTCAAGCTGGTTCGGGTATTCGTATCCCAAATAGAGAATTTCTTAAAAAATTACGACAAATATGTACAGATACGGGTGCATTATTAATCTTTGATGAGATACAAACAGGTTTTGGCAGAACGGGAAAGCTCTTTGCTTTTGAACATTATGATGTTATTCCTGATGTTTTATGCATAGCTAAGAGCATGGGTGGAGGAATGCCTATAGGTGCCTTCATTTCTTCAAATAGTATCATGGATTCATTGAATGATTCGCATCCTTTGCTTGGGCATGCTACCACTTTTGGTGGTCATCCTGTGTCATGTGCGGCATCTTTGGCTGCTTTGAATGTGTTAATTGATGAAAATATAATGGATGATGTAGATGCTAAAGCGAATCTTTTTAAATCATACCTAAAAGATCATCCTAATATTAAAGAAATAAGGAAAGTAGGCTTATTTATGGCAATTGAACTAAAGGATAGTTCAGAAATAGATAAAGTTGTAGAACGTTGTATTGAGAATGGTATAATAACGTATTGGTTTTTATACAATCACGATAGTCTTTCAATAGTTCCTCCTTTAACTATTACAAATGAGGAGATAAAAGAGGCTTGTGATAGACTTATTAAAGCTTTAAATTAGATTTAATAGTTTTAATTTAGATTGGGATCAACAGGAAAATTAACCCAATGTGCATAATCCTCACCAAGACTAAGCACAATATTATTCCAAACCTTCTCAGGTTTAGCTTTTAAGACAGCTTTTACATTCGTTCTGGTCACAACCCAGGAGTTATTTTCAAGTTCCTCTTCCAATTGGTTAGCAGTCCAACCTGAATAGCCGATAAAGAAGCGAATATCATTGTTAGTAATCTTATTTACAGCAATAAGTTCTTTTATAACTTCAACATCACCACCCCAATATATCCCATCTGCTATTTCTGTACTGTCTGGTACAATATCTCCGAACTTATGGATATAGAATAGTTTATCTGTGCTTACAGGTCCTCCTACATATAAATCGGCATCGAAGGATGGAAAACCGTTTATGATGTCATTTAACTTTGAATGCAGCAGTTTATTTAAGATAATACCGAATGCTCCTTCTTCATTATATTCAGCTAAAAGTATTACCGCTCTTTTGAAGTAGTAATCATACATAAATGGCTCTGATATAAGAACTTTTCCTTGTGAAGGTTTAATATTATTCGGTTTAATGTCGAGTATTTTATTTAGGTCTGTCATATTATCTGTTTTTTATCGTTTTTATTTGAGCAAAATTAGTACTTTTGAACTTAATTTCAACAAAGAATAACAAATTTTATACCAAATAATGAATATTTCTGATAATTCAGTTAATTATAGTACGCTAAGAACAAATTTTCCTTACTTTGTTTACGAAAAATATCATTATATTAACAAAGAAGAAACGATTTTTATTGAATATTATTTTAATTTAGGTGATAAATTTACATTTAAGCCCACTTTAACTATTCCGAAACGTAGTTTTTACAAGAATTTTGATGAAATTCCTGAAGAATTATTGCAAAATATCATATTTAATATTGGTATGGTTGAGCTTATTAGCTATTGGAAGGCAGCTTGTTCTCCGAATGTTATCATTAAACCTCAAACTTTGACCGAAAATCAAATTTCTTTTTGGAAAAAGCTGTATTTTAATGGTCTGGGGGAGTTTTTTTATCTTAATACTATTAAAGCTACTCAAGATGATTTTATGAATATCATTGTAGATTCTGCAAAAAACTTGAATAAAACTACATATAGTGTCGATAACTCTGTAATTGTGCCTATTGGTGGTGGAAAAGATTCAGTTGTGACGCTGGAATTACTCAAAGAAAGCTTTAATGATATCCGTCCTTTGATACTTAATCCGCGTGGTGCAACACTTGAAACATCTGAGATAGGAGGTTTTAAGAGAAAAGAGCTTATTGAGATCAATCGTACGATTGATCCTTTGCTTTTACAGCTAAATACTGAAGGTTTTTTGAATGGTCACACGCCATTTTCGGCTCTTCTGGCTTTTGTTACTTTGTTGGCTGCCACTATTTCCGGCAAACGAAACATTGCTTTATCAAATGAATCGAGTGCTAACGAAGCTACTGTTGAAAATACAAATATTAATCATCAATACTCTAAATCTTATGAGTTTGAAAAAGATTTTCGTGAGTATGTGTCTGAAAATATTAGCGATAGTATTAATTATTTTAGTTTTTTGCGTCCTTTAAGTGAACTTCAGATTGCTAAATTGTTCGCTACTTATCCTAAATATTTCAATAAGTTTAAAAGTTGCAACGCTGGCAGCAAAACTGACTCATGGTGTGGCAATTGTCCTAAATGTATGTTTGCTTTTATCATCCTTTCGCCATTTATTGATGCCTCTGTTATGCAACATATTTTTGGTAAGGATTTATTTAATGATATTAAACTACTTACATACTTTAATGAGTTGACAGGTATTGCGGAAGTTAAACCATTTGAATGCGTTGGCACGGTTGATGAAGTAAATATTGCTCTTAAAATGACAATTGATAAGAGAAAAGGGGAGGAGTTGCCTTCTTTATTGAAATATTATTCGGAACTTTCTTTATATAAGCAAAATAGAGATCTTAATATCCCAACTTTACTTACACATATTGAAGAAGAACATTTTGTTGAAGATACCTTTTTATCCCTTATCTTAAATCATTATAAGAGTAATAAGAACAGTATATTGGATAATATGATTCTTAAAAAAAATATCCTTATTCTAGGTTTCGGAAAAGAGGGGAGATCTACTTATAATTATCTGCGACAGCATTATCCTAATCAGGTATTTACTATTGCCGACAAGGATCCTTTTCTTTTAGAAAAGTTTTCATTTGCAAACGATAAAAATTTGAAGTTTATTTTGGGAAGTACTTATCTTGACCATCTTAATGCTTTTGATTTGATTATTAAAACACCGGGTATTTCTGTTTTAGATTTTAAAAATCCTTTTCCCGACAAGGAAAAAATAACATCTCAAACGGATATTTTTCTTAAAATGTATCATAGTCAAGTTATTGGTATAACGGGGACTAAGGGTAAGAGTACTACTTCAAATTTAATTTATCATATCCTAAAAAAACAGAAAAAATGCAATGTATTATTGGTAGGAAATATGGGTTTTCCTCCTTTTGATCAACTTATTGATATTAATAAAGATACCTTAATTGTGTTTGAACTTTCGTCACATCAGCTTGAGAACATAACTGTGGCGCCTCATATNTCTGTTTTATTAAATCTTTTTCAGGANCATCTCGATCATTATCATTCATATATAGATTATCAGNTGGCNAAGTTTAATATTGCGTTTAATCAGAATGCTGNTGATTATTTTATTTTCAATTTCGATAATATCTCAATAAAAAATAGATTAAAAGAACACAAAATCAAAGGNAAAGCNTATACTTTNTCNTTAAATNANGAAGCTGAGAGAGGGACTTTTATAAAAGACAGCTTTATTTATTTTAATGAAGGTTCNCGNAGTGTAAAAGTTTATAATACAGGGCATAAATGTAATCTTAAAGGTGAACATAATTTGCTGAATATTATGGCTGCAATTAATGTTTGTAAGATTATAGGTGTTAAAAATGATACAATTATCGAAGGTATTAATACTTTTACAGGATTGGAGCATCGATTAGAATATGTTGGTAAATATAATGATATTGAATACTATAATGATTCGATAGCTACTATTCCTGAGGCTACTATGGCTGCAATAAAATCGCTGAAACGTGTAAATACTTTGTTGATTGGTGGTTTTGACAGAGGTATAGACTACAATGAATTAGCTGATTTCATAACAGATTCATTGATTGGTCATATTATTTTTATAGGTGATGCCGGTAAACGGATTCTTTCTTTAATTGATACTTCTAAAAATAAAAAACAAAAATATATTGTTGCCACAGATTTTGATAATGCCGTTGAATTTGCACAAAATGTTACTTGTAAGGATATGATTTGTCTGCTTTCGCCTGCTGCTGCCAGTTATGATATGTTTAAAAACTTTGAAGAACGTGGAAAACGTTTCAAAGAATTAGTGAGATCATCACAATAAAGTTTTATAATTCATACTATTAGATCTTTTTGTTTTCTTAAATAATAAAGAAAATGAATTTATCACCTATTTACTCGAGTAAATTGTCGATTATGTAGAGATAATCTCCGATTATGTAGAGATAATTGCCGATTATGTAGAGATAATCTCCGATTATGTAAAGATAATCTCCGATTATGTAGAGATAATTGCCGATTATGTAGAGATAGTTTCCGATTATGTAGAGATAATCACCGATTATGTAGAGATAATTGCCGATTATGTAGAGAAAATTGCCTGTTAATTATAAGTAATTATCTCTTTATTTTACTAAAGAGAAGATTATATCTTTTTTTTAACATAAATAGCTAATTAACTTAATAATTAGCTTTCTTATTACTAATAACTTCTTCATTATTAATAATAAGAAAAAAATAAAACTAATTATCTAAAGCCCTATTCAGGAAACTATTGAGAGGATATATGGCTTTAAAGACATCTAAAAGATAATTAATGAAGTCTTTATTAACAATTTGCTCCTTAGCAATGGTATGAATTGGTGTAAAACTCTTGAATTTGAGAAGATCAATATCAGGAAAATCCTTTGGGAAATCTTTTGGAGCAGTTTTAAGCTTTTGCGGATCATGTAATTCCTTAAAATACTTTACAAAAGTTTTATCAGCAAGAATTTTCTTGTATTCAGGGGCATTAAAATATATTTCGTTCCTGATTAACTTTACTTTATCTGCCGGAGGCATCCAGATTCCTCCGCCAATAAAACATTCTTCAGGGTCAAGATGAAGATAATAGCCACCATAAAAGCTCTTTTTCCCACCTTTTACAACATAAGCCCCAAAATTTGTTTTGTATGGCGATTTATCGTTGCTAAAACGTACATCTCTGTTAATCCTAAACATACAATCTTTTGCAGTAATAAATTCAATGCCTTTATCAAAGGAATGAATTGCAGGAATAAGCTCGTTAATAAAGTCTTCAACCTCTTTTTTAACAGCATCATATCTCTTTTTATTGGCTTGAAACCAATCTCTTGTGTTGTTTTGTTTTAATTCGGTAAGAAAATAAAAAATATCTTGTGAAAGCATAACCTTAATGTTTTAAATATTGTATGCAAAAGTAAACAAATGAAATTGAAAATAAGTAAAATTTAAAGAAAATATTTTATGAATAAAAGAAAACCTAACAGGTTTTTAAAACCTGTTAGGTTTAATATCAATTAAATAAGCAAATAGTATGCTAAAATAATAAGCAAATACCGAAAAATAAACTTATAGTTTCCTCATAAGCATCAAACCATCCCTAAAAGGAAGCAAAACATTCTCAACTCTAGTATCATTCAACACAAATTCATTGAATTGCTTAATAGCTATGGTATCTTTATCGTTTTTAGTAGTCTGATTTACAACTTTTCCATTCCAAAGCACATTATCTGCAATAATAAAACCACCTTGCCGGACTTTATCCACACATATATTAAAATAAGCAATGTAATCTTCTTTATCTGCGTCAATAAAAACCAGATCAAACACTTCATTTATAGTAGGTACTATCTTTAAAGCATCACCAATATACAAAATAATCTTCTCATTAAGACCAGCTTCCGCAAAATAACTCCTTGCCATCAACTCAAGCTCTTCATCTATATCAATAGTATGCAATTTGCCACCATTTTGAAGACCTTTAGTAAGATTAATAGCAGAATATCCTGTAAAAGTTCCGATTTCCAGAATTTGTTTAGGACAAATCATACAGCTAATCATCTCTAAAAGCTTACCTTGCAGATGTCCCGATAACATACGGGGATTCATCTGCTTAAGATTGGTTTCTCTGTAAAGTTTATTTAAGATTAAAGATTCGGGAGTTGAATGATTGGAGGCGTATTCCTCTATTAATGAATCTATCATTGCCAATAATAATTATTTAGACTTGTAAATTAAGAAACTTAATTGCGATGGTTCGAATATTTCGTTAGCAATTTCTATAATTTTTTCACTTGTAACCTTTTCAATCTTAGCACATAACTCAGCAATGGAATCAACTTTATTAAAAAGCATATAACTTTTACCTATTGAAAGCATTTCGTTAAGATTTGATTCATAAGCTATAGCCACTTGTCCCATAAGTTGTTTCTTAGCGCTACTTAACTGCAAATTACCAAGTTTAATAGTACGAAGTTTGTCTAATTCTTTTAAAACAACATCAATAGCCTTAGCATTTGAACCATTATCAGTGCCAAGATAGATGTTAAACAAACCGGTATCGGAGTATGGAGTGTATGTAGAATCAACAGTATATGCATAACCGTGACGTTCTCTAACAGCAAGATTCAATCTTGTATTCATTGCCGGACCACCAAGCAGATTATTTAAAACAGTAAGAGCGTTTTTGCGCTTATCCTTAGTGTCAAAGGCNATATTACCAATGATTGTATGCGTTTGATACGTNCTTTTATTCTTAGTAATATTAATAGGTTTGTAACCGNTNAAAGGAATTCGGCTATTTTGCCTAAAATTTGCAGGATGAGATTCAAAATGCTTGTTTACCAGCTTTAAAAGCTGAGGAAATTTAATATTACCGACAGCACAAAGCACCATTTCGTCAGTATTATAATGCTTTTGAATAAAATTCCGAAGATTAAAGCTGTTAAATTTCCTAACATTGGCTGGAGTTCCTAAAATAAGCCTACCAATAGGATGACCTGCAAACATATACTCCTCATATTCNTCATAAATCAGCTCCGAAGGATTGTCTTTATAAGAGTTAATTTCCTCTATAACTACTTCTTTTTCTTTTATCATTTCCTTNGGTGGNAAATTTGAATTAAAAACGATGTCAGAAAGTAATTCAATGGTTCTTTCGAAGTATTCATCGAGAAAAGAAGCATATACACAGGTTTCTTCNTTAGTAGTATAGGCATTTAAATCGCCACCAACACTATCTAACCTATTTAAAATATGAAATGATTTGCGTTTTTCGGTACCTTTAAATATGCAATGCTCAATAAAATGAGCGATACCATTCTCTTTTTCATCCTCATCACGAGAACCGGTATTAATAATTAGTCCACAATGCGCTACATTGCTGTTTACATACTTATGAACTATTCTAATCCCGTTCGTAAGTTGAAAAAAGTTATATTCCATTTAATTAATTTACTGTTTTTTGGCAGGTACTAAGCTATTATCAAAATATATATAAAAAATAGCCATCCAAGCTTTAAAATTACCATCGTTATCATTAATCTTTAAAACCGGACATACTGCAAGTACTCTCTTAGTAAACTTAAAAGTCTTAGTATTCAGTGACCATTCTTCTATAAATCTTATACTTGTAATGTCTTTTCTGTCGATTTCATGTTTAATAACTTTAGATTCCATCTTACCTGTTTCAGGATTTTCAATATCCAAAGTATCAGTAGGATTATAATACTTATTATATAGATCTTTAGTCATAAGATTTCCAGCATAATCATAAGCTTTTACTTTATTAGATAAAACGGCATCAATTAAGGTATTAATAAAAGATTCTCTTTGTGTAGGTTCGATATTATTTATCCACCATTCAGGAGATTTCTCAGCAGCTTTGATAGGAATTGTGTATTGAATTTTCTTAGTAATGATGTAATTACCATTAGCTGTGTCGGTATTTAAAGTATCAGCATAAATCCAGAACAATGGTTGTTGATTTTTAGAAGTTCCATTCTGAAAAACTTCAGCCATTACCGGGCAAAAGCCAAATACATCTTTTTTAATCTCATAAGTCTTTTCATTCATCGACCATTTTTCATCAAATCTGATCTGACTAATCTTATTTTTATCAAAACTATTTGAAACAATTATATCTTCTTTGGATTCTTTATTTTTAATATTTGAAGATTTTAAAGTATCATAAGTCATTAAGTGAGAAATAACATCCTCATATTTCACTTCTTTATGATCTTTGTCGTAAATCTTAATTTTACTACCCTTTACAGCATCAAAAATTAAATTAATAAACTTATCTCTTTGTGGACCTTCCATGTTATTTATCCAAGGATCAACATCAGGATCATTATTCATAATTTGTGCATCATAAACAATACGATCTGTAACAGTTGTAAATTTATCTTGTGTCCTTTTACAGGAAAATAAAGCCACAGTAATAAGAATAATACTGTAAATAAGGATGTTTTTTTTCATAATAAAATTGGTTTAATAAATTTATAAAAAGTTATTGATAAAAGATTATTTATTTATCTTAACGAATTTACCTTTATATTTAGTACCTTTAATTGTAAGATTAACAAAGTAAGTGCCTTCAGCCTGATCCGAAACATCTAGTTGATAAGTATTTCCATTTAGCTTAATTTCCTTTGAAATAATAGTTCCTCCAATTGCATTATAAACAATAAGATTTGCTTTATCGGTACTTATAGGCACATTAAAATTCACAATTCCAGTTGTTGGGGAAGGAAAAATACTTATAGTTTCATTTTCCTTGTTTAGTTCTTCAACAGAATTAGTGGGAGTCCACATTGGAGTTTCCCATAGCCCTCTACCAAAAGTAGCAGCTTTAATTTTGTTTGTTGAATAACTGATATCAAGATCATCAATAACAACATTAGGAAGATTATTATTATATAAAACCCAATCGCTCATAGTTGAATCAGTATAATAAACACCTACATCCATACCAATATATAATGCTTCATTTGATTGGTTAACATACTTAATGCAATTGGCAGGAATATTAGGCAAAGTTCCTGAATAATTAGTCCATGTAGCTCCTCCATCTCTGGAAGCATATACTTTTTGACCGGCTGTATAACCTGACATTGTAACCCATATAACATTAGGATCATTATTACTAATAGTTAATCCTGTAATAGCATTACCTGGAAGTCCGTTTGATATTTGAGTCCATGTAGTGCCACCATTCGTAGTTTTATTTAAAACATTATCATTACCTGCATAAATATAATTTGGGTTTGAAGGGGCAATTTGAAGTGTTTTTAGATAAGTTGCATTTAAAAAAGAAGATATTTTAGTCCAGTTATGACCTCTATTTGTAGATTCCCAAACATTAGTAAAACCTGCATAAATAGTTGCTGGAACAGTTGGATGAATTGCAATAGGAGTAACCCATGCACCTGAATCAGGGCTCGGAAGATTAGTTGAAATATTAGTAAAGCTACTTCCTCCATTGGTAGATGCTTGCAAACTCCCATTAGGTAACGAAGCATACATATATGTTGGATTACTATAATCAATTATACAATCCATACCATCACCACCAACTACTTGTTTCCATGTTCCATTCAAAAGATTAGTACCATTATCCTGCCAGCCTGTAATTACTTCGGCAGGATTAGTAACTGAAGCACTTAAACGGTACATTTGCCCAATAGAAAATCCATTATTAATGGTTGTCCAATTGGTACCATCATTACTTGTATTAGCTACACCTCCATCATTACCTGCAAATAAAATATTTGAAGGAGAAATTCTTAAACAATGAATATCTGCATGTACATAAGGTTTATTATTAGCCCCATACCAGTGAGCAATAATACTCCAATTAGTACCTCCGTTTGTAGATTTCCATATATTAACACCGCCTACATATACTTCTTCTGCATTGGTTTTGGATACTGCAATCGAAAGATCATACCATGCTTGTCCACCTGTATCTGTTCCATCAACAGACCAACCAAGAATATTTGGTGTAGATGATCTTACTGTAAAAGTTTCACCAACATCTGATGAACGATACACTCCTCCAAAACTTTGATCTGTTTGATTACCGGATAAGATATAAACATAATTTGCATTAGCGGGAGAAACAGCAATTTCTAATCTACTAGTACCTACTACCAATGGAATATTTTTAATACTAAAATGAGCACCACCATCAATTGATTTATAAAATTGATTACTTGTAGTTGCATACATAATAGTAGTATCTCCTGGTTTGAAACAAATATCTCGGGTAAAATCAAATGTAAGATTATGCCAGGTAACACCTCCATCTGTTGTTTTCATGATGCCATAAGAAGTTGCAGCAAATACTGAGTTTGGATTAAAAGGATTTATCAATAATTTACTTATTAATCTTTCCATGGTAACAGGCCATGATAGACCTGTGGTATTAAATGTAGCTCCACCATCAGTTGATTTTAATATACCTATAGAATAAGTATCATTTCCATCTCCATCGCCGGTGGCTATATATATATTACTTGGATTAGAGTAATCAACAATAATATCAGATATTCCAATATCGGGCAAATTATCTGTAAGAGGACTCCATGAACTACCTGCATTATTAGTAACCCACAAACCACCACTTGGTGAACCTGCATAAATTATATTAGCATTTGTTGGATGATAAGCTATACAATTTACTCTTCCGGCTTCACCGCCACCTGTTGGAGGAGCAAAAGGACCTAATGCCTTCCAGTTGGAAGATGTAAATGCTTTTGTTTGATGACTTCTTTTGTATTGATAATATGCATTCCATGCTGCTGCATAATCAATTCTATTACCGGTAGGATATACACGTGGAGCCATAAAGTCTTCCCATCTTTTAAATTGTTTCCACCCTTTTGAACGTGGAATTACTTTTCCATTCCAATAACTATTAAATTCTTTTTGAACATCATAAAAATTAGTTTTAGGGTCAAGCATCAAGTTAACCCATTGCTGAGCTACAGTATGTTTGCCAAGTAATAATAGGAATATGAATATAGGAATTATGACTTTGTATGTTTTCATTGTGTTATGCTAAATTTTCTACAAAATTACAACAATTTC
>TBL_comb47_HYPODRAFT_10003301_pt1 | contig 19216 bp, 15 predicted proteins | sample TroBogypolimnion_40_FD_10682 | JGI IMG/M metagenome (IMG submission 10682) | reverse complement strand
GTCGGCACCCGAGGCCAGCATCCCATCCCCCCGTCAATCTTCCCCCATCTCCCAGCAAAACTCACTTCCGCCCGCTCCCCACTCGCCTGAATTCACCCCCATTCCCCCTGAAAACTCGCCTAAACTCACCTAAACCCGCTTCCCGCCAAATGTCCCTTCCATCCACCCCCTTCCATCACCTTCAACCCCTCCGGTCTCCGTCTCCGGCCTGGGCCCGGCATGCGTCAACCCCATATTCTCATCACGCCATGCGCGAAACCGGTTTCACCATCTCCCTGTATTCCTTCGCGCCTTCGCGTGAGTGCTGGCGAGCTTGCTACCGCCCCGGGGCATCGGTGAACCCCCCAAAGGGAATATCGCTTTTCCCCATGCTGAAGCGTAAACTGCGCACTACTAACGCCGAACCGCTTGCAGATGATATGAAACACAACCTGCTGAATGGCCTGTGGGTGGCCATCGTCACCTTCAATTCCTTCGCAGCGGCACCGGCGTGGCCGCCAGCATCCCAAAACCTCAAACTCACCGCGCCGATTCGAAGTTGGGACGAGGCGCTGCCGCTGGGCAACGGCCTGCTGGGCGGATTGCTGTGGGGCGAGGGCAACCTCATCCGGCTCTCGTTGGACCGCGGCGATCTGTGGGATGAACGCCCCGCCGCCGAACCGGGTTGGTGGAAGCAACGCACCTGGAAGACTGGCGGCGATTGGGACGCCCCATATGGGGGCGCGACGCCGACGAAGCTGCCCGCCGGGCGCCTGGAGATCACGCTCGACCCGTCGCAGAAGGTCAAGGCATTCGAGCTGAACCTGGCCACCGCTGAGGGCTTCGCCCATTTCGTGGACGGTCGGAAGCTCGAGGTCTTCTACAGCGCGGTGGCCCCGGTCGCCTTGCTGCGCGTGCCGGGGCCTCAGCCCAAAACCCTCACTTTGCTCCCCGCGGGCGCCAAACCGGAGGCTGGCCAGGCCGGACCCAGCAGTGGCGGCGCCGTGGCCCGTCTCGGCTACCCGCCGGCCACGTATGGCAAGGAAGGACGCGCTCAATGGTATGTGCAGGAGGCCGCCAACGGCTCGAAGTATTGTGCCTGCCTGGAAACACGCCGCGTCGGCGACGAAACCTTGATCGCCCTAACCGTCACTGCCAATTCCGAGGCTCCGGATTTGCTCGCGTTGGCGCGGCAGCGGTGCGCCGCGGCGCTCCAGAAAGGCTACGCGGCTCTGTTGCAACCCCACCTCACCTGGTGGGAGCAGTTCTGGGGGCAGTCGGCCGTCACGCTCCCCGAGCCTGAAATCCAAAACTACTACGTTCTCTGCCGCTATTACTATGGTGCGGCTTCCCAGCGCGGAGCGCCCCCCATGCCGCTCCAAGGCGTGTGGACCGCCGACAATGGCGGGTTGCCGCCGTGGAAGGGCGATTATCACAACGACCTCAACACGCAGATGACTTACATCGGTTATCAGGTTGCCGGCAACTTCGACGAGGGAGCCTGCTACCTGGATTTCCTGACCAAGCTCACCCCGGTATTCACCGAGTTTGCCCACGATTTCTACGGGACCCCGGGATTATCGTCACCCGGCGTGATGTCGCTGGCCGGGCAACCGCTGGGGGGTTGGGGACAATACTCCCTCTCGCCGACCATGACCTCCTGGAACGCGCACCTGTTCTATCTGCACTGGCGCTACACCATGGACAACCGGTTTCTCCGCGACCAGGCCTATCCCTGGTGCCAGGCCGCCGGCGAGTGCCTCCGCGCCTTGCTCAAACCAGACGCCCAGGGCGTTCTCAAGCTTCCCCGTTCGTCCTCGCCCGAGATCTTCGACAATTCCGACCGCGCCTGGCTCATCCCTAACAGCAACTACGATCTTGCCTGCTTGAAAATGCAGTTCCTGGCCCTCGTGGAGATGGCCGACGCACTCGGCAAACTCCCGCAGGCCAAGCAGTGGCGGGACCTGGCGAGTGCCTTGGGCGATTTCCACGTGGACGACCACGGCATCTTGCTGTTGGATGCCAAAACCCCGCTGCCGGGGAGTCATCGCCATTTCTCCAACATCATGGGCATGTTCCCGTTTAACCTCATTACTGGCGAGGGCGGTGAAAAAGATACCCAGCGCATCCGGGCTTCCCTCGCGCAATGGGATGCCTTTGGAACCGGCGCGTGGTGCGGCTACAGCTTCGCCTGGATGAGTTGCTTGCGCGCGCGCACCGGTGACCCCGAGGCTGCGCTGCGGAACCTCGACATCTTCGTGAAGGCGTTCATCCTCCGAAACGGCTTCCACGTCAACGGGGACCAAACCGGCAGCGGGTTCTCCGGGTTCACTTACCGGCCATTCACGCTCGAGGGCAACTTCGCCGCCCTGCAAGCCGTCCACGAAATGCTCCTCCAGAGCTGGAGCCCCACTCCCGGGCAGCGGGATACCGAAGTCATCCGCATTTTCCCGGCCACGCCCTGGCGCTGGCACACGGCGGCCTTTGCCGACCTGCGCACTGAGGGCGGCCACCGTGTTTCCGCAAATCGCGAGAATAACGCCACTACCTCGTTTCATATCGTCGCCGGCCAGGACGGCGCCCTCCGCATCCGTGATAACTTCGGTGGCCGTGCTCCGCAATGGAGTCGCCCCGTCGCGAAGCTCGGTGAGAATTTCGTGGCCACGCTCAAGCAAGGTGAGGTCATCGAAGCCACGCTTGCCAAGCCGGCTCAAATCCCGCCCGAGCCCGCCAATCGGGCAGAGCCGGTGGTGCTATCCACGGCCCGTGGGGTCAAGGCCAACCAGTTACCGCTGCGCATTGGTGCCGCCAATGATGGCAGCAACCGGTTCAAAGGGGATATGGCGCGCATCCTCGTGGCGGGTCGCGCTTTCAGCGAACTGGAACTGGCCGCTTTGGCGGATCCTGACAATGCCCATTGGGACAAGGCCAAAGACATCGTCGTGGCGCTCGAGGGCAGCCCGCTGGTTAAGTTCGTCGAGCGCGTTCAAGTCATGTCCGCGGATGGCGGACTCACCGGCAAGATGTACCGGTTCGACGGCAGCGGTTATCTCGAGGTGCCGCACCGCGCCGCCCTCAATGGCAACCAAGGACTCACTTTGGCGGCGTGGATTCGACCTGCGGAGTTCCCCAGTGCCGGAATGCGAATCATCGACAAATGTCCGGTGGGTGCCGCGCGAGGTTACATCCTCGACGCGTATCCGGGGGATTCGCTGCGCTTGATTACCCGGGACCCGCATTTGATTTTTCCGGCCCAGTTGCCGCCGGGGAAATGGACCCATGTCGCCGCCACGGTGGACGCCCTCACCGGCAAACAAAAACTGTACCTCAACGGCAAGCCCGTGGCTGAGCAATGACCGAAAGAGAGCAAGCCACCGGCCTGCTCTCGTGAGTGGAGGGGTGTTTGACTGATGAGGACTCTACTTCTTCATTCGGCGGAACCACGCCAAACTCATCATGCCTGTACCAAGCATTAGCGCTGTGACGCCACCGTCAGGAACGTGCGTAGGATCCACGAAGTTCTGTGTGCCATTAACGGTAAGAGCGTCATACAAATACGGATTGCCAGGATTTGCGGTAGCATAGGTAATCATCTCTCCGATTCTCCCCGATGGGGTCGCGTCGGCCTGGCTCAATACGTCTCTGCCTGCCAAGACGTCCCAGATTGCCAGTTGGAGGTTTTCCGCGTTCGCGGCAACACCGTTGATTTTGGGGTAGTATTCGTTCAGCAGCCCTTGGATTATGCCCGCCTTTTCCTCACCCATGCCTGTCCATGAACTACCATACACGGCTCCCACTGGAGCATTCGCTAGCTGCGCCCACGTAAACGGAATACCCGGCTGGCCCCAGTCGACTCGCTGCAAAAGGTCGATGCAAAATATATTAAAAGTGGGACCTCCTTCTTGAGTCAGTTGGTACATCCCTGCTACCGTTGCTTCACTGCTGCTGGCGGTAGGCCAGACCGTTATGGCGCCCCCCCCGAGGTAGGAAGAGCCGAACGTGTAGGTGGCGGCCGATGCGGCTGACGCCGTGAGAAGTATGAGGGTTAGAACACCCATTTGGCATCTTTTCAACGCAGTTTTCAACGCAGTTTCCTTTCGATTTTGTTGCACGCTGCTACGCTAGTAGCCCATGCTGTAGGTTCTTCTCATTTCTTTGTTTAGCGGTCACGACGTTGACCAGGAATAGCAGGAACGATGCCACCCATCGCCAAGCCCGCTAATACGCCTGGCCATGCAGTGATAACATATTGGACATCAATAACTTGTAGTCGTGACCTTACTGCGATCCATCGGTGGGGAACGAAATCTGTCCCCCAAGGAATTGTAAAGTCCGCCGACATAAAGGTCCGTTTCGAACCGGATGANAATCGTANGGTGCNTATGTACAGTCACTTATGTATTAATAGGAAGGACTGTNAATTTACCCGACGCTGTTGCCCGACGGGCGGGCCGGTNCAGGGTAGGGCGACCGCGAGGATGCCACCGCCAGGCAAAGGACCGGCTTCGAACCGATCTTCCAGGGGACGGTTCTCAGTCCGTAAACATGTTGACCCACGCAGCGTCAAAACCAACCGCGCGCCAAAAAAGATACTCTATCCTTTTTCATATCCGTCCCCTTCCAAAGGCTACCCCACGCGGAACGAGATCTTGGCGATCAACGCCCGGCCGAAGCTGTGCTGGAGGCGGTCCAGGATCTCTTTGCGGCGATAGCGAACGATTTCGCTCAGCCAGACGTTACTGTCCACGGTGACAAACAGGGTGCCCTTGCGGATCCCGGTAGGCTGGGCGTGGGCAGAGATGGTCGGGTCCAGCAGAGCGTTCCACACCTTGACGACCTCGGCCTCCGCCTGGCGGCTGTCCATGCGGAGGTCGCCCAGAACCTTGGGCAGGATGGCCGCGGCCGGTTTGGCCCGGAGGGTGCGGGCGATTTCCAGGGGCGCCAGATTGACCCGGCGCCACTGGGCCAGCACGCGTTCGCGCGGGCTGGCCGGGCGCTGGCCTATCGCCGGCTGGAACCGCGGGGGACGGGGCAGCATCATGGCTCGGCCGCCGGGGGCGGGGTTGTGGCCGCCGTTTCCGCCGACTTCGAGGGATGCTCGTCCACCATCAACACCCCGTGGGGTTGGATATCGTAATTCCCGGAGAAACTTGTCCCCGTGAGCGTGTCATGGGTCGGTTTATAGAACTGGATGCGCAGGGGCGTCGTCTGGTGATTGAGGAGGAAGAAGATGCGCAGATCGTCCCGCTGCCGCATCGAGACTTCCACGCTGTCGGGGACTTTGAGCAACGGGTTGAGGCTGCACAATTGGCGCAGCCACACCACGAGGTCGGCGTAAAAGTGCTGGTGGCTTTGGGTGCCGATGTAAATGGCCTTGCCCAGGCCGAAAGTATTCATCGTGATCGCGGGGCGGCCCGCGTAGAAATCCTTCGCGTAGGTGGCGATGATCTGGCATTCCTTGGGCTCGATGAGGTCGCACCACAGGCGGGCGGGATGGAGGTGACTGGTGGGGAAGGTCCCCTTGAACGTCATGTGGTTTTCCTCACCGGGCGGCAACTGGTCAAACTCCATCACCTCCAGCCCGAACAAGTCGGTCAGGTCATGCGGGTAGCCGGTATCCGGCGCCATATTGTGCTCATCCACCAACCCGGTGTTGAAAGTGCTCACCAGCGTGCCCCCATTCTGGACGTAGAGCTTGAGGCGGTCGGCTTCGCCCCCTGTGAGCAAATGCAGCGAGGGGGCGATGACCAGCTTATAGCGGGAAAGATCCTCGGACGGCCGGGCGAAATCGACCAGGATATTGCGGTCGTGAAGCGCGGTGTAAAACAGGAGAATGTGCTCGCGCAGGCTGAAGTGGGAATTGAGCTGATGCGGTTGCTGCAAGGCCCAATCGTTGTCGTGGCTATACAGGATCGCGGTGTCCGCCTGGACGCGCGTGTTGAGGAGTGACGGGGCCAGGAGTTTCATCTCATCCCCCAACTGGGCGACCTCGCGGAAGATCCGGCCGTCGGTGCGCGGGTTGTGGGCGAGCACGGCGCCGTGGAATTTCTCCGATCCAAAACGGGGCTGGCGCCAGCGCCAGAACAGGATGGCCGTCGCCCCCCGGGAAACCAGTTGGTAGGTGAACATGCGCAGCACCCCCGGCCGCACCAGCGAGTTGACGTCGTGGTAGGACACGTTCCCCGCCTTTTGCTCCATCACCCAAAAGCCCGAATCGCCGTCCGGGGTTCGGATGTTGGTTTTCTTCAGCGAACGGAGCATGTCGATTTCGCAAGCCAGTTCGGCGGACTTGGCCTTGATGGCAGCCGTGCTCTCGATCGAGACGAAGTCAATGACCTCGGCCAGGTCGAAGTGATCGAAGCGGTGGAGCAGCGGGCGCAGGTTGGTGGTGACGGGGCAGTTCGGACTCAACGCGTGCAACAGATCGGTCTGCATCCGCACGAACTGCACGATCGTGTCGCTACAAAACCGGCACCAGTCCTGGACCAGCGCGGGATTGTGAACGGTCGGGGCGGACATCGGCATGGGAACGTCCTTGAAGCTCCGGACGACCTGGCCCCAGTGCCGCAGACCCATCAGGTCGTTCAGCCGTTCCACAGTTTCGTACTTGGCCTCCAACCAGAGGTGCCAGTCCCGGCACGCATCGGCGTTGAAGGCCGCCTCGGTAAAGTGCCCGCCCAGGCTGTTATCGACCTGCCAGGCCAGGAGGGCGGGATGCTGGCCCAAGGCCCGCCCCATGGCTTCCACCAATTTCTTGGAACGATTCCAATAGACCTCGCTGTTCAAGCACACCGCCCGGCGCGTGCCCTCCCGCTTGACCAAGCCACGTTCGTCCAGCGGCAGAATTTCAGGATATTTCCGGCTGAGCCAGATCGGCGGCGCCGCCGTCGGCGTCGCCAGCACCGTCCGGATGCCCGCCTGACCCAGGATTTCCATGACCCGCTGCAGCCACGCGAAATCGAAGTGGTCCTCTTCCGATTCGCAGAGACCCCAGGTGAATTCTCCCATGCGAACCGTGTTCACGCCCGCCTTTTGCATCATCTCCGCGTCCCGTTCCCAGGCGCTCTCCGGGGCTTCCCGCGTCCCGGCATAGGGATAAACCCACTGTTCCGGATGATAGTCGACGCCAAAATACATATTCTGTGTCCTTTCTAAGCGCGTCCGCGCTCGGGGCTTTTTTTCACTGTACGCGGATTGGACGCCGCAAGCAATCCAAATCACTCCCTGGAAAAAAAGAAACCCCGCCAGTGCCGTGTATAACAGTTCCTTTGAACTTCCAGAAACAGGTGGGAACCCGCCGAGTTGCTTTCGACTTCCAGTTAAGGCCTGTCGGCTGCAACCCCAGCTAAAGCTCCTCAATTCACTCAACTACGGTTCAAGGACATAGTTTCTAATCACGAGCATAGGCAGGGTAAAATAAACCAACCCCGCATCGATCTGCCAAAGAGCGGGCGCGCCGCGCTGGAACACCAACCACTCGGCCGCGCTTGATTGCGCCTCAATATCCGCCCACCCCGCCGGGGACTCAAGCGAAAAAAAGCGAAATAACGCCGCTGACGGGGAGCGGCTGCCGCGGCGTCCCGGCCAGGGCGCGCTTTCGAGGTTTCTTCCCGCCCCGGGGTGTGGTAGTCTGGTCTGCGTTGAGTCTATGAAATATTCTAAGTTACAGCTCTGGCAACGGTTCCAACAGTATTACACCGAATTCCCCGAACTCGGCCTGGCGATCGATCTCTGCCGCATGAATTTCCCCGAGGCTTTCCTGTCCTCTATGGAGCCCCGCCTTCAACATGCCTTCGCCGAGATGCGGAAACTGGAGGCCGGCGCCCAGGCCAACCCCGACGAGAAACGCATGGTGGGCCATTACTGGCTGAGAAATCCAGCGCTGGCGCCGACCCCGGAAATCCGGCAGGAGATCGAATCGACCGTTGCCGCCGTCAAGGCCTTTGCCACCCAGGTCCATTCCGGCAAAGTCCGCGGGGCCACCGGCCCGTTCAAGAACCTGCTCGTCATTGGCATCGGCGGCTCGGCCCTGGGACCCCAATTTGTGGCCCTGGCTCTGGGCCAGCCCGCGGCGGATAAACTCACACCGTTCTTTTTCGATAATACGGATCCTAATGGCATGGATAAGGTCATCGACCAGATCGGCCGGAACCTCGGCCAGACCTTGGCGGTGGTCGTCTCGAAATCCGGCGGCACCCAGGAAACCCGAAACGGGATGCTGGAGGCGGCGGCGGCTTACGAGCGGGCAGGATTAACCTTCGCGGCCCACGCCGTGGCGATCACCGGCGCCGGCAGCAAACTCGACCAGGTGGCTCAAACGAGCGGCTGGCTCCGCCGGTTCCCCATGTGGGATTGGGTGGGCGGCCGAACCAGCGAACTTTCCGCCGTCGGCTTGCTTCCCGCCGCACTACAGGGATTGGACATTGATGCGCTGCTCGCCGGCGCCCGCGCCGCCGACGAGGCGACCCGCCGAGGCGACTTTAAGACCAATCCCGCCGCTCAACTCGCTTTGATGTGGTTCTATATCGGTAACGGTAAAGGAACGAAAAACATGGTCGTTTTGCCCTACAAAGACCGTTTAGAGCTGTTCTCCAAGTACCTGCAGCAACTCATCATGGAGTCGCTCGGGAAGAAACTCGACTTGAACGGAGCTGAGGTGTACCAGGGGATCACCGTACTGGGGAACAAGGGATCCACTGACCAACATTCCTACATCCAACAACTCCGGGACGGGCTCGACAACTTCTTTGTGACATTCATCGAGGTCTTGCAGGATCGGCGGGGCAAGTCGTTAACAGTCGAGCCGGGGGTGACCTCCGGAGACTATCTTAGCGGGTTCTTCTTGGGCACTCGAACGGCACTGTACGACAGCGATCGGGAATCTATCACGTTGACTATTAACGAGGTCAGCCCTTTCTCCGTGGGCGTCCTCATCGCTCTGTTTGAACGAGCCGTCGGCCTTTATGCCTCGCTCATTAACGTCAACGCCTACCATCAGCCGGGCGTCGAGGCCGGGAAGATCGCCGCAGCCTCGGTCATCGATCTTCAAAAGCAGATCGTCGATTACTTGATGCGGCATCCCGGCGGGGCCTCGGTCACGGAAATCGCCGCCGGTCTAAGCCGGGGAGAGGACGTGGAAACGGTTTTCAAGATCTGCCGGCATCTGAGTGCCAATGCCGATCAAGGTGTGCAGCAGAGCGTTGGAGGCGCGCCCGGCACGGTCGAATTCAAGCTCAAGGAGTAGACCGTCCGACGCTACCCCCCATCCCTGCTCCCCACTTTCAACGACCAACGCCGGAACCGCCCGCGGGTCGCCTAAGGAAGCTATCGCATGTACGTCTATCCGAAAACCTATGACGTCATCGTCCTTGGCGCCGGGCACGCCGGAATCGAGGCCGCCCTGGCCGCAGCCCGGATGGGTTGCCAGACGTTGCTGTTGACCATCAACGCCGACACAGTCGGCCAGATGTCGTGCAACCCAGCCATCGGAGGGTTGGCCAAGGGACATCTGGCGCGCGAGGTGGACGCGCTCGGAGGGGAGATGGGGATGGCGACCGATCTGACGGGTTTGCAGTTTCGCATGTTGAACAGTAAGAAGGGCGCTGCGGTTTGGGCGCCACGAGCACAGTGCGACAAGAAGGCCTACCAGTTCCGCTTGAAATGGGTGTGCGAGCGGGAAGCGAATCTGGACCTCCGCCAGGCTCAATGCGGCAAACTCCTCCACCGGGATGGAGTCGTTTACGGCGTCGAGACCACTTTGGAGGTACAATACCTGTCGCAGACCGTCATTGTGACGACGGGCACCTTTCTCAAGGGCTTGATGCACATCGGGCTGAATCAGCAGTCCGGTGGGAGGGCGGGCGAAGCGGCCGCCACCGGCTTGTCGGCTTCGCTCCGGGAGGCTGGCCTGGAGTTGGGTCGCCTGAAGACGGGCACCCCGCCACGGCTCCTGCGCCGGTCGATCGATTTTTCAAAGACCGAAATCCAGCCGGGAGACGAGCCGGTTCCGTACTTCACCCACTGGAAAGAGGATTTGTTCCACGTGGAACAATCAGGGGCGCCGCTGCGGGAAATGTTCCACGTGGAACAAATCGCCCTGAGCCGAGGCCCAGCCCCCGGGGCTGGCAACGTCTACCCCCCCGGTTCCATTCTCGCCCGCCTCAACGGCCAGATGCCGTGTTACATCACCTACACGACCCGGGAGACGGCTGACCTAATCAACGCCAACCTCCACAAATCCCCACTTTACTCCGGGATCATCCAGGGCGTCGGCCCCCGCTACTGTCCTTCCATCGAGGACAAGATCGTCAAGTTCCCCGAGAAGGAACGTCAGCAAATCTTCCTCGAACCCGAGGGCGTTGCCACCGACGAGATCTACGTCAACGGTTTCTCCACCTCACTCCCCTTCGAGGTGCAGGTGGGCTTGGTCCGCACCATCATCGGCTGCGAGCGCGCGGAGATCCTCCGCCCGGCCTATGCCGTGGAGTATGACTTCGCCTTCCCCACGCAACTCCATCCCTCGCTCGAGACCAAGACTTGCCACAATCTCTACCTGGCCGGACAGATCAATGGCACCTCCGGTTACGAAGAGGCGGCGGCCCAAGGCCTGATGGCGGGCATCAACGCGGCTCGTCGGGTCAGAAACTTGGACCCCATCATCCTCGGGAGAGATCAGGCTTACATCGGGGTTTTGATCGATGACCTGGTCACCAAAGGCACCGCCGAGCCGTATCGGATGTTCACCTCGCGCGCCGAGTATCGCCTCTTGCTGAGGCAGGATAACGCCGACCTGCGTCTCTCCCTCCTGGGCCGGGAGGTCGGCTTGCTCCCGGAGCGAAGGGCCGCCCTCGTCCGGTCGAAGCGACAGATCGTCGACGCCGAAATCGCCCGGCTCGAAACGACCCGGGTGGGCGCCGAAACCTTGGCCCAGCTCCTCCGGCGGCCGGAGGTTTCCTACCACAGCCTGCCCCAACGCAATCCGGATTTGGCTCCAGACCACGCGCAGCAGGTCGAGATCATCCTCAAGTACGCCGGCTATATCAGCCGCCAGGAAGAGGAAGTCGCCAAGTTCAGAAGTCTCGAAAACAAACAGATTCCGGCGAGCTTCGATTACTCGACCGTGCCCAGTTTGCGCCCTGAGGCCCGGATGAAGCTCGGTCAAATCCGTCCGGCTACGGTCGGGCAAGCCTCGCGCATCTCCGGAGTCTCGCCTGCCGACCTCAGCATCCTCCTGGTCTGGCTGAAACGGGGCGCGGCCCGGACGAGTCAACCGGAACCCGGATCCGAACACAACCCCTTGACCCCAGGGAGCAAGAACCTTAGTATTCCAACACCATTCAATGAAGCTGATTTGCACCATACTGGCGGCGGTAGTTCTCCTTGGTCCGGCCACTGCGGTCAAGGCAGACGACAAACCCTTTAATGCCATTCGGGTCGTCGTTCACGACTCGGTGGTGACGCAACTGGAGATCGAGGATCAATTGCGGCGGGCCAATGACGAGCTAAAGCGGGACTACGCCCGCCAACCCCAGGTCCTGGACCAGAAGCTGAACGAGGCGGGGCGCGATATCGTCGAGCATCTCCTCGAGCGCCAACTCATCCTTCACGAGTTCAAGGTTGCCAGCCTCTCGATTCCGGAGAAGTACATCGACGACGAGGTGCAGCGGCGGGTGCGCGCCTACGGCGAACGCATGGTGCTGATCAAGAGCCTCGAAGCGCAAGGAACGACTTTCGACAAATACCGGCTTCGCCTCCGCGAGCAAATCATCGAGGGCCTCATGCGCCGGCATACGGTCTCGCCCGAAAAAATCATCATCTCCCCACACCGCATCGAAACCTATTACCAGGAACACCTCGAAGGTTTCAAGCTGGCCGATCGGGTCAAACTGCGCATGATTGCCGTCAATAAGCCCACGGATGGCGGCGATGCGTTGGAACCGCGCCATCGGGCTGAGGAAGCCCTCGCGAAGTTGAACGTCGGCGGCAATTTCGCCGAGGTAGCCCGACAATACTCTCAGGGGGCACAGCGGAGCGAAGGCGGCTTGTTTGGGTGGGCCGATCGCACCGCCCTGCGCAAGGATTTGGCGGACCACGCTTTTGCGCTCAAGTCCGGCGAGCGTAGCGGGATCATCGAGGCCCCCGATGCCTTCTACATCATGCTGGTCGAGGAATTACAACTGGCCCACTATACGCCCCTGTCGGAGGTCCATGACCAGATTGAACGCGACCTCGCAGATTCCGAGCGTTCGCGGCTGGAGCATCAGTGGATTGACAAACTGAAGAAAAAGACCTTCTGGCGCTATTTCTGAGGCCATGACCGGCTGCATTGGCATCACCCTCGGGGACATCACCGGCATCGGTCCCGAGGTCACCCTGAAGGCGGTCGCCCGGGAATTGCCGGTCGATAGGACCCGCTACTTAATCATCGGCGACTCGGCACATCTGTCTGAACTCAACCTGAGACTCGGGTTGGGTCTCACGTGGGAGCAGTACCGCGAGGATGGCCCATCCTCGGCTCGGGTGTTGGTTTACCAGCCAGCCCCGGATGGCCTCCCCGCCCCACTGCCCGCTGGCTCCGCCGCCGCAGCCCTTGCCGCCGTCGCCTGGCTCAATGACGCCGCCCGGCGTTGTCTGGCAGGCCAACTCGACGCCCTGGTTACTGCGCCGGTCAACAAAGAGGCGATCGTCCGCGCCGGCGTGCCTTTCGTTGGTCAAACCGAACTCCTCTCGCAGTGTGCGGGGACGGATCAGACGGCGATGATGCTGTTGGGGGAAGACGACCGTGGCCGCTGGTTGCGGGTTGCGCTCGCGACCACCCATGTTCCTCTCAGGAAGGTGGCGGATCGACTGACGCGGGAGGGTATTAGGCTGGTAATCGAGTTGGCCCATCGAGCTTGTCGTGATTTAGGGCTTAAGCGATCGAGAATTGCGGTTTGCGGACTCAACCCGCATGCCGGTGAAGGCGGCCATTTGGGGAGCGAAGAGCAGACCATCATCGCCCCGGCCGTCGAGCAGGCCCGCTCGGCAGGCACCGATGTCGTTGGCCCGCTCAGCGCGGACGCCCTATTTTACTATGCCTACCGCGGGGATTACGATGCCGTGGTCGCCATGTACCACGATCAAGGCCTGGCCCCGCTCAAGATGGTCACCTTCGAGACTGGCGTGAATTGGACGCTCGGTCTGCCCTTCATCCGCACATCTCCGGATCACGGGACCGGCTATGACATCGCCGGCCAAGGGAAAGCCAATCCCTCCAGCATGGTGGCCGCTATTCGGCTGGCGAAACAACTGGCTGCAGCCAAGAGAAAATAAACCGCACCGCGTGCTCCTGCGACCGTCGCCAAGCTCGAAACCATCGGGGTTCCGACCAAGGAGCCGCCAAGAGCGGCGGCAGAGGTCTGGAATTCTAGCGCGCGAGTTGCTTTTCGAGGTAGAGGACCTTCTGGCGGACGTCGGGATCGATGCCCATGCGGTCTTTTACGAGTTTGCAGGCGTGCATAACCGTGCCGTGATCCCGTCCGCCGAAAGCCTCACCGATGGCGCTGAGGGAACATTCGGTAAACTGGCGGGCCAGGTACATCGCGATTTGACGTGGAAAAGCGATGTTCTCCGGCCGGCGCTTGCTGGTCATATCGGCCACCCGGATGTCGTATTGCTCGGCGACTTTTTTCTGGATGAGCTCGATGCTGACAGCCGTTCGGCCCTCTTCATGAAGGATCTCGCGGAGGAGGTTCTCGACCACCTCGAGGGTCAACTTGCCCCCGGTCAGCGAGGCGAAGGAAGTGACTCGGACCAAGGCGCCTTCGAGGCGGCGGACGTTCGTCCGGATGTGCGTGGCCAGGAAACTCATGATCTCGTCCGAAAGGGTCACCCCCATCAATTGCGCCTTCTTGCGCAGGATGGCGTGCCGCATCTCGACATCGGGCGGTTGCAGGTCCGTCACCAAGCCCCATTCGAACCGCGACACCAGCCGCTGTTCCAGGTTTTGAATCTCGCTGGCAGGCCGATCGCAGGTCAGCACGATTTGCTTGTGGCTTTCGTGCAGGGCGTTGAACGTGTGGAAGAACTCCTCCTGAATCCGTTCCTTGCCCGCCAGGAACTGGATGTCATCGATGAGCAACACATCGCTTTGGCGGTATTTCTTCCGAAACTTGGCCAGTTGGTTGTTCTGGATGCCGTCGATGTATTCGTTGGTGAATTTTTCGCTCGAAACATAGGCCACCCGGGCCCCGCGCTTATGCTGGGCCACAAAATGCCCGATGGCGTGGAGCAGGTGGGTCTTGCCCAAACCGACGCCGCCATAGAGGAATAGCGGATTATAGGATTTACCGGGCTGCTGAGCGACGGCCAAAGCGGCGGCGCAGGCCAGGTTGTTGTTGTTGCCCACCACGAACGCATCAAACGTGTTATTGGGGTTGAAACCCAACTCTTCGGGCGGGGAGTGGCGGGTGGCGTGGGCTTCCGACACCTTGGTCTTCGCCGCAGGCGGTTCCGGCTTGGCTATGGCGGAGACGGGCACGGCCATCGGCGAGGCCACCTTGAATTTGATCTGCAGTCGCTGGCCAGAGGAAATGGCGACCACATCGCGCAACAAATCCAGGTAGTTCTCCACCAGCCAGACTTCGCAGAATTCGTTGGCCACTTCGAGGACCAGGCTGTCGTCCGCCTGTTGGCAGGCTTTCAACGGCGCAAACCACAAGTTGTACGTGTCAGGGCTGAGCATCGTTCGGAGATGTGCCTGCGCCGCGAACCAAGTTTTCTCTGCTGAAGCCTGCATATTTAGTTCCAAAATGCCCCATTTTCGGGCGATTTATTCACTTGACTATTTACTGAACCCTAGCCCCGCCCTCTGGCGCTCAGCCACCAGCACTCAATTCTCTCACACTGCCCAGTCGCTGTCAAAGCTTTCAACCAACCCCAAGCCGGCTGACCGTATTACATCTAAGACATTGCTCAACAAGCACTTGTGCATATTCTATTCGGTGGACTCTTGCCTGTCCTTCCCCTCGGTCAAGAGCGCGTGCGCCGGGTCGTTTCCGACGCTATGGATCTAGGCAATCCCGCCGCCGGTTTCCAGGATAACATATTAACTCTTATTCACAGGTTATTCACCGGCAGGATCGTGTGCAAAATCAGGCCTTTTTCGTGCAAAGACAAAAAAGGCGCCTCGCGAACGAGGCGCCGCGTCGAGTCAAACCCCGCCTCTAGACATCGTAATAGAGGAAGACCAGCGGCTCCCCGGGCTCCACCTGGTTGGGCAGCCCGTCGAAACGAAATTTGTTTCGGCCTTCTGGGCCCGGCCGGGCTCAAACAACCGGACGATCCCCAGCCGCGGTTAAATCACCTCGCCGGCGCGGGGCGGCACCCGAACGACCCACCATTCAGATCGCGTTCTCACCCGTTTCTTCGGTGCGAATCCGCACCGCGTTCTCAATCGCGCTCACGAACACTTTGCCATCCCCGATCTTGCCGGTCTTGGCGGCCCGGACGATGGCGTCCACCGCTGCCGTCACCATGCCGTCGGCCACCACTATCTCGATCTTGATTTTTGGCAAAAAGTCCACCGTATACTCGCTGCCGCGGTAAATCTCCGTGTGCCCCTTTTGGCGTCCGAAGCCCTTGACCTCGGAAACCGTCATGCCCTCGACCCCGAGCCCCGAAAGGGCCTCTTTCACATCTTCGAGTTTGAACGGTTTAATGACTGCCTCAATCTTCTTCATGCTGTGGTTTTATCTGCGCAACGCGAATGTTAACAACGGCCGCGCACGTGTAAACAGGAATGTGCGAAAAAAAAGCGAGGTTTCTTTGAATAGAAGTCCACCCCGGAGGGTCTGACTCTCCGTAAGCGGAATTAAAACCGGCGCTGTTTTGGGTTGCGTCCAGTGCAGGTAATATTTGGTGAAAGTCCTTGACGCGGATAAGATGGTGTGCTTTATTATAAGCATAGACGCAATCGGGCCTGCGGGCCGGTGCGGTTTAGAGTTAGCGGGCATTGCAGATATTTGTTCTTTGTCAGCCCAATTATGATTTCGGCTCGGACCCCGGGTACAGGTTCGGGCTGATGTTCTACGTAATCCTACGTTTGTACTTAATTCGAAAATTCCCCGGGCTCTTTGGTCATCCCCTGACTGACTAGCCCGGTTTTTTTTGTACTCGTCCGGACGTCTATTCCGGTTCCCCGCTCCCCTCGAGGACCAGCCCTTTGGTCTGCGGGAACTGCTCGTACCAGAGGCCAAGCGCCTCGCGCAGGTGTCGGGCATAGCGAAAATGGGCCCCGAGCCCCGTTCTTAACTCGGCCTCGTAGAGGAACTTATCCGCAGTGGTCGAATGCTCGAACGGGTATTGGGCGCCGAGCAGCGACCAATAGATATAGGTCGGCTCGGCGGCCTGGAGCAGTCGCCCCGAACGCACGCTCACACCGAGTCCAACCGCCCCCTCGCCACGCAACCACTGGCCCGTGCCGGCAGCGCCGTCGGAGCCCAGTTGGTCCAAAGCATAGTAGAACCCCACGGGAACCTGGGGGCAGTATTTGGTGCCGGTCCGGTGGCGGTTCAGGTCGCGAATTTCGGCGAAGCCCACGGCGGACCAGCCGAAACGCACACTGGTGCGCTGGAGCCCGCTTCCCACGGGGGCATAGCGGTTGGGGTGGCAGGCGAGGTCCTGTGCGATCTCGCTGGCGGTCACCCCGGGAGGGCTCATGACCGATAAAAAGGGGACCGCGGGCTGGTCGGAGTGCTCCGCGAGCAGCGCCTCGCTCAGGGGGGTTGATCGGGCGCGCTGCACCCAGGCGTCAAATTCCCGTTCCAAGAGGCGCTCGTGCGGTTCGGAACGGCGGGCATGCTTGACCAGCCGGGGGGCGCTCAGGGCCAGTTCGTCGCGCACCAGTTCCCCCAATCGCCGCGCCTCCGGCAGGCCATGGGACAGGAGATACTGGCAGAGCTGCACCCAGGCACGCGCCGACATGAGCATCATCACATTCGTGGCGGAGGCAACGGGCAGAAAGTAACGCGCGCGGTCGAACGCGAAATTGCGCCGCATCCGCGCCACCTTTTTCTGCGCCCCGGCGGAGGCATCATCGAGCAACCAGCGTGGGATACCCATCACCGTGGGGTTTTCCTGCGAGAGCTTTTCCCAGGCGCTCAGCGCCGTCTGGTAGCTTTGAAAGCACCGCGTCATCAGCCGCGTCCACTCCTCAGTCTGCCCGGCGGGAATCCCCAACTGATCGGCTGGGATCAGGCCATCGACCGACAGCTTCAGGTAGCGCGTGGAGGATTCCTGGCCGCCCGCCAGCGGGCAGAGCGTCCACAGATAATACGCCAGCCAGATCGAGATGCCGTCGATGAACATGGCGACGGGAACCATGTCGGCGATGGACTGGTGGCCATAGTCGACCATCTTAAAGATGGAATCCACCGAGCTCTCGAGGTTCTCGGGGTCGATGCGCGAGAGGATAGCGGCCAAGCCCTCGTTGTTGCGCGAATAACGGGCCCCGCTGGCCGCCAGCAACTCCGGCGTCAATGCCGGCCGGCCGGCCCGTTTCGAGGCCTCGCTCGGGCACACCGCTACTTGCGTCACTTTCATGGGCCGATTATGCCGGAGCGCCCGGGGAAACACCAGTCTGAGACCGCAAACCCTAGGGTACAAACAGCCGGCGGGCAGGAATGACCAATGCCACTGAAACTTGGAATTTCAGCCTTTGTGTGCGTCATCAATCCGCTTCACCATCGCGAGTGCCCGGAGTATTCGCAGCAGCGTCTGGTTAGCCGCACTGATTATTCTCGGCGCTTTAGCCCCGCCCACCCGAGGGGTGAGCTCGTGCGCCCACTAACATCCGCCACCCTCATACCGCGCCCGGCACAGGACTTCGAGTCTATGGACGAACCCGGCGAGACTTTGGCGGCGATTGTAGCGGTACAGGGTCTCGACCAGCCGTGGGTGAATTCGGCCGCACTGGCGCGCGTATTCCAGGCAGAGCCAGCGGTAGTACTTTTCCATGCTCTTCATGTTCTGCGCGAACACAATCCGAGTCAACGCATCCAGCAGCACGTCCGCCCGCTCGTCGAAGAACGGACGACGGGAAGGCAGGCGCAGCTCAGGGTGGGGCATGTATTGCTGAACAAAGACGTACGCTCCCGGCAGCGAACGGAAAGGCGCAGAAAGAACTGGAGGCGCGGGAAAAGCTGAGCCAACCGCCGGGCGAAGTCGCCGAGTTCGTCGGGTTGACACCCGCATTCCACGCCATCGAGCACGACCACGCCCGCTTGTGCGAGCGGACCGGCGAACCGCGGGCAGGCGTCCAGCAGATGCCGGGTGAGGGCCAGCACCACGCAATCAGCTAACGCCCCCGGATCTTTGGGGTCCCGAGAAACCCGGCCGCTATTACGCCGGCCACGAGCCCACAAGGCTGGGTCCCTCAAAGAGCGGTTGCCGAGTTCCTCCTGGAGCCGGCCTAGCACATGAGATTTGCGTCCGAATTTGACAAACTTCGCCTGATGGCGCAACCGGTCGAGGAAGGCCAGCGGATTGGTCAGCCGGGCCTTGCCGCTGAACAGCGAGGCAAACCGGGCTAGCCGATGCTCGGTACGCAGATCAAACTCCTCCCTTCCCGAGCGTACCTTTAGGTCCTTTCCATACCCGGCGAACATCCATCCCGCGCCATGGCTCATTTGGCTTGGTTTGCGGGTTACGCGCAAACCGCCACTGCCTTTGGCCGGCGCAAGGGGACTGATCGTGGATCCGATCCACGCCCACCCGATTACGCGGAGCGCCGGCAAGCCGGTGCCTCGTTCCTGGCCGGCGTGCAAGCTCAGTTCGGCCCGCAGTTGGGACGTGCCGACGCGCTTCGCCCCGCCCAGTCGGCTCATCCGAAACACCGCCTCCACCTGCGACCGGCCGCAACTGGCCAAAGCGATGCACTTTACCAAAGCCGCTCCCGTCGCCTCGTGGGGGAGAAAGACCCACCGACGAACTGAACGGTCACCGCCCGAGAAGTCATAAACTCTGTCGGCCAGACCGGGGACGTTGGTTGTTTGGAGACGCCTGAGATGCATCGCTGGCATGGAGCCTCGTTTGGCCGGCGAGCCTTGTCAATAACCGTGGTCGGGAACGGCGATCAGCCAGCAATTCTCATTTTGAGACGAAACCGGAGCGGGCTCCGGGAGCCGGAGGGGAGGTGGGGACGGGTGTTACCAAATCGCCATGATTGTCACCCAATCGTAACTGTACATTGGGACCCGTA
>TBL_comb47_HYPODRAFT_10003300_pt1 | contig 19227 bp, 16 predicted proteins | sample TroBogypolimnion_40_FD_10682 | JGI IMG/M metagenome (IMG submission 10682) | reverse complement strand
GGAGGCGGAAATGGAGGAAATAGCACTAGTAAAAATGGCACAAATGGTACTCCAAATACTGGCGGAGGTGGTGGAGGCGGAAATGGTGGTGGTGGTAATTCAGGTAATGGTGGCTCAGGAGTAGTAATTATAAGATATCAAATTTAAAAAAATAATAAAATGTAATGTTCACAGGACCAAATATTTCTGGAGTAGGAAATTTAGTTTTAGATTTAGATGCTGGTAATATAAAAAGTTTTCTTGGTGAGCCTACTACTAATTTAGTACCAAGTCCATATGCTTATTTAACATATGCTTATGTGTCTGGTCCTGTTGATACAATAACTTTTAATGAGAATTATACACTAGTTAGTGTAAAAAGATACACAGTAACTCAAACTGTTAATACTGCAAGGGCTGCTATTTTTCCTGTTAATTTAACAACGGGTACAACATATGCTTTTAGTTTTAAATGTAAATATAATGGTACTACCACAACACAACCTATATTCTTAGTAAATTCAGAAAAAGGAAATCCAGAGAAAGATAATAGTAACACAAATCTCACTAATAATCCTATTATTTATAGTATAGGAAACAATTGGAATTATTTCACTTATACTTTTTCTTTTTCATCTTGTCCTACAAGTGCTTGTATATTAACATTTGGATTATATACTGCTGCCGTAACTGGTTATACAAATGAAACTTTTGATATTTATCAGGCACAATTTGAAATTAAAAATTATTGCACTCCATATGTTAATGGTTCTAGATTAGCTAGTAATGGTTGGTTAGATTTATCTGGAAATAATAATAATGGTACATTAAGTGGTGTTACATACAATAATGATCAAGTTGGAAGTTTAGTTTTTGATGGTGTTAGTAATTATGTTGATTTAGGTTCAACAACTATTCTCAACAATCTTGATAATTATTTAACAGTAGAAGCATGGGTGAAAACTAGAACTAATTCTGGAACTCAAATGATAGCAGGTAGAGCCAATGATTGGAGAGTTCAAAAAAATGGAACATCGTATCAATTTGAACATAGAAATTCGTCTCAAAATATAGTTGTTGCTAGTAGTACAAATACATCCACAGATTGGTTATATATTGTAGCTACATATTCTTTAAATACATTTGTTAAAATATTTATAAATGGAATAGAAATGGATAGTCAAGCACAAACATTATCAACTAGATTATCACAAACACAAAATCAAATTGGTAATAATTATGCTTGGCATAGCGGTAGTACCTATAATGATTATTGGTTTAATGGTTTAATATCAAATGTTAAAATTTATAATCGCGCGTTATCAGCATCAGAAATTCTTCAAAATTATAATGGACTTCGTTTCAGATATCAAGAAAGAATAGTAACAAGTGGATTAACTTTATTTTTAGATGCTGCTCGTCAAAGTTCTTATCCGGCGCCATACAATGGAACAGTTTGGTATGATATTAGTTCTTCTGGATCGACTGCAACGTTATATAATGCACCAACATATTCGAATGGTAATTTAACATTTGTCGATAGTAGTTCTCAATATGCTAAAATAACAAGTTTTGCAAACCCAACACAATTTACTATTTCGGTATGGATTTATTCTTTGGAGGACGGTAGAGAACAGCATTTTGCTGAATTTGGACTTACACAATTTTATAAATCGTCTTCTAATAAATTAGGAACACCCGCATGGTCGTCTGTTTATGGTAATACTACAATTTTAACTGGAATATGGTATCATGTAGTTTGTGTAAGAAATTTATCTTCTGTGACTTTATATGTTAATGGGGTTTTGGATAGTGGATTAGGTACAATAGGTACAGATCCACTGAATACATTTTATATAGCAAATTATTATGGAGAAACAGGTTCATTTAAATTTCATGGTATGATTAATAAACTTTGTGTTTATAATAGGGCTCTTAATCAAGCTGAAATAACTCAAAATTTTAATGCTGATAGGAGTCGTTTTGGTATTTAAATCCTGATCTTTTTATTTTTATATATAATTATATGGCTTTAATTGCAAAAGGAAAAACTGTGTTGGGACCAGATGTTATAACTGATGGACTTGTTTTATATTTAGATGCTGCAAACACTCAAAGTTATCCAGGTACTGGAACTAATTGGTATGATTTAAGTCCACAAAAAAGAAATGTAACAACTAACGCTGTCTCATATTTTGTTAGTGGTAGTACACCTTATTGGTATTTTCCAGATGTTGATAATCAAAGATTAACTGGGAATGGTGGTTCAGGTGATTTTGCTAGTGGAGTTACTTTGGAAGTGTGGTTTAGTCCAGAAAATGGTTCTCAAAATGCTGGTGGTTTTTTTGAACCACTTTCATTTGGAACTGATCAAAATAGAGTATATGTTTATCCTACTAATTCTAATCCTACTTATATTTACTGTCAACCACGCAGATGGGACCAGAGTACTCTTACATCTACACAAGTTTTTACAATTGGTGGATGGCAACAATTTGTAATGAAATATTATAATAATTCTGGATTAGGTAGAATTGATTGGTATAGAAATGGTTCATATTTGAGCACTAGTGATGATTCGGGTGCATATAATTATGGTAGTATAGGAGGAAATTTTTTTATTGGTACTATGCAAAATAATTCATATAAATTTAAAGGTAAAATATCAATAGTTAAACAATACAATAGAGTTTTAACAGCATTAGAGATCACACAAAATTATTTATCAATGAAAGGAAGATTTGGTTTGTTATGATTAATTCTGGTCCAAATACAATAGATGATGGTTTAGTTTTATACTTTGATCAAGGTAATGCTAAAAGTTATCCTGGTGAACCAACTACTAATCTTTGTTATAGTTATGATCCAACTTTAACTAGTTATAATTGGTGGAACAATGCTGGTTTAACCCTTGTACTAACAGGAGATACAACAATAGAAAAACCTTTTGTTGGTTGGAATATTTTAAGTATGTTAAAAACTACAGCAGATGGTATAAGTACTATTAATATAAGTAGCTATGGTAGCACCACTGGATACACAACTAACAGTTATTTATATGCGGATATGGTTGGTTCTGGTCAAACCATTGCAAGAGCGGTTTTTGTTGTTACCTCAGTTGATGCTAATGGAAAAATATTATCATTAGCCGTTAGTACAAATGGTGCAGGATATGTTATTGGTGCTAGTTTAGTTTTTTCATTTAATTATGGACCTGGAACAGGATGTGAAAGTATAGCAGCAACAGTAGCAATAATAGGTGGTAGTTCTCAAATTGGTCCAACATCAGCAAATATAACAACAGGTACAACATATTCTGTCTCTGTATATTTCTGGCAAAATAGAACAATTGGACAGGGTGCTGCTCCATATATAAGACCTCAACCAGAAAATACCAGTAGAGGATTATTAGAATATAATGGAAATAATAATTGGGATACTTGGCCACAAAGAAAATGGATAAGAATTAAAAAAACTTTTACATCATCAGCTACGAATGTAACTTTTATGTATATAAGTAGTTATTTAACCTTAGCTGGCGATAAGATAGCATATTATGCACCACAAGTAGAATTAAAACCACACACAACTCAATTCACAGGTCCTCCAAGGTTATCTGTTAGTGGATTAACTGATGTAAGTAAACATGGTTATAGTTGTAATTTAACTGGTGCAACATATGATAGTAATGCTAAGATATATTTTGATGGTACATATTATTTAAGTGTAAATGTTGATTCTTGGATTAGAAGTACAACATATGTAACTGTATGTGGTTGGTATTATTATAATACTTTTTCTAGTAGTGGTCCTTTTAGTATAATGACAAATACTTCACCATTAACTGATGCTGATGGATTTTGGTTTCATTTAGATTACAATAATAGTGGTTCTACTCTTTTGTTAAGGACAGAAGATAGTGTGAATGGTGAATATGATTTTAGTTCATCAACATTTTCATGTGTTACTGGAAATACATATTATGTTGCTTGTATTGTTGGTGCGAATAGATTTAAAATATATAGAAATGGCATTTTAAATTATGATTGGAACGGTACTACTTTTTCGTGGTCAAATATAAATTCAGATACAGCATATTTATATATTGGAGCTAGTTATCCATCATATAGAGTTATAGGTAGAGTTGATAGTATAGCTGTATATAATAGAATGTTATCACCTAGTGAGATATTAAAAAATTATAATAACACTAAAAAAAGATTTATTCTCCCATGATAACATATGATAATAAATCTTTGGGTGGTTTATATACAGGTAGAGGATTGGTTCATAATTGGGACGCATCGAATGCTTTCAGTTATAGAAGAAATGATATTCTTATTTACAATACTTTGCCAATATCTAGTTCACAGTATATTCTGAATGGTTCTAGAACAACTGCTGATAATGTTCCAGTTTTTTATTATAACTCAGCGTTACCAGTTACTCCATATCAAGTTATGCAATCTATAAGTGATAGAACAACTTTTACTGTAGAAGTTTGGTTTAAAATAACAGCAACCGGGGTATCTGATATAAGATATTATCATCAAGGTTTTTATAATGATCCAAGTGGCAAAACTTTTGGATTGATGATCCAAGATAGTTGGGGATATGGTGGTGGAAATTTATATGGATATTGGACTTTTAGAACATCAACAACAGGTGATGGTCATGATGATGATTCATATGGAACAACACCGGGTGGTTCTCTTCCTTTTTTAATGTCAACTAAATTAAATAAATGGTTTTGTATGATCGGTAGATTTGATTCTGGTAGTAAAAAAATGTGGATTAATACCACAAACAATTTAAGTTGGGTGACTAATACCAGTACACAAGCTAGATCTTATACAGGATTAAATGCTATTGGTAATACATTGCAATTCGACACATATAAGTATTGTAAAATAAATTGTGCTAGAATTTATAATGTTGCATTAACTGATACTGAAATACAAACAAATATAAAAGCTTTTATGGGAAGAATGGCATATTATAATGTACCTATTGCTAGTATTGGCTAAATTAATATATAGAAAATATGATTCAACATTCACCACATATTGTAACTAGTGGATTAACACTATATCTAGATGCTGCTAACACTAAAAGTTTTCCAGGTGAACCTACTATTAATTTATTTACAAATCCAACTTTATCTACAACATTATCACCTTGGTCTACTAATAGATATCCGACTGGTGTTACATATGGACCTTTAGATGGTGCTTTTATAGAAAATGGAACACTTAAAATTTTACATCAAACTGGTTATAATAACACACAAACATATTTGCAACAAAATTTAAGAAATTTAATAACAGGATTAACATATACATATTCAGTATATTGTAAAAGTGATACAAATAGTTTAGCTATATTGGATTATTATGACGGTGCTTGGAATCATAGTTATTACACTGGAAATGGTGAATGGCAAAGATTGACAGCAACAAGTATACCAACAGAAATATGTCAATTTAGATTGGGTGTATATACATCTGGCACTGCAGTAGCATATTTTAAGAATGTTCAATGTGAGCAAAAACCTTACGCTACTGCATTTGTAAATGGAACGAGGAGTGCTACTGCAGGATGGAGAGATTTATCTGGTAATTTCAGTAATGGTGATTTATCTGGTGTTGTATTTAACAGTAGTAATGATGGTAGTTTGGTATTTAGTGGTTCAAGTATTGATTTAGGATCAAGTACTCCTAAATTATATCCAAATTCAACTGATTATACTTGGTGCGGATGGTTGAATTTTAGTGGTTATACAGGTAATTATAGAACTATTTGGTGTGGTAATGCTGGTAATGGTTTGAATGGATTTGGTATATATTTATCAAATGCAACTAATTCATTGTGTTTTGAAATCAATGGTACATCAGGAGGAAGGCAAATACAAAGTGTTGATGTTACAAATTATTTAACAAAATATCATTATTGGGCTATTGTTATTGTTCAAATATCATATCAGATAAAGATATATGTTGATACAGTTTTAATTAATACATTACAATATAGTAATTGGGTGTCTATAATACAACAACAGCAACAACCGTATCCTTCTGTACTAATTGGTAAAACACAACTAGATTGGAACTGGTTGCTAAGTTCTACAGGCGATGGTAGTGGAGTTAATAATTTAGATTTAAGTGTTAATACTGATACTGTTTTAACTCTTACTGACGCGGGTAGATTTTATGATGATGCTGGTGGTACAACTAATAGTGGTATTACTAGAACTATTACACCTAGTAACCACTCTGTTTATATTAAAGTTCCTTCTGGCACTTCTATATTAAAAATATCTAGTGGTAAAAATAGTGTTACTAAGGTTAATAATTGGGATGGTGGTGCAAATGGTGTTAGCTGTTATTTTGATTTATATGGTTGTCCTACTTCAATAACATATTTTTATTTCCCAAATAGTCAAACTATTAGTGGTAATTTGAACAACATATCAACATTTTCAACAACATTAACATGGATTGCTCTTCCTGGTAGTGGAAATGCTATAATTGGCACAATACCTCCATTTTCTAATGTATTACAAACATTTCAAATTTCTAATGCAAATACTTTAAGTGGTACAATTCCAAACTTACCATCAACAATGTCATTGTTTATGGTTCAAGGAAATAATACTTTATCTGGAACAATACCTACATTTCCAACAGGATTAACAAGGTTTCAAGTACAAGGATCTAATACAATATCAGGTATAATACCAGCAATTCCTATAAATTTTAATACATTTTATCTTACTGGTAATAATACTGTTAGTGGATATACTAATTCTATTAGTAGTAATGTGATGAATTACTTCTATTTTGTACCAGTATCACCAGGTGGTTTAAGTGCTAATGATGCTGCTAATCTAATTATTGCTCTTGATGGTATAACTTGGACTGGAACATCTAGAACTCTTTACTTAAAAGGTTCAAATGCAACACCAACACCAAGCTTAACACTAACTAACGCAATTAATGATCTAACAACTAATAAATCTGTTACAGTTACGTTCAACACGACTGATTGGGTTTGGGGATTAAGTTCAACTGGTGATGGTAGTGGTGTTAGTACTCTTCAACTTATTGTTAATGCAACTACAACTTTATTTTTAAACGGATCTGGATTATTCTATGATGATGTTAGTGGCACAACAAACTCTGGAACAACCAGAACTATTACATCGGGTGGTAATAGAACTGTTTATTTGAAAGTTCCAAGTGGTAATTCTACTTTAACTATGACTGGTGGTAGAACTACTGTAACTCAAATTAATAATTGGGATTCAGTTGCTAATGCTGCAAGTACTTATTTTGATTTAAGTAGTTGTCCTACTGTACTGACTTATATTTATTTATTGGGTAATAATACTATTACTGGTACTTTAAGTGGCATTAGCACTTTTTCAACGATTATGACCTATATTTATATAGCCGGTGGTAATACAATTTCTGGTACTATTCCAACATTCTCATCATCAATGTCATATTTTTATATGGCAGGAAATAATACGATTTCTGGCACGGTGCCTAGTTTACCATCCAGTTTAGTATATTTCCTTATGCAAGGTAGTAATACAATTTCTGGAACAATACCATCATTTCCTACTAATTTATTATATTTTTATGCTACGGGTTATAATACATTATCCGGTGCAATTCCATCATTTGGATCAGTATTTCAAAGATTTTATGTTAGTGGCAATAATACATTATCTGGCACTATTCCAACATTCTCATCAACTATGACATATTTTTATGTAAGTGGTTCATTTAATACGATTTCAGGCACAATACCATCATTATCTTCAACAATGATATATTTTTATGTTACTGGTAATAATACTATTAGTGGTACAATTCCTTCTTCTTTACCATCATCAATGAATACTTTCTTAATTGGTGGTAATAATACTCTATCTGGTATAATACCAACATTACCATCTGGATTTAATACTTTCTATGTATCTGGTAATAATACAATTAATGGTATTGTTCCAGCAATACCAACTGGATTTGTACAACTTTTAGTATCAGGTAATAATACTATTTCTGGATATACCAATTCTTTCAGTACCAATGTTATGAATTATTTTTATCTAACACCATCTGCACCTGGTGGTTTAAGTGCTAACGATGCTGCTAATCTTATCATTGCACTTGATGGTATAACTTGGACTGGTACTTCTAGAATTTTATATCTTAAAGGTAATAACGCAACACCAACACCAAGTACAGCATTAACTAATGCTAAAAATGATTTAACAACAAATAAACTTGTAGCAATAACTACAAATTAATATATAAAACGTGGCAAATAGATATTTTATAGGTACTGGAAATTGGAGCGACATAGCTCACTGGTCATCTTCTTCAGGTGGTGTTAGTGGATCTACTGTACCTACACTAAATGATAATGTTTTTCTTGATACTAATAGTGGAAATGTAACAATTGATACAAATGTGGGTTCAGTTAACTGCTTTAATTTGAATTGTTCCGGATTTACTGGTAGTTTATATGGTGCAGCACAAGCTTACGGTATTTACATATATAGTAATTTATTATTATCACCAACTATGTTGATCACACAAACAGTTGGATTAGCTATTAGTTTTTTAGGAAATGCTACAGGAAGAACTATAACGACAGCTGGACAAACATTAAGTTATTTCCTTGTTAATATGACAGGTGGTGACATAACGTTATTGGATGATGTTTCACTTAATCAATATTGGAAATTTGGTTACGGTGGTGCTAGTTATTTTGCTGGTAATGTTAATGCTAGTAATAGAACAATTAATATAACAGGGCAGACATTTGGTTATTCGGTAGTTTATACTGGAACAACACTTAATATGACAAATACAACATTAAATTTAAATTGTGGTAATGTTACACCAGCAGCAGCATTTAGTCCAAACATGAATGTGATTACATCTGGATCAACTATAAATATGAGTTTGACCACTTATAAAACTTTCGATGGTGGTGGTCATGTTTTTAATGTTATTAGTGATTTTGTTAATTCAAATACTTATGCTGATACTTTAACTTTTAGTAATTCAATTATCAATACTTTAAATTGTACAAAAGCTTCTCTATTAACATTTAATACTGGGGTAACAATAGGTAGTTTTAATTACACACCGCCAAAACTAGCAACTAATCAAATTACTTTGGGATCGAATATAAATATAACTAATAATTTAACTATATCAGGTGGAACTGATAATAGATATAGAATTTTAATCACTTCAGATACTATTGGAACACAAAGAAATATTAGTTATAGTGGTACAACTAATACAAAAAGAATAGATTTTAGAGATATTAAAATGATACCTTCAATAGATTTATCTGGTATAGTTGGTGGAGCAGGAGATTGTCTTGGTAATACTGGTATAACTTTCAATCCATCAAGAAATATGTATTGGAAAACAACTACAATAGGAACTAAATATTGGAGTAATTATGATGGTTCAAATCCTTGGTTTAGTTTAACTAATGGAAGTGGAGTTAGTTATACAGATAGTCCTTTACCACAAGATAATGTTTATTTTGATGGTAATAGTATTGCTAGTGGTAGTGTTGGTAGTAGTACTATTATGTTAGATGTGGTTAGGTCGGGAAAAGATATTAGTTGGAGTGGTGTTACAAGTACACCGATTTGGAATCAAGGGAATATATTTACTATGTATGGCTCGTTGGCCATGGTAAATGGAATGACTATTACTAATAATGGTATGACATTTAATTTTGAGGGTAGGAGTACACATAATGTAACATCTGGTGGTAAGATATTAAACACTATATTTTTTAATGCTGTTAATGGTAGTTATACTCTTCTCGATAATTTTATAATTGATTATTTCATTACATTTTTTTCGGGTACATTTAATGCGAATAATTTTAATCTTACGGTAAATGGATATGGATTTAATATTAATGGTGCTACTGTTAATATGGGTAACGGTACTTGGAAAAATAATAGAACTAATTTAAATGGTACTTTGTTTAATTTTTCTTCTGGTGCTTTAAACTGTAATCAATCAACATTAGAATTGGCAGGAAATATTACAGGTATAGGATTTAATGCTATTGGTAATACATCAGTTCCAATAATATTAAATAACTTAAAAATATCTGGTATTGCCAGTTCAGGTGCACATTTTTTAGTTAATGCTAATATCACTATTGTTGGTACATTTACAATTATTACACCCAATTCTGTTCATGTTGTAGGTGGCCAAACATTAACTTTAGGACCTTCAGCCAATATTTCTGCTATTGGCACACCAGGTAGTTTTATTACATTATCTGGAACAACTACAACACCTTGGATAATAACACAACCAACTGGAAACACAATATTTAATTGTGATTATTTAAATCTTTCTTATTCAACTGCGGCTCAAACCAATAAATTTTACGCTGGTGCTAATTCTATAAATTTAACTGGTAATACTAATTGGGTATTCAGCACTTACGGTTTATCATCTGATACAAATCCTAATTATTATGATGGTAATATATCAAATATTCAAATATATAGTAGAGCATTATCACAAACAGAAATAATAAGAAATTTTAACAATTTAAAAAAAAGATATATGTAAATGGGAGTAATAGAAGGACCAAATAATATCACAAGCGGTTTAGTGTTGTATTTAGATGCAGCAAATCCTCAGAGTTTTCCTGGTGAATCAACAATTAATGTTTTAATAAATCCTTTATTCTCACCAACTCCAACATCGAGTGGTTGGTCTTTGACTCAATATCCATATGGTTCTTATGGTCCTCTCGATGGTGTGTCTTTATATTCAACTAATGTTATGCAAATACTTCATCAATCAGGTTATAGCAATTCTCAAACTTTTGTTGTAGAAGCTATATATGGATTGATTACTGGACTAACATACACTTATTCTGTTTGGTGTTTAAGCAACACAGCACAAGCTTTAACAGATTTTTATGATAATGGTACATGGATTCAAACATATCATCCTGGTGATAGCAAGTGGCATTTAATTTCGACAACATGGACTTGTGGAAGTGCTGTCATTAGTTTTAGAATGGGTATTTACTCTAGTGCAAATGGCTTAGCATATTTTACGCAACCTCAGGTTGAACAAAAATCTTATGCAACTCCTTTTGTGAACGGGACAAGAGGAACTACTGTTGCTACTGGCGGTGGATGGGTGGATTTAAGTGGTAATGCTAATAATGGTGCTCTTATGAATGGTATATTATATAGTAGTGTTGATAATGGTAGTGTAATATTTGATGGTGTTAATGATTATATCGAGATTGCGGACAATTCTACAATTAATTTTGGTACTACTAATTTTAGTTATACTTTTTGGATCAAATCCACTCAATCAGCAGCGTATGCCGGATTGATAGGTAAGGTCGGTTCAACTGGTGGTTATGATATTAATATGCAAGCTAATGGTAGTATAAATGTGGAATTTCGTGCTGGTAGTGTTACAATTACATTTTCTAAAAATTCTACTGGAATAGTAAATGATGGTATGTGGCATTTTGTTTGTTGTTGTTTTGATCGTTCAGGTAATTATACAGTTTATATTGATACTGTTAATGTTTTAACATATGATATGACTGGTGCTGTGGGTAGTGTTACATGTACTGGTAGCACATTAAGAATTGGTGGTAGTGTACCCGGTTCCTTGACAAATTTTACAGGAAAAATGGCACAGATTAATGCTTATAATAAATCATTATCTTTAATTGAGATTCAACAAAATTATAGCGCGTTTGATGGTAGGTTTATACCTAAGTTGGTAACTAGTGGTATGACTTTATATTTAGATGCATCTCAATTATTAAGTTATTCAGGTTCAGGAACTATTTGGTATGATTTGTCACCAAGTAATAGTGTAGCTAATATGAGAAATTTAACATCAGCAAATTGGGTTTCATCACCTAGCGCGTATGGAAAAAGTTTTGAAACTAACCATTCATCTAATCAAGGTTTTTCTGTTCCTAGTTATAATTTCCCAGTTAGTGGTAGAACTTATGAAATATGGATATATTTTAAAACTTTAAGTGTAGGATGGCAGTCTTGGTTTGATGATAATAACACAGAAAGAATTTTATTTGGTTCTTTAACCAACACTATGGATTTATATCCTGCTATATCTTATAGTGCCGGTTTAGTCATAAATACATGGTATCAATTGGCTTATACTCTTGTTGGCGGAACTAATACCACTGCAATTTTATATAAAAACGGCAAATCCGTATATACAAACACATACACTGCTATTCCCGTATCAGGTGTTGGAAGTTTATATATATTGGGTGATGGCCAAACTGAAACCACATCAGCATTTTCGTCTATTGTTAGGGTGTACAATAGAGTTTTAACGCCAGATGAGATAAATCAAAATTATAATTTTGATAAATTAAAATTTGGGTTAATTTAGAATTATTCTAAACATTTCAATTTCCCACACATATAATAAGTGTAAAAGATAATCGGTGAAACTCGTGAGATCCGATGAAGGAGAATTATTTAAATTAAAAATATGATAAATATAACTATATTCAGTAAGGATCGTGCTTGTCAGCTTGAATTGTTGATAAGATCAATGAAATTGTATTTCAAAGAATTTTATGAAAATGAAATTAATATTTTATATACATATTCTAACGACAAATTCAAAGAAGGGTACGAAAAACTTTTTTTAATTCATAATGATAAGAATATCAATTATATAAAAGAAACACTTAAATTTAAGGAACATGTTCTTTTATTATTAAATCAGGAGAATCCATATACTATATTTTTTGTTGATGATATTGTATTTAAAAATCCTTTTTCATTAGAATCAAAGCAATTCAAGTTATTTACGATGAATGATGAAATTCTAACATTATCGTTAAGATTACATCCATATTTAACTTATTGTTATCCTGCAAGAATCAGAATGAATCCACCGAATTTCGACTCAAATTTAATTTTTAAATGGCAAGGACAATCTGGTGATTATAATTATCCTATGTCTATGGATGGACATTTCTATCGAACTAAAGAATTTTCTGCTTTAACAAAGGTGTTAAATTTCAATAATCCAAATTCGTATGAGGGTATTTTAGCTGGATATCCATTGAATAGACCAAAAATGATATGTTTTGAAGAGTCTGTTATAGTGAATAATCCAATTAATAAAGTTCAAAATTATAATAATAACATTCATGGAATCATTTCGGCAGAATATATAAATAATGAATTTTTAGAGAATAAAATAATAGAGTTAGAGAATTTTAAAGGAATTAAAAATTTCTCTTGCCATCAAGAAATTGATATAAAATTAATTTAAAAACATGTATTATAGTCAGTATCAACAGGATCAATATTTATATGAAAATTTTTTCAGAGATAAAACAGATGGATTTTTCGTTGATATTGGTTCGCATGATGGAGTTTGTATATCCAACACAAAATTTTTTGAAGAAATAGGTTGGAAAGGAATTTGTGTTGAAGCAAATCCAAGTGTTTTTGAAAAATTAAGAAAAAATAGAACTTGTGATTGTATTAATGCTGCAATTAATGATAAAAGTGGTGATGTTGATTTTTTAGTTTGTGAAGGTTATACAGAGATGTTGTCTGGAATTTTAGATAAGTACAATCCGACACATTTGAATAGAGTAAATCAAGAGATACAGGTTTATGGTGGCAAAAAAGAAATAGTTAAAGTAAAGGGATTGGTTTTTGATGAAATTTGTAGTTTAACACAAAAGATAGATATACTTTTTATTGATACTGAAGGTTCTGAATATGATATTTTAAAAACTATAGATTTTAATAAATATGAAATAGAATTTGTAGTGTTTGAAAATCCATATTATGATCATGATTTTGAGAGTTTATTAAAAAATTATGATTTAGTTCAACGATTAACTATCGATGATATATACAAAAGAAAATCAATATGAAATTACATTTAGGTTGTGGAAAGGTGTACATTCCTGGTTACGTTCATATTGATGTTGTAGAATTTCCACATATTGATGTTGTGAGTAATATAGAAAGATTGCCAATGATTGAAGATAATTCTTGTGATGTTATTTATTCATGTCATGTATTAGAGCATTTTCATACAAGGATTACTGTAGATATTCTTAAAGAATGGTTGAGAGTATTAAAACCAGGTGGAATATTAAGAATATCTGTTCCAGATATGGAGCAATTATTTAATATTTATAATAAAACTAAGGATTTTAATTTAGTTAGAGGACCAATTTTTGGAAGAGGCAACTATTTATATAATTTTCATTATACAGGTTTTGATTTTTTGACATTGAAAAATATTTTAGAACAATCTGGCGCCAAAGATATTAGAAGGTATGATTGGCAATTAACTGAGCATCACAATATTGATGATTACAGTCAATCTTATATACCACATATGGATAAAATCAATGGTACGCTTATTAGTTTGAATGTTGAAGCTACAAAATAATAAAAATATAGATGAATTATAGAATTAGTTGGTTTGGAAGATTTGGAAATAATATGGTTCAAATTGCAAATGCTATACAATTATGTGAAAAAGATCATACAAATTTGATACTTCCAGAATATACACAATGGCAGAGTATTAAATTTAAAACTAATAAGATAATTGTATATGATGATGTCATAGATGATCAAGTTATAGAAAAGGGAATATTATGGTATGATTTTTTAGAAAGTGGTGATGAGTTGCGAAGAATTTGTAAAAACTATATATTGAAAATTATAAATTACGAAAAACAAAATTTATCAAATAATGACTTGGTGATACATATTAGAGGTGGTGATTTGTTCTTTTTGCCAGAACCACCAATAAATATGAATCAAGCTCCTTTTTCTTTTTATAAAAAAGTTATAGAGATGCAACAATTTGATAAGATTTACGTTGTTTATGAAGATTTTTTAAATCCAAACGTTCAATTATTAAAGGATACTTATGAAAATGTCATACTTATTGATGATTTGCAAATGGCAATAAATTTATTATTATCAGCAAAAAATATAGTGTCTTGTGGTATAACGACTTTTTCTAGAATGTTAGCATTATGTTCAGAAAATATAGAAAAACATTATATTCCTGGATTTTTTGATGGAAAGGGTTTTAATATTTCACCATTAACCAATAATACTGATGTTGAACAGATAATTATTAATGTTGACGAATATTTTAAATTTGGAAAATGGAGGTGGAATAATGATTTGTCTGATTTTAAAGAAAGATTTATAAAAAATAATTAATAATATGTTATTGGATTTTGATAGTTTATATACTAAATATAATTTAAAAATAAAAGGTGTTTTGCATATTGGTGCACATTTCGGTCAAGAAAATACTGCATATCAAAAATATAATATTCAAAATAAAATATTTTTTGAACCTTTACCTCACACTTATGAGATTTTGAAACAAAATGTTAAAGATGGTGTATTAGTTAATAAGGCTTTAGGATCAATTAACTCCAAAATCAATATGTATGTTGAACATGTTAATCAAGGACAATCAAGTTCCATGTTGAAACCTAAAAAACATTTAATTCAACATCCAGATATTATTTTTGATTCAACATGTGAAGTTGATATGATTAGATTAGATGATTATGAATATGATAGAAATAATTATAATTTTATTAATATAGATGTACAAGGCTATGAATTAGAGGTGTTTAGAGGAGCAAGAGAAAATTTAAATTTTATTGATTATATAATGTCAGAGGTTAATAGAGATGAAATTTATCAAAATTGTGCACAACTTACAGAATTAGATTACTTTTTAAGTAAATATAATTTTAAGAGAGTGGAACTTATTTGGCCTTATCCGACTAGTGGTTGGGGTGATGCATTTTATGTAAAGGAGAAAAAAATATGAAAGTAAACTTAATAGGTGGCCCATTTCAACATGCATATTCATCTACATGGTGGAAGAAATCTAAATATATTGAATATACTAAAAATTCGTTTTTTGAAAAACACACATTTTTTGTTGATGATTTTATTATGAGTGGTTTATCTTATCCTAAATTACATGGTAGAAAATATGCTTGGAATTTAGAATCAAAAGCAATATTTGATAATACTATATTATTTAATAATTTAGATAAATTGTTAAAATATTATGATTTGTTGTTTACTATGGATCAAGATTTAATTAAAGTAGATCCAAATAAGATAAAATTTGTACCAGGAATGGGTGTTTGGATTGAACAACCACAAATTTATACAAAAACAAAATTATTATCAATGATATCTTCAAGTAAAGGTTTGACAGATGGTCAAAGGCTCAGACTTAAATTTATAAATGACAATAAAGATAAATTTGATTTGTATGGTAGAGGTTTTAGAGATATTAAGTTAAAAGAAGAAGGATTAAAAGATTATATGTTTTCAGTAGCAATTGAAAATACTAAATATAATGACTATTTTACAGAAAAAATATTAGATTGTTTTGCAAGTGGTACAATTCCAATATATTATGGTACAGATAATATTTCAAAATATTTTAATTCAAATGGTATAATAAAATTAGAAGATTTTGATTTAAATCAATTAACACCTGAACTTTATTATTCAAAAATGGAGTATATTAAAGAAAATTTTGAAAAAATTCAAGAGATGGAAGTACTTGAAGATTATATTTATAAAAATTATTTGAAATATGAGTGACTATTTAGATAACATGGGCAATTCTATCAATAATGATTTTAGATGGAAAATTTTAGAAGAAATGTATAATAATTTCATAAAAAAACAAATTAAAGAGGATAAAATTCCAAAAATCATTCATCAAATTTGGTTAGGAGGTGAACTTCCAAAAAAATATGATAAATATGTAGAAAAATTGAAGAAAATTAATTCAAATTGGGAATACAGACTCTGGACAGATAATGATATTGAGTTATTTGGATTAAAAAATATTAAATTGTTCAATAATATTAAAAATTTAGGAGCAAAAAGTGACATTTTAAGATATGAAATATTAGAAAGAATTGGTGGATTATATGTTGATGTTGATTTTGACTTTATAAAACCATTTGATGATTTATGTCACTTGGATTTTTTTGCTGGCGAAGGTCATGTTCAAGAACCTGAGGTTTTTAATAGTATTATGGCATCAACATCAAATCATAAGTATGTGTCTAAGTTAGTTTCAGAACTACAGAAAAAAGATACATTTGTTGATACAATTGATGGTGTGATGAATAATACTGGACCTTATTTTGTAACAAAAGTGTTTTTTAGTACTTGTAACACAAAAGATAATGTTGTAATTTTTCCTACAAAATATTTATTTCCGTTTCCAGCAGTTTATAGAAATAGTGTTGGTGAAGATGAAAATTCACAAAAATTTATTTATAGTTTTGTAAATGAAAATTCATATTGTCTTCATTTATGGCATACAAATTGGCAAAAATAAAAGAATAATGATGCAAGAAACTCCTAAACAATTCATAGTTCATACCAATCACCAATATCCACCATTTAATGATATTATCTTTGAAGATTATTTTTATAATTATATAAAAAATAATAATATACAAACAAATAGAACATATCTACCAATTTTATGGACTAATTTTTATTTAAGTAGAGGAAATGGTGATGGTGATATGTCTGATTTACAATCTTTTATAAATCAATTAGATAAAAATGAAAAATATTTCACAGTTATACAATATGATGATGGTATATTACAAAATATTGATGATTTGGATATGATTGTTTTTGGTTCAGGTGGAGGTGGGCAAAAAAAAGTACCAATTAAAAATTTGGGTATTGAAATTCCTTTAATATGTAAACCTAATCCTAATATTAAAAATATTAAAAGAGATATACTTGCAAGTTTTATTGGTGCATTGAATGGAAGACATAAGGTTAGGGATATTATGAATATTGAATTGACAGAAAAATCAGGTTTTATTATTGCACAATCAGTAGGATATGCTACATTTTCAGAGATAATGTCTCGGAGTATATTTTCTTTATGTCCTAGAGGTTATGGTGCAAGTTCTTTTAGAATCTGTGAGGCGTTACAACACGGTTCAATACCTGTTTATATTTATGATAAGCCTTGGATACCATGGAAAAATGAATTTAATTTTGAAGATATTGGAATTTTAATCAATGAATATCAAATTAATGACATTCCACAAATATTAAATTCAAAATCAGTTAAAGATATTAATAACTATGTTGAAAATGGTAAAAAAATTTATAAGGAATATTTTGATTATGAAGGCTGTGCTAAAAAAATAATTAAAAAAGTAAATGAATAATGTTTTAATTATAGCAGCAAACGATAAATATATTCAGCATGCTAAATCTTTGTTTGCAAATGCTATGAATGAAGGAAAATGGAAAGGCGATTATTGTCTAATAACAGATGATATTTATAATCCAGAAATTGAAAAAATAAAAGAAAAAGGAATAACTATCAAAGAAGTTAAATCTGAAGATCATTCATTTTATTTGAAATTTAACATTTTTGATGTTTTTTTCAAACAATGGAAAAAAATTCTATATCTAGATTGTGATGTTATGATATACAAGCCTTTAGAATTGATAACAAGTTTGCCAGATATTTTATACGGAGATCCAGAAGAATGGACTGTAAAACAATATTTTACATCTTGGTCAGATGAAGGTTATCATGAAAATGGCTATAGTGGTATTGATAAAAATTTAGTTTTGGAATTAGAAAAAGAATTTTCTTCCATAAATAATATGGGATATAATTGTGGTACTTTGTTTTTTCATAGTGATCTAATTCAAAATAATACTTTAGAATTATTAAATTTTTATCGAAATAAATATGAGAAAATAAATAAACATACTGGAAATAAATTTGGTTCAGATATGCCGATAATTAATTTATTATTTTTAAATAAATGGACTAAAATACCTGATAATATGATAAGTTACTGGCAAAGACAAGATCAAAGAACAGTATTTAGTCATTTTTGTCATTGGCATGCGCCCTGGTTATTTAATATGTTATCACCGTTAGGAAAAACCTATGTAGAAGTATATAGGAAAAATTTAGAATTTTTTGAAAAAAAATTTAATTTATGAAAATTTCAATAATAATGCAAGGTAAAAATGACAGTTACCTAGAAAATTTTTTACAGAGACTTACTTTTAGTATTTCTAAGCATATAAGTAATATAAAAACACTAGGGTTAGAAAATGAAGTTCAA
>TBL_comb47_HYPODRAFT_10003291_pt1 | contig 19245 bp, 5 predicted proteins | sample TroBogypolimnion_40_FD_10682 | JGI IMG/M metagenome (IMG submission 10682) | reverse complement strand
CGGCAAGGGCTTCCTGCGCGCCCAGGTTGTTAGGCCGTGACATAACTGGACCCACGACGCGCGAGCGCCCCGCGCGCTCGCGCGCGGCGAGTGGCTGCGGCGTCCGCGCCGCAGGCCGTGCTCGCCGCGTCTCGCGGCGAGTCTCCACCAGCCTGGAAACGGTGGTATTCAGGGGAATTGAATGAACCCGCTTGTCTCCGGTCAGGATGCCCGGACCCCAGTGGCGCGGGCATCCTTGCCCGCTTGCCTTTGACACGTGAGATGTCACGAAGCGGCTGTTTCCTGAAACAAACTTCTTGACGTTTTTGGTGAAACTGTTCAAATCGAAAACTTTCAATTTGGGATCATGACTCATCTGGCATTCCCGATGGAAGCACTAGTACCCAACTAACCAAACCAGCCATGAAATCCAAATCCGCATTCCGCCTAGTCCGCAACGGTTCGCCCGCCGCCTGCATCCTCGCCGCCGCTCTTGCCACTCTGCTTGGCGCGCGTTGCGCATCCGCGGCTAACATCTATTGGGATGGAACCGGCAGCGGCTGGGATGCCGTGGCTTCCTGGGACACGGCGGTTGATGGCACGGGCGGGGATCCGGCGTTGATCCCGGGTGCCGCCGATGTCGCGAATTTCAGCATCACTACCGTCAATTCCCCGCAGGCCGTGAATTTGAATGGCGAGCAGGCGGCGCAAGGCTTGGTGTTCCTTGGGACCAATACCACGGCGACGAATCTGTTGGGTGGCGACACCGACCATACCCTCACGCTGGGCACCAGCGGCATCACGGTCAATTCCCTGGCCGGCCCGGTGACCATCGGCTCGGCGGTGTCCGGCCAAAACGTCGCCATCACCCTCGGCGGTGCGCAGGTGTGGACGAACAACTCGGCGAACCCGCTGACGACGCAGGATGGGGTGAATAACGGTGCCAACCTTCTCACCGTGACCGGCACGGGCAATATCGTCGTCAACGGCGTGCTTGGCAATGGCGCCGGCGGCCTGACCAAGACCGGTTCCGGCGTGCTCACCCTCAACAACGCCAATACGTATGGCGGCATCACCACCGTCAGCCAGGGGGCGTTGAGCATCTCCAATTTTGATAGCCTCGGCACCACCGCCAGTGGCACCACCGTGGCGGGCTCCGGGGCTGCGCTCCAGTTGAGCGGCACGGGCATCACCTACGACACCGAGGCGCTCACCCTCAATGGGTCGGGCTTGAGCACCGGGGGGGCGCTACAGAACCTTGCCGCCAACAACACTTGGGCCGGCGCGATCACTCTCAACAGCGCCGCGACCATTGGCTCGGCCAGCGACACGCTGAGCCTGACCGGGGGCATCAACGGTGCCTTCGGACTGACCTTTGCGGGGGCAGGCAACATCAAGGTTTCCACCACCGCTCTCAATGCCAACGTGCCGCAGATCACCAAACTCGGCAGCGGCGCGCTGACCTTCGACGTGAACAGTTCGCTGGTGACCGCCCCGATCAGTGTCAATGGCGGCTCCTTCACCCTTAGCGGCGCGGCAATCCTCGGCAACGTCGTCAGCACCATCGCCTTTAGCGCCGTCAATGCCGGCCGCATTGATGGCAACACGCTGACCAGCGGGACGCTGCCGGCGGGCTTCCAAGTCGGCAGTTTCGTGCTGGGCCAAGCCGTGGAATTCATCAATAGCACCAGTGTGTACACCAGCGGCAACCCGGTGGGATTTGCCGCCGGCACCGTCAATTACACCAGCGGCGTGCAGGCGCTCAAGGGTGCGTCGCTCGTCCTCGACAACAGCGGCAATAACCTCAACAACCGCTTCGGCGGCCGCGCCGTCGAACTCGGCGGTGGCAGCCTCACCCTGATTCCCAGCAACCTCCCCACCGGCACCGGCACCGTGACGGAAAACCTCGCCGGCCTCGTCCTCATGCAGGGCCAGAGCGTGGTCACCTTGACCGCCGACACGCTGACCGACGCGACACCGACCACCGCGAACCAGACCAACGTCACCGCCGCCATTTTGAACCAGCGCGGCACAACGACCGAAACCGCGCTCATTCGTGGCACCAACCTCGGCAGTGCCGCGGGAAATGGCGTTGCCACCCTGAGCTTCACCACGGCACCGACTTTCATCGGTATTACTGGCACTGGCGGAACGGCCACGACCCAGGGGATGCTTCCGTACGTCATCGTGGACACCACTGCCACCGGCTATGGCACCCGCTTTGCCACCACCAGCGGCGCGGCGCAAATCCTGCGTCCGCTCGCCGCCGGTGAAATGAGTGCCGCCAGCGCCTACACCGCGGCCAGCAACGTGCTGCTGTCCGGTGCCCAGCCGTCGATTTCGGCCAATACCACCATCAACTCCCTCACCATCGACAGCGGCAATGTAACGATCACCACGCCCAGCTTCCCGACGCTGCCCGCCACCCTGACGATCAGCAGCGGCGGCCTCCTTTCCACCACGGCGGCCAGCACGATCAGCGGCGGCATTCTCGCCTTGGGCAACCAGATGGACATCTTCACCCCCGGTGCCAACGCGGCCGCCAACGTGCTGACGATTTCCAGCCGCCTCAGCGGCGCGGGGCTGGTCAAGGCGGGTGCCGGCACGCTCGTGCTGAGCAGCGCCAGCCAGGCGTTCCCCGGTTATTCCGCTAACGCCATCACCGCCGTTGGCAACCATGCCGGCTCGGTTTATCTCAACGAAGGTGTGGTGAAACTCGGGGCTAACAACGCCATCGGCAACATGGCCAATAGTGCCAGCGGCACCAACGATGCCAACTCACTCACCCTCAACCCCGGCGCCACCCTCGACCTCAACGGCAAATCCCAATTCGTCGGCGCCTTGCTCAGCCAGTTCTTTGGCGACAACCTCATCGGCTATCTGCCGGGCGTGTCCGGCGGCACCATCACCTCGACGGGTGGCGCGGGCAGTATCATGGTGACCCCGGGCAACCCCGGCGGCGGCGCGGGATACTTCGTGTTCGGCGGCACCATCACCGGCAACGTCGGCTTTGCCACCGAGCCGGGATCGAACTGGTATCAGGTGCTGCAAGGGGCCAGCGACTACACCGGCCCGACCTTGGTCAACAGCGGCCAGCTCAAGCTTCAGGACTACGCCACGATGTCGGGCACCTCGCGCATCGACATCAACGCCACTTCAACCCTCAACCTCGACAACACCAACCTGGCAAATGTCAACGGCCGCCTGAATGCATCCGGGTCGGTTTATTTCAACGGCGGCACCCTCGTTTTCAATGGCCGCGCCCAGACGCTGTCCACCGAAGCCGCCGGCGCGCTCGTCGCCGACAAGGGCAATTCCACCCTCACCGTCAATGCCGGCGGCACCGGCAACAACTCGGCCGATCTCACCCTCAGCAGCTTGAGCCGTACTTCCGGTGCCACCCTCAATCTGACCGGCAACGCCACCCTCGGCCAGCCCGGCAGCAGCGGCAATGTCAGGATCCTGGTCACCAGCCCGCTCAGCGGCAACGTCACGCCCATCGGCGCGGCCAATAACCAAATCATCCCCGGCGTGGTGATCGGCGGCGACTTGGCCGCCTTCAACGCCAGCACCGGCCTCGGGGCGGTCGGACAGACGAATTTCCCGGCCTACGCCACGGGTGCCTTGGCCACGGCAGCCATAACCGCCAACTTCAGCGGCAGCGGGGCGGTGGGCAGCGGCGGCCAAACCATCAACGCCCTGAAAGCCAGCGGCGCGATCACCTTCGCCAATGCCGGCGACGTGCTCACCCTCACCAGCGGCATGATTGCCAGCGCGGGCCAAACCTTCGGCACAACGGCCATTCCAGGAGTCCTGACCAGTTCCACGGCCGAGCTGATTCTGCAAGCCAATGGCGGCAACCCGACGCTCAATTCGGTGGTCTCCGGCACCAACAAGCTCGTTCTGGCCGGCGGCGGCACCTACACCCTCACCGCCGCCAACCTCCACACCGGCGGCACCACCGTGGACGGCGGCACCCTCGCCCTGACCAACAACAGCCTGACAACCCCGCTGGTCGTCTCGGTGCCCAATGCCACCGCCCCGGCCGACGGCCTGGTCCTCAGCAACGCGACCGCGACCCTAACCAACAGCCCCAACCAGATCGGCTCCGCCAACGTCGTCACCCTCACCGGCAACTCCACCCTCAATCTGTTCGGCAACAACACCCTCGCCGGCCTCATCTTCAACAATATCGCCACCTCCGCCCCGACGGTCAATACGACGCCCAGCGCCTTTGCCACCAACACCAATTCCACCGACATCGCGCTGACCCTCAGCGGCGGCATCACCTCCACGTCTAACAACATTGGCAGCGTCGCCGCGCTCAAGGGGCGGGTGATCCTGCCCGCCAGCCCGACGCTCTCGGTCGGCGCGGCCACCTTCAATGGCCTGGCCATCAATCCATGGAGCGCCGACCTGGACCTCTACGGCGCGGCGGGCGGCGGCGGCACCACCACCAAGTCCGACGGCGGTGTGCTGGAACTCATGGCCGCCACCACACTTGGCGGCACCCTCAATGTCACCGCAGGCGGCCTGCAGATCGGCACCGCCGGCGCCGGTGCGCGCTTCGCCGATGTCGCCCTGGCCAGCAGCGCCTGGCTCAATCTCAAGGGCCTCGCCGGCACCTTCGGTTCGCTCTCGGGCACCGGACGCGTCGTCAATAGCGGCAGCGCGGCCACCCTCACGGTTGGCTTCGACAACACCAGTCCGATATTTGGCGGCTCGTTCCAGCGTTTCAACGACGGCACGGTCAACTTGATCAGCCTGACGACGATTGGCACCGGCACGATGACCCTCACCGGCAACAGCAGCACCGCCAGCGGCGTCCTGACCCTCAACAGCACCAGCGGCGGCGGCGTGACCTTCAAGGATGCCGGGGTGAATAACTTCGTCCAAAGCGCCGTGGTCGTGAGCACCGGCAGCACCCTCACGCTCGATGACACCGGCTCCGCCAATCTATCCGGTCGCCTCGCCAACACAGCCGTCACCCTGGCGGGGGGTGCCTTCACCTCCTCGGCCGCTAGCGCGGGCTCAACCGAATCCACCACTGGCGCGCTGACCTTCAACTCGGGTGAGTCCACTGTGACCATCTCCCAGGGTGCCACGTCCAACGTGACCACCTTCGGCAGCCTGGGCACTCAAGGGGTCGGCAGCACCTTCACCTTCGCCGGCACCTCTCTGGGCACCGCCTCCGACGCGCTTTTCCTCACCGGACAGACCAATGGGACGGTCTATGTCCGCGGTGCCGTCGGCAATGATTTCGCGGTCTATGACACCACCCTCGGCGTCAGGGCTTACACCGGCTATACCACCGGAACGAATATCAACGCGGTGGTTTCCGCTAACAATTTCAAAGTGGATGGATCCACCTCCACCACGAACCTCAACGCCGTGCGTACCGCCAACTCCCTGGACATAGCCGCCGCCAGCGTGACCGTGGGCACCAATGGCTCGCTCCTGCCAACCCAGGGCCTAACGCTCACCAATGGCGCGGTCCTCGTCAACGCCGCCGCCGCCGCCATCAGCACCCCGGTTCTCACCCTGAGCACGGAAGGCATCTTCCGCCTCAACGGCAGCAACACCTTGAACATCAACAGCCGCATCACCGGCACCGCGGGCCTCACCAAGACCGGCACCGGCACACTGACGTTGTCCAAACTACAGGAATACACCGGCACGACCACCGTCAACCAAGGCACGCTCAAACTGGGCACCAGCGTCGGCACCAATGCCTTGCTGGCCACCGTAACGACCACCGCGCCAACCGCCGCAACCCTCCAGTTGAACGGCGGCACGCTCGATGTCAACGGCAACAAGTTGCTCGTCGGAGCCATCAGCAGCACCAGCAACTACACTGGCGGCACGCTCACCAACAGCGCCGGCGGCAGCCCGGTCACCCTAACCAGTCTCACCGGCGGCGGCACTTTTGGCGGCACCATCACCGGCAACCTCAACCTCACCCTCAACGGCAACGCCGTTTACAGCGGCGCGGAAACGATTTGGAAAAACGCCCAGAGCTACTCCGGTGCCACCGTCATCCGCAGCGGTCGCCTGACCTTGCAGGACAGCGCGGCGCTTTACAGCGGGGTCGGCGATCTAACCAACGCCTCGGTGACCTTGAACGACGCCATGCTGGTATTCGACAATTCGAACCTCAGCACCACCGCGGCCGGGCCGACCCGCCTGCCATCGACCGTGCCCATCACGCTCAATAACGGCTACCTGGCGATCAAGCCCGGTGCCAGCGCCGACACCACGACCGCCCTCGGGACGGTGACCATCGGCGGATACCTCAACAACATTTCCACCAACCTCACCATCAACCAAACCGGGATTGCCCTCGCCAACACCCTTGGTGGCACAAATACCCTCACCATCAACAACCTCACCACCGCGGGCACCGGCGGCGTGGTGAACCTCGGAGTTTACAGCAACGCGTCCGGCGCTCTAACCAACAGCCAGGCGCAGCGACTCTTCATCACCCAAGTGGGTGGCAACACAGTCACCTCTGGCAGCGGCTGGTCCACCGGCGCTACCGGAATGCTCCCGGCCTGGATCACCCTCGGCAATGGGGTGGGCGGCAGCGGCTCGGCGAACAAATCGGGCTTCGAAAATTTCGCCACGCTCAGTTCCACCGGCTTCGGGATCGTGACCTATGGCGATACCACGCTCGGTGCGCCAGCCTATTCCGGCACCTTGGCTAGCGGCAATGTCACCTCCATCGGCGCAACCACCCTGCCGGCGGGCAATGCGCTGACAGGGGCCTTGAAGCTCACCGGCAATCTCGCCTTCACCGGTGCCACCGACCTCTTGAACATCGAATCCGGCGGCCTAACCGCGGGCGGAGTCGCCATCAGCGCCAACATCGGCAGTGCCGCCAACAACGGTCAACTCACCGCCGGCGGCAGCGCGTCAAGCGGCACCGTTGACCTCTATGTCTATAACTCCGGAACGCTCAACTCCACCGTCGTTGACAATCCCAACGGCGCCAAGGTCCGCCTGATCATCGCCAACATCAACAATGCGACCACCCTCACCGGCAACAACACCTATAGCGGCGGCACCATCTTCATGGACGGCCGCGAAGGCCAGTTCGGGGTGATCCTGGGCGGTAGCGGCACCATCATTCCGGCCGGTGGCTTGACCATCGTGTCCGACCTCAGTGGCGGTGCCAGAGGCCTCACTGAAACAGCAGCCGGCCAAATCGCCGCCGCCAACGACGTGTCGCTCGCCGGCAGCAACGTTTTTCTAACGATGTCGGGGACCAATACCCTCGCCAGCCTCATTTTCGATGATCAGGGGAACACCGGCACCCCGACGGTAAACACGGCCACCAGCCTGACGCTGTCGAAAACCACAGCCCAAGGCAGTGCCATCACCGCGACCAATAACAACATCACCGGCGGCGTGCCCACCGTGGCCGGCACCCTGCTCACGTTGCAGGACGGGGCCACTCTAACAACATCCGGGGCGGCGCCCGTGGACCTCAACATCTCCGCCCCCTTGACCACCACGGCGGCGACCGCGCCCTTGCATAAGGCGGGCAGTGGATCGGTCATCTTCGGCACCGCGGCCAACACCTTTGCCAACGGCGTCAACCTCGACGCCGGTTCTATCATCTTCACCGCCAACAGCACCGGCACCGGCGGCTCCACCCCGGCCAGCAGCCAAATCGGCACCGGCCCGCTCACCCTGGCCGACGGCACCGCCATCATGAGCGACAACAATCGCTCCATCGGCAACGTGGTCAACGTCGCCAACAACGCCAGCTTCACCTTCGGCACCCTCGACGCCACCAATGCGCGGGCCAACGCCACCAACAACCTGACGCTGACCAACACCGTGACCCTGGGTGCCGGCACCCACTCAATCACCGTCAACGGGCTCAACATGACGGGCACCATCAGCGGCCAGGTGACCGGCGGCACGAATCTGACGAAGGCCGGACCGGGCACCCTGGTGCTCAACAATGCCAGCAACAACTTCGGCGGCAGCGTGACCATCAACGGCGGCACCCTCCAACAGAACGTGGCGGGCTCGATCCCCAGCGGCCAAGTCATGAACGTGGCAGCCGACGCGGCGTTCAACATGAACGCCATCAGCCAATCGGTCGATAGCCTCAACGGTGCCGGCTCGGTGATCAACCCGGGTGGAGCGGCCACTCTAACCATCAACGGCACCACCAACGGCTCATTCTCCGGGGTGCTCGCGGCCACCACCGCAGCCAACCTCAGCTTGGTCAAGGACGGACCTAACACCCAGACGCTCTCCGGCACCAACCCGTACGGCGGCTCCACCACGGTAACCGCTGGCACCCTGCTGATCAACGGTGCCAACACCGGCGCCGGCACCGTCACCGTGGGTGCCAGCGGCACCTTGGGCGGCACCGGTTCGATTGCCGGCGCGGTCAATGTCAGCGGCATCCTCTCACCGGGCGCCTCCATCGGCACGCTCACTTCGGGTGCCCTGACGTTTGCCATCAATTCGACCTATCAATACCAGGTCAACTCCAGCGTGGCACCCAGCGTGGGCGCCGACCTGCAAATCGTCAATGGCGCGCTGAATCTGAACAGCCCGGTCACCCTGCTACTAACCGACATTGGCGCGGGCACCATCGCCGGGGGCACCGTGTTTTCGTTGTTCAACTACTCCGGAGCATGGAACAGCGGCACGTTTACCTACCTCAGCAACCCGTTGCCCGAAGATTCGACCTTCAGCTTCGCGGGCAAGACCTGGACCATCGATTACGATGCAACCACCAAGGGCGCCAACGTCGCCGCCGCCCAGTCTGGCAGTTACGTCAACATCACCGCCGCCGGCGCCGACGCCTTCACCACCTGGATTCAAACCCCCGCCTTCGCCATCCCCGCCGGCATGCAAGGCCCGAATGATGACCCGGATGGCGACGGCGCCACCAACCTCGAGGAATTCGCGTTCGGCGGCATCCCCAACGACGGCACCAAAACCGGCCTGGTCTTCGGCCTCAATGCCGACAGCAATGACGTGGGCAGCGCCAAGGAAATGATCCTCACCATCGCCGTGCGCAGCGGCGTGACGTTCTCCACCGCTGGCAGTCCCGCGGTTTCGGATGCCACCGTGGACGGCCTGAACTATGCGATCCAGGGCAGCACCGATCTAACGAATTGGACGGCGGTGGTCACCCCGGTGCCGCTGATCAACCCCGGCCTGCCGACGCTGCCCGCCGGCTATCAATACGTGAGCTTCAGCCTCAACGGCTCGGACGGACTGCCCGGCAAGGGCTTCCTGCGCGCCCAGGTTGTTAGGCCGTGACATAACTGGACCCACGACGCGCGAGCGCCCCGCGCGCTCGCACGCGGCGAGTGGCTGCGGCGTCCGCGCCGCAGGCCGTGCTCGCCGCGTCTCGCGGCGAGTCTCCACCAGCCCGGAAACGGTGGTATTCAGGGGAACTGAATGAACCCGCTTGTCTCCGGTCAGGATGCCCGGACCCCAGTGGCGCGGGCATCCTTGCCCGATTGCCTTTGACACGTGAGATGTCACGAAAAAAGGACGTTTTCTAAAACGAAACTTCTTGACGCGTTGTGGAGAACTGCTGGAGTCGTAGGGCAGCCAATTTGGGATCGAGATTCATCCGGCATCCCGATGGAAGCGGCAGTACCCAACCAAATAATCCAGCCATGAAATCCAAACGCGCTTTCCCCCTTGTCCGCACCGGTTCGCCCGCCGCTTGCATCCTCGCCGGCGCCGTCGCCGCGCTCCTCGGCTCGCACTCCGCACATGCCGCCGTCACCGATACGTGGCAGAATGGCGGGGATCTGCTCTGGAGTAACACGGCCAACTGGAGCACCGCAGCACTCCCCGACACCGGCGATACCGCTGCGTTCACCGGCGTCAACATCGGTGCCATCGACTTGGGCGGGGTCACCCGCAGCATCAGCGTGTTGACGCTCAGCGCCGGCGCCTACACCTTTTCTAACGGAACGCTGAATCTCAATACCGTCAGCCCGCTGAGCGCTGGCCTGACGGCCATCTCAGCCGCCGTGACGGATGCCGGCGGCAGCGGGCTGACGCTCAACCAATATACCGGCGACTCCAGCGGCCTGACAATCTCCGGCCAAATTGCCATCGCCAATGGCGGCGCCACCGCCTTGCAGGTGGTCGGCAACACCTCACGCAACGGCCTTTTCACCTTGGGTAGCACCAGCCTGGCAAACAGCGTCGCGGGCGGCGTCTCCTTGAGCGCGGTGCTCAACAGCGGCACCACGTTTCAAGGGGTTTGGACAATCGGCGGCGACGTGGTTTTGAGCAAGAGCACCAGCCAGACCGCCTCGGGCGGGGCGTTGAACGGCACCATTGCGATTGGCGGCAACCTCATCAACGCCATTGCAAACGCCAATGCCGGGGCGCAACTCGTCATTGGCAGTGCGTCATCGGTTAGCGTCACCGGGGATCTGCGCGTGCTCAACTCCGCCGGCGTCAATGCCACCGGCATCACCATCAACAAGACACTCGCCGCCCTCGGTGGCAACATCAAGGTCTATCACGGCACCTTGAATCTCAATGTGACCGACCCAATCCCCTCCACGACCCAGGCGATTTTGCTAGGCGACGCCAGTGGCGCGACGCCTACCCTAACTTCCACGATTTCCATCAACACCAATGCCAAGACGCTCAACAATCCGGTCACCGTGCAAAGCGGCAATGCCGCGGAAGCGATCCTTGCCAGTGCGGCCACTGGCACCGGCACCGGCAACAAGGTGACCTACACCGGTGCCATCACGCTCAACAAGGGGCTCAGCATCAATGCGAGCACCACGGCCGGCGCGATCCTCGATGTCACAGGCGCGATCGGCGGCACGAGTTATTTGGCGATCAACACCGCCAGCCAAGCCGGCACCGTCGCGCTCAGCAATGCCACCAACTCATACTCCGGTGGGACCCTTGTGAATGCTGGCATCCTGCAGTCCAATGCGCTCGGCGCGCTCGGCGGGTCGGGGCGCAATCTCACCGTTCAAGCCCCGGGCGCCGTGACCCTCGGCTATACCCCCGCCACCACGATTCAAAATGACCTGCTCAGCCGGATTGTCTCCGCCTCCACCGGAGCGCTCGCCTTGACGGCCAACTCGGCCGAGGACTTCGACTTCAGCAGCGGCGGCCCTGCTAACAACTTCACCGCCTTGTCGCTCGGTGCCGCGGGCACCCGGACCTACACCGGCACCCTCACACCTAACGGCACGACCTATCGCCTTGGCGGCGGCGGCGGCACGTTGGTCTTCACCCCTGCGGCTTACACCAGCGGCGGCGACCTGGTCATCAACGGCAACGGCAACACCGGCACCGTGGACTTCGGCGGCTTGAGCAAAACCTTCGGCGCAATCACCCTCGCTGGCGGCACCCTGCAAAACGGCACGCTCACCTGCTCCTCCTTCGCATTGCAGGGAGGCACGGTGACCGCAACCCTCAATGGTGCCACTGGCGGGTCTGCCCTGACCAAGACCGGCGGCGGCACGCTGACATTCAGCGGCACGACCGCCCAATCGTTCACCGGGGGACTCAGCGTCAACGCCGGCACCTTCACGGAAAATTTCGCGAACCTGACCGCTTCGCCGAACAACAATCTGATAGATGGCGGCAACACGCTGACGCTCGGCGGCGGCACCCTCAGCTTGATCGGGAAAAACAACGTCGCCAGTTCGCAGTCGTTCGTCTCGACCAGCCTCAGCTCTAACAGCGGATCGAAGATTGCGCTAACAAGAACCGGCAGCGGCTCCATGACCGTCGCGCTCAATGGCATCACCCGCAACCCCGGCAGCACCTTGAATTTCTCCAACGTGCCCGATACCGGCACGATTGTCGCCACCACGACGAGCGGCAACACCAATGATATCTTGGGCCCCTGGGCCACAGTCGGCACCGGCAGTGGCAATTCCGGCGCGCCGGTTTTCTACGCCACCGTCAACGCCAGCAGCCAAATCGTCAGTTATGCCGGCGCCACGCCTCTGACGGCCGGCGACCTGTCGGACATGAACACCGCGACGGTGAATTATTCACTCAATGAAACGACCCCGACCACCCTTACTCTAACGACACCGGCCGCCGGCAACACGCTCCGCTACACCACCGCCGGGTCGGCCGGCTCCAACGGTGCGGGTTCCCTTGCCTTGGCCACCAATGGCAACACCATCACGCTCAACGGCCTGCTGACCTCCGCGAACAATGGTTATGATAACGTCACGATCTCCGGCACCGGAAAGGTCATGATTGGCGCGGCCAGGGACTTGGTTCTCAACAGCGGCGGCAAGCAAGCCATCGGCATCTCCGTCCCGATCGTCAACTACGACTCCGGCAGCGGTCCCGTGGCCTCGGCCCTGACCTACAACGGCTATGTGGACGACAACGACTTCGCGTTGAACCTCAACAGTGCCAACACGTACAGCGGCGCCACGTCAGTCAATTCCGGCAGGTTGAAGGTGAATAATGTCTCGGCACTCGGGGCGGGTCCGGTTACGGTCAGCAGCGGCGCCAGGCTCATGAACACGGCCGGTGCGGTGGCTAACAGTCTGACGCTTAACGGCGGGATATTGGATGCTGGTGGCGGCGGATGGAGTGGGCCGATCACCTTGGCCGCCAACTCGTTCATTGGCACCGGCGACTATCATGGCGCACCCGGCGGCAACCAGTTCAGTGGCAACATCAGCGGGCCGGGCGGATTCACCACCACTGTCCCGGGCACTACCAGCACTCTCATGTTGCTCAGCGGCACCAATAGCTACGCCGGTGCCACGATGATCAGCACCGGCGGCATACAATTCAAAGGGCCCGTGTCGCTCTACAATGCGGACACGACAAAATGGATCCCGGCATATATCACCGTAAACGGCGGCTGCACCTTGGCGCTGAGCATCGGCGGGGCGGGTGAGTTCACCAGTGCCGACGTCGCCACGCTGCTCACGAACCTCACCACGGGGATCAACAATAACGGCATGCGAGCCGGCTCAACTCTCTATCTGGATCCGTTCAACGCCGGCGGTACCCCGGTAACCCTTTCCGCCAGCATCACGGATTCGACCGGCCCCGGCGGCGGACCGGTGAACCTAACAATCGGCCAGCACGACTTCGGCACGCCTCAAACGGTGATCCTTTCCGGCACCAACACCTACAGCGGTCAGACGAAAATTGACCGATACCGGGGTACCACGGTGATAGTGACTTCGTTCAACAGCGTCGCCACCAATCCCGGACTCGGCACGGTCCACTATCCCAGTAGTAGTTTGGGCGCGCCGACCACCGCGGCCACTGGCACCATCAATCTCGGCACGAACGACAGCACCCCTGAAGGCCTGCGCTACACCGGCACTGGAGAGACCACCGACCGCGTGCTGAATAACACCGGGGGGAGCGGTTCCACCGTGACCCTGGATCAATCTGGCAGCGGCCTGTTGAAGTTTGTCAGCCCGCTAACCGGGAACAGTTTCACCCTTGTCCTTCAGGGTTCCACCACCGGTACGGGGGAAGTCGCCGGCGCGTTTGCCGCCGGCTCGCTCACCAAGTCCGGCACCGGCACCTGGACGCTCTCGGGCTCTAACACCTACGCCGGCGCCACCACGGTCTCCCAAGGCAAATTGTTGATCAACGGCACCAACAGCGGTGCCGGCGCCGTGACCGTCAGTGCCGCCGCCTCGCTCGGCGGCTCCGGCACCATCGCCGGCAACACCACCATCGCCGCCTCCGGCAGGCTCGCCTTCACCCTGAGCACTGTGGCCGCCAGCCACGATAAACTCGACATCTCCGGTACGCTCACCTTCTCCGGTGCCTCCGTACTCGACATCACCGCCAGCGGTGGCTCGCCTGCTGCCGGTCTTTACACGCTGCTCACCGCTGCCGGCGGCATCACCGGCAGCGCTCCGGCCACCGTCAACCTGCCATCGGGTTGGGTCGCGACCGTCTCAAAATCCGGCGATAACAAAAGCTTGCTGCTCAACGTCACCACCGCCGGGTCCACCACCGCCTTCGCCGATTGGGCTCTCGCCAAGGGTCTCGATGGCACCGCGGGCAAGGAAAACGGTCCTACCGACGACCCCGACCACGACGGCCGCAGCAACCTAGCGGAATTCGCCTTCGACGGCAATCCGCTGAGCGGTGCCAACGACGGCAAAGTCGTCGGCAAGGTCGCCACGCTGCTGTCCAATGGCGACAAGGTGCTCACCCTGACCCTGCCGGTGCGCCGCGGGGCAAGCTTCAGCGGTGCCACCGAACAAGTCTCCCCGCTCATCGATGAGGTAATTTACACGATTCAAGGAAATAACACGCTTGATTCGGCGTCGTGGACCCTGGCCGTCACCGAAATCACCGGTGCCGATGCCGTCGCCATCCAGGCCGGACTCCCCGCGCTGTCCGATCTGAACAACGACGCCCTAACGGACTGGACCTACCGCACTTTCCGCTGCCCCGGCACCGTCACAAGTGGCGGCCCGCACGCCTTCCTGCACGCCAAAGTCAGCCAGCCGTAGGTGTAGTCCGCACAGTCTTCTGTGCGGTCATCGTTGCAAGATCTGCGAGGAAAAGTGATCTGCATCGCCGCGCGGCAAACTCGGGGCGAAGACCGCACGGAGGGCTGTGCGAACTACAACTGTCTTCACCCCCCCAACTGCCGCGCCGCCTGCAGCGTGTTCTGCATGAGCATGGCAATGGTCATCGGCCCTACGCCGCCGGGAACCGGGGTGATGGCGGCACACAAGGGCGCCACTTCCTGATAGGCCACGTCGCCCGTCAGCCGATAGCCGGATTTCCTCGTAGGATCGGCCACCCGGTTGATGCCCACGTCAATGACCACCGCGCCGGGCTTGATCCAGTCGGCTCTAACCATCTCAGGGCGGCCGACCGCGGCGATGAGAATGTCGGCGCGGCGGCAGATGGATGGTAGATCGCGCGAACGCGAGTGGGCGACAGTGACCGTGGCGTTGGAGTGTTTCGACATCAGCAGCAGGGCCAGCGGCTTGCCCACGATCATGCTGCGGCCAATGATCACGGCTTCCGCCCCGGCGGTGGCGATGCCGGCCGAGTCCAACAGCCTGATGCAGCCCGCGGGAGTGCATGGGACAAAGCCGCTCGGGTCCTCCAGCACCAGCTTGGCAACGTTTTCCGGATGGAAGCCATCGACATCCTTGAGCGGATCGATGGCGCGGATGATCGCGGCCTCGTCGATGTGCTTGGGTGGCGGCGACTGGACCAGGATGCCGTGAACGGCCGGGTCGGCGTTGAGGCCGCGCACCACGTCTAGCAATTCCTCCTGGGTGGTGCTGGCGGGCAGTTCAATTTTGCGCGAGTAAAACCCCAACTCGGCGCAAGTGCGCGCCTTGCTTCCGACATAAACCTGCGAGGCAGGATCCTCGCCCACCAGCACCACGGCCAGACCGGGGGTGATGCCGCGGGCGCGCAACGCGGCCGCCTCGGCGCGGCTGGCTTCTAACACGGTGGCGGCGAGGGCTTTTCCATCAAGGATGCGGGGCGGGTTCATAGTGGCGGCCAGTGGCATAGCCCATTCCCGCCAGCCAGCACAGCACCAATTATGGCAAATCATCAACTCCGGCGAGGAGGACGGCTTCGATGCGCTGGCGTTCCACTTCAAAACCTGCCGCATCCGCCGCGGGCATCACCATGATAGGCCGGTCGAAGATGACATGGACGCGGCTGAAGGGTTTTGGAATCACAAAGCGGTCCCAGGTTTTCAGCCGCCATGCCGAGTCAAAGCGCACGTGGATGGGAATGATCGGCGTGTGGGTGGCCTCGGCGATTTTCACCAGACCCGGATGAAACACATAGCGTGGCCCGCGCGGTCCGTCGGGCGTGACACACACGTCGAAGCCGTCGCGAATCGCGCGCTTCATGCCGACCAGCGCCGCCACCGCCCGTCGCGACGACGACCCGCGCACCGCCGCGAACCCGAACACCGCCATCGCCCGCGCCACCATCGCCCCGTCATTGCTGGCGCTGGTGAGCACCACGGACTTGCGCAACTTCCCGCAAAGGATGTGCCAGGCCGCCGGCACGGTGAAAAACCGGTTGTGCCACAGCGCGTAGATCACCGGCGCCGGATGGACGTCCGGTGTGCCGATGCCGCAGCGGTCGTCTATCTCAAAACGCAGGGTCCAGGCGCACACCTTCATGAACCATCCGATGAGCGTGCCCGCCACGATGGCCTTGCGGTTCTCACGGATTTCATGGCGATTGCGCGATGGGCGGACCTCCGGCCGCGCCTCCTCACCGCTATCGCTTTGCTGCTGGTCACTCACACGCGGCACCTTACGTGGAAACATGGGAGGTTTTCAACCCTTTAGGGTCAATGGCCCAATATCTTCGCCAACCTGAAGCTCCCGAACCCCAATCTCAGAAGCGGGCAAAGCCGGGTTCGGCAGAGCCCTCCGCTGTCTCTGCGTGCTCCTGTTCAAATATCTGAAATCCAAGAATTGAACAGGAGGAAGCAGAGACCGCAGCGGATCAAAATTTTGGAAACCCTTCCGCTTGCGGCAGCAGCATTGTAGCGGCGCTCTGTGAGAGCCGTAGCCAAAGAGCAGCATTGTAGCGGCGCTCTGTGAGCGCCGTAGCCAAAGAGCAGCATTGTAGCGGCGCTCTGTGAGCGCCGTAGCGAAAGAGCAGCATTGTAGCGGCGCTCTGTGAGCGCCGTAGCGAAAGAGCAGCATTGTAGCGGCGCTCTGTGAGAGCCGTAGCCAAAGAGCAGCATTGTAGCGGCGCTCTGTGAGCGCCGTAGCGAAAGAGCAGCATTGTAGCGGCCTCTGTGAGAGCCGTAGCCAAAGAGCAGCATTGTAGCGGCGCTCTGTGAGCGCCGTAGCGAAGGGTAAGGCGCTTCAACATGCGCAGCGACGGTCACAGACCGCCGCTACAAGGCACAACATGCGCAGCGACGGTCACAAAGCGCCGCTACGATGGTGCCAAAAAACCATTCTCCTGACTTGCACCGCGGCGAAAGTCCATCTAAACTGCGCCCATGTCACACTCACCCAGCCCGCTGCCCGATTACCTCAAGGATGAAATCCTGCTCCATCCTGAAAACCGCCGCTTCGCCACCTTCGACCTGGCTCGTTTGTTGGGCCAGGTGTTCGCGCCCACCGAGAATTGTCGGGTGTGCGTGCTGGTTGATTTTGCCGAACCGGCACAGCTCATCAAGGACTTCGCCTTCCTACAACACGGCGGTTTCCCGGTGCAAAAGCACGCCTATCAGTATTTCTACAGCGCGCTTGAGGCCGGCGTGATGCAGGCCCTCGGCATGCGCGGCGGCGAGATGTTCGCCTACCAAATCACCGGCGGCTCCAACCTCGACCTCGACGACGCCGTGTGGGACAGCAGCGGCGCCCTGCGGTCCTTCGACCGCGACATCTACCCGAACTACGACATCATTCTCTGCATCTCCACCTTTTCCGCCACCGCGCCACTGACTGCCAAGGCCAAACAATTCGGCTTCCGCGGCGCCACCCTCCACGGCCTCAATGACATCATCCTCCAGTCCGGCCTGGCCGTCGATTACAACGAGGTCTCCCGCGACGCCGAAAAACTCCGCCTCCTCCTCAACCGCACCGACGAGGTCGAGATCGACTTCGAGTTGGAGGACGGCCGCGTTCTAACCGCCTGGCTCGGCCTCGCCGGCCAGGAGGCGCAGAAGTCCCACGGCCTGTGCCGCGGCCTGACGCCCGACATCGCCAATCTGCCCGCCGGCGAGGTGTATTTCGTGCCAACTGACGCGCGCGGCCAGTTCCCGATGAAGTACGAGGATGGCACCCTCGGCTTGCTCGACGTCAAGGACCGTTGCATCTACCAAGCAACCCTCATCGCCGGCAACCAGGCCACCATCGACGCCCACAACGCGCGCCTGCTAGATGATCCGATGACCGGCACCCTCGGCGAGCTCGGCTTCGGCACCCAGGTGCTGCCCGTGTCTTATGCCGACATCCAGGACGAAAAGGTGTTGGGAACCTGCCACCTCGCCACCGGCCGCGACGACCATCTCGGCGGCGACATCGTGCCCGCCATGTTCAAGAAACATGAGAACTCGACCCATGATGATATCCTCTTCGCCCCTCACAAGACCCCCAATTTCAACCTGCGCCAGGTGCGCATGAAACGCGGCGACCAGCACGAAATCCTCATCGAGAATTTCCGCCCGTCGCGCTTCATGATGGACGCGCTGCGCCTCGAGTGAGGTTCGATGGGGGTGTGGCACCCCTTCAGGCATCTGCGTCAAGTTAAGGCGAGGATGCCCGCCCGTGGCTGCCGCGTCTCGCGGCAGGCCGTGATTGCTGCGTCTCGCAGCAAGTCATTCGTGTGGCGGCAGCATCCTGCCCAGCGCCTTGGCCTACCAAAGGACGCCAAGTAACGACAGCCGAGACGGCTGTGTCCCCTCACGCGAGGATGGCGGTGACGACGTTGCCCTTGATGTCGGTGAGGCGGTAGTCGCGGCCTTGGAAGCGATAGGTCAGGCGGGTGTGATCGATTCCTAGCAGGTGCTGCATGGTGGCGTGGAGGTCATGCACATCGACGGGGTCCTGCACGGCGTGATAGCCGAACTCGTCGGTGGCACCGTAGCTGATGCCGGGTTGGACGCCGCCGCCGGCCATCCAGACGCTGAAGCCCTTGTTGTGATGGTCGCGGCCGTTGCCGCCCTGGGACATCGGGGTGCGGCCGAATTCGCCGCCCCAGATGACCAGGGTGTCCTCTAACATCCCGCGCTGTTTCAGGTCGGTGAGCAGGGCCATGCAGGCGCGGTCGATTTCCTCGGCCTTGTAGATGATGCCCTGTTTGATGTCGCCGTGATGGTCCCAGTCCTTGTGATAGAGTTGAATGAAGCGCACGCCGCGTTCCGCCAGACGGCGCGCCAGCAGACAGTTATAGGCGAAACTCCCATCACCCGGCTTGCAACCATATAACTCCATCACGGACGCCGGCTCCTTGGCCAGATCCATCAACTCCGGCACGCTTGCCTGCATTTTGAACGCCATTTCGTATTGCGCGATGCGAGTGCTGATTTCCGGATCATGTACCACGGCGTCGTGCTCGGCATTGAGTGCGTTGATCGCGTTGACCACGTCATGCTGGCGCTCGGCGCTGATGCCCGGCGGCGGGTTGAGATACATCACCGGATCGCCGGTGCCGCGCAGGTGGACGCCCTGATAACGGCTCGGCAGAAACCCGCTGGCCCACTGGCGCGCGGCGATGGGCTGGTTCTGACCGCCGCGGCCGTGGGATGTTAGAACCACGAAGCCGGGAAGTGTCTGC
>TBL_comb47_HYPODRAFT_10003290_pt1 | contig 19246 bp, 17 predicted proteins | sample TroBogypolimnion_40_FD_10682 | JGI IMG/M metagenome (IMG submission 10682) | reverse complement strand
TCCACCTGACTGATGATCTCGGCAATCTGGTCAAAAGCATAGCCCATATTGGTCCCCTGCCCCGCCGTATTCTCAATTACAGCTGTAACTCCTTGTGTGACATCCAAAGCAATGTTTATCGACCCTGCAATGCGGGTTAAACATTCTGTTGGAGAAATTTTATTCAGATGACTGCCCGGATGGAAATTTAACATTTTCAAACCAAGTTGCTGGCATCGAATCATTTCATCTTGGAATGCCTCTCTCGATTTATCCAGACCTTCCGTCTCCGGATGCCCAAGATTAATCAAATAGCTGTCATGAGGAAGAATCATCTCCGGTTGAAATCCATTGTCAGAACAATTCTTCTTAAAAGCTTCAATGCTGTTACCGGTCAGGGGAGACGCATACCATTGCTTCTGATTTTTTGTAAACAATGCAAATGCCTTTGCACCAATCTCTTTTGCGTTCAAAGGAGCGTTTTCTACACCACCACTTGCACTTACATGAGCACCAATATATTTCATCTTTAATTGCTTACATTAAAATTAAAAAAACTATCAAGTACGGAAAATCACACAAATATGGCAAATATAAACGATTTTAAATCGAAGGTCGATTAAAGTTTAAGCTAAAATCAGGAGAAAAGTTATATATTAGCTATCTCATAATTCACCAACCAAAAATAAATTCTATGATAGAAAAGCTAATCTTGTTTACTGGTCTCCTTCTGACAGGATCAACTTTTATGGTTTCCGGACAAGTACAGAAAGCGAAAACAGACTCGATCAAAATAAAAACGGGTTGGAATTTCGGGGCGATTCCTACAATTACCTATGATACCGACCAGGGATTTCAGTATGGTGCCGCTGTAAATTTCTACAATTTTGGCGACGGCAGTGCATTTCCCAAGTACAAGCACTCCCTCTATTTCGAAATTTCACATTTCACCAAAGGGAGCGGAATATACCGGTTCTATTACGATTCAGAGTCTNTAATACCTGGAATTCAGATCACAACCGATCTAAGTTACTTACCTGATGAAGCTTACGATTTTTATGGGTTTAATGGTTACGAATCGGTATTGAACAAAAGTTGGGAGAAACAATCCAGTCCGGANTACAAAACACGAATGTATTATAAATATCAACAGAAGCTTTTCAGGTTTAAAACAGATCTGCAGGGAAAATTTTCAGGCTCCCATTTTGGCTGGATTGCCGGATTTAATTTACTGAATTACAGCCTCTCTTCTGTAGATATCAATAAACTGAACCGGGGGTTAAGTGCTGTTGATAAGTTGCCGACAGTTGAACAACAACCGGGACTATATGAGAAATATATCCAGTGGGGATTAATCAATCCGAAAGAAGCTAAAGGTGGATTTGTGCCGGAAATCAAAGGCGGAATTGTTTATGATACACGGGACAATAAACCAAATCCTATGAAAGGGATTTGGACTGAAGCCGTCCTCGCCTTGGCTCCGGGATTCTTAGGCGCAGAAAGTGGATTTTCCAAAATATCTCTAACTCACAGGCAGTATTTCACGCTGATTAAGGATGATCTTTCTCTGGTATACCGTTTAAACTGGCAGCAAACCATTGGTGGCCATGTTCCATTCTATTACGAACCTCAAATAATCTCATCTGTTATGACCGGTGCTTCATCAACTGGTCTCGGAGGGGCTAAAAATCTGCGGGGTGTGCGCAGAAACAGGGTTGTTGGTGATGGATATTTCCTGGGAAATATCGAACTAAGATATAAATTTGCAAAGTTTAGACTGATCAGGCAAAATTTCTATTTAGCCGCAAACACTTTCGGAGATTTTGGTCAGGTGACTAAAAAAATTGACACCTCAAATCTTAAGCTACCCCCAACAATAGTCGCGTCGGACTATTTTGATAAAGGTGCCGAACATATGCATACCAGTTATGGAGCGGGGTTGCGGCTCGTAATGAATTACAATTTTATCATTGCCATGGATTATGGGATTGCCACCAATAAACAAGATGGAGATTCCGGAATTTATATTGGACTGAATTATCTCTTTTAATTTCAATTTAAAAATAACCAGATGAGAACAGCGATTGTAGCAGGTGCTACAGGACTCATTGGCCGTGAATTGGTTCGAAAACTGATCGCCTCGGACGAATACCGGGTAATCTATCTTATTTCAAGGAGAGAAAGCGGATTGAGACACCCTAAAATCAAGGAGGTATTAACCGGTTTTGATCTGATCAGCCAATTGAATATTGCAGAAACCATTGATGATGCATTCTGTACATTAGGGACAACCATGAAACAAGCTGGAAGCCGGGAGCAATTTAAAAAAGTTGATTATCAATACGTTTTGGCTTTCGCCGACTTTACTAAGCGGCTTGGGGTCTCCAAATTCCTCGTAATTAGCTCCATGGGAGCAGATCCAAAATCAGGCGTATTTTATAATATGGTAAAAGGGATGACTGAGGAAGCATTAAAAGAAATGAGATTTAAAAATTTGGTTATTCTTCGCCCTTCCCTGTTGCTGGGTAAACGGTCGGAATCCAGGTTCTCAGAAAAAATTTTCGGTTTCATTATGAAGGCTTTGAATTTTCTGATTTCTGACAATTATAAGGCCATTCCGGGAGAAAAAGTGGCTGCATTTATGGTGAAAATGGCGAGGACTTCATTTGATTCGGTTTCGATCATTAAATCGGGGGAAATACTCCGTGACAGTCATTGAAATCTTAGTTTCATTGTCTTTGTTGCTTTGAAATTCATGTGGGTTTGAGTTCCTGTTGTTTCTATTGTTTCTAAGTTTGTGTTGATTTAGGTCTGCGCCGCATCAGTCGTACTCCTGCTGTATCGCTACTTTTCGTTTAAACATTTTTTTGTTGACCAGAAAAATGCCAGACAAGACTATCAGAGCTCCGAATACCTCCATTGCCTTAAGCTTTTCTCCTAAAACCGGAATAGCAATCAATGCAGTAAACACTGACTGGCTCAATAAACTTACCGAAGCGATAGTCGAGGGCATATAGGCTATAGCATAATTAATGGCGAGCCACCCTGCCAATTGCGATATCAATCCTAGTCCTGCCAAGGCTTCCCAGGAAGAAAACGAAAATCCGATAAGTTGGGTATTTGTTATCATCGCAATAAAGAACAAAACTACGGTACTAGACAACATGGATATCATAGTAAAGGTCACAGTATCCAATTTTTGTCTCCCCTTTCGCATAATAAGCAGATAAAAAGCATAAAATAAACTCGCCAAAATAGCCAGAAAATGGCCTTCATTCAACCTGGAATGGTAAATCTGGTTAATCCCCACGATGATCGAAACTCCGAACAAGGCAATGGCTGTCCCAATCCAGAAAATACGACCGGGCTTCTCCTTCAGAAATAAAATAGCCCCAATCCCGACCCACACAGGCGCAAGATTGGCAATTAGTGTTGAAATCGCAGCCTTAGTCATTAAAATCGAAATGTTCCAAACTGCGATATCACAGGCAAATATTACTCCGCAAAGTATTGCAACCAAAATTGGCTTCCCCACGATAAGAGAAGGTTTTCTAAACAACCAGATAGGCAAAACTCCAATAAAACCGATAAACATCCGATAAAATGCTGAGCTTAATCCTGATACGTCTGCCAGTTTTACAAATATTGCAGACCACGAGATACATAGAATACCCAGGAATAATATGAAGTAATGAAACCAATTGTTTCGGGACATAGTGTTTTAATTAAAAAGGACAGAGAAAAACCTATCATTTTACAGATAGAGTAATTATTATTGAATCAGTCAAATAATGCATAATGGACCCTGAAAATCCGGTATTGCCTGCCAAACCGGCAAAGTTAATATTTGAAGTGAGTAAAGGGGTTGGAAAATGATTTTATTAATGGTAAGATTAACAATCAAATAAATGACTACCTTTGCGGCTCAAAATAAATAAATGCAAAATATCAGAAACATAGCGATTATAGCTCACGTCGACCACGGAAAAACGACACTGGTAGACAAAATGATTATGGATTCCAATATCTTCAGGAACAATCAGAATCCTGGAGAATTAATCCTTGACAATAATGATCAGGAACGTGAAAGAGGAATTACAATTCTTGCTAAAAACGTATCAGTTGTTTACAACGGTACAAAGATCAACATCATTGACACCCCCGGGCATGCTGATTTCGGCGGTGAAGTAGAACGCGTTTTAAACATGGCAGATGGCGTACTTCTGCTGGTCGATGCTTTTGAAGGGACAATGCCTCAAACCAGGTTCGTGCTTCAAAAAGCTATTCAACTCGGATTAAAACCAATTGTGGTCATCAACAAGGTAGACAAACCCAATTGTCGCCCTGACGTGGTTCATGAACAGGTTTTTGAATTAATGTATAGTCTAGATGCGACTGAAGAACAACTTGATTTTCCAACCATATACGGGTCAGCAAAACAAAACTGGATGAGCTACGACTGGAAAATCCGGACAGAAAATATTACTGAATTGTTTGATGCCATCATCGAACATATCCCCGCACCAACCGAGAATCCGGGGACTCCTCAGATGCTGATTACATCACTCGATTATTCCCAATATGTGGGTCGGATAGCAATTGGACGCATTCATCGGGGTGAATTGAAAGAAGGAATGAACGTCACACTCGTTAAACGGGATGGTACGATCTCCCGTACCAGGATCAAAGAACTTCATGTTTTTACGGGTCTGGGCAGAGAGAAAGTTCTAAGTGCCAGTAACGGAGATATTTGCGCTTTGGTTGGAATTGAAGGATTTGAAATCGGTGATTCAATTTGTGATTACGAAAATCCTGAACCTCTTGAGCCAATCTCCATCGATGAACCAACCATGAGTATGTTGTTCACAATCAACAACTCTCCATTTTATGGAAAAGAAGGAAAATTTGTTACCAGCCGCCATATTCACGACCGGTTAATGCGGGAATTGGAGAAAAATCTTGCCTTGCATGTCGAGACTACCGATTCTGCCGATGCCTGGAATGTTCATGGCCGGGGTGTTCTCCATCTTTCAGTACTCATTGAAACCATGCGTCGCGAAGGCTATGAGCTTCAGGTAGGACAACCTCAGGTATTGTTTAAAGAAATTGATGGAGAAAAATACGAGCCGATTGAAATGCTACATATCGATCTTCCTGAAGAGCTAAGTGGAACTGCTATCGATCTTGTTACCCGAAGAAAAGGGGAAATGCTGAATATGGAGAAAAAAGGAGACCGCATAAACCTTGAATTTCATATTCCGTCCCGCGGAATCATAGGGCTACGTACCACCATGATGACCTCAACACAGGGAGAAGCCGTAATGGCCCACCGTTTTATCAAATACGACAAATTCAAAGGACCTATTGAAACTCGCCTGAACGGTTCTTTGGTAGCACTCGAAACTGGAACAGCTTTTGCCTATGCCCTGAATAAACTTCAGGACAGGGGAAAATATTTCATCGATCCTCAGGAAGAGATTTATGAAGGACAGGTAGTCGGCGAGAGCAGCCGTGAAGGGGATCTTGCAATGAACCTTACCAAATCAAAGAAGCTGACCAATATGCGTGCTTCAGGTTCTGACGATAAGGTGAGACTTGCGCCACCTATCAAGTTCAGCCTCGAGGAAGCCCTCGAGTACATCCAGAAAGATGAATACGTTGAAGTGACTCCAAAGTCAATAAGGCTTCGGAAAATCATGCTAAACGAAAATGACCGTAAACGGGCTTCAAAAAAAGTAGTCTAGTCGACATATATCAAATAGAAACCCCTTAATTTGTAAATAACTGCAAATTAAGGGGTTTTCTGTCTCCGATTCAGTCCTTTAAAATTAATTAGGATCTGCAGAAAAACTCAAAGAAAGAATGATTGACCTCAGCGAGGTCGCAACTTTATAGAAAGGTGATGCTGATGCAATATACGACTCCAGTCGGAGTCGCATGTTCGTAGGTATGGTTCCTTTTCAATAAACAATTTCCAAACAACCTGAAATTTATCTGCACACCTTAATCATTAATTCATTACTATGCTATTTTTGCTGATTACCTATTAGCCGTCTTACCAACCACTGTTTAGATTTTTCATTCTGTTCCGGATAAGACCAGTGTCCTGTCTCCTGCATAATAATCAATTCCTTGGGAGCCGTTATTGAATTATAGGCCGAAAACATCGAAGTCGGAGGACATACCGGATCATTATAGCCCCACGAATAAAACCCGGGAATTTTAACATTTTTAGCAAAATTGACTACATCATAGTATTTCGAGGTTTCAATTTTTTCTTTACTTACCTCCTTCGGATCCCTGAACATTTGAGGCCATCCCCCGGCACGATTCAAAAGGAATCCCGAAAGGTCGCAAAGGGCAGGGTAAAATGCAGCAAGGTATTTGACCCGGTTATCTAGTCCTGCAGTTACTATGGATAATGCACCACCCTGACTTCCTCCCGTAACTGCAAGATTCGATCCGTCAAACTCAGGTAAAGAGAAAATGAAGTCAATGGCCCTAACGCATCCCAGATAAACCCTTTTATAGTAATATTTATCACGATCGTCAAGGTTGAAAAACATATAACCGTCTAATGCAGCACGCCCAAGATCGTTATAGACACCAGCATCCATCGTAACCGGAATGCCATGAATACCAATCTCTAAGGTAATAATTCCCAAATCAGCCATTGCAACATCGCCGGAGTAGCCTCGCACTCCGGCACCCGGAACCTTGAGTAATGCTGGATATTTCCCCGGTTTTTTTGGTATACATACTATTCCGTAAAGTCGCGAACCAATTCTATAGTTCTGAATATTTGCCTGATAAACATTGGTTAATTCTGTGCAACGTTCAGGTAGTAAGGTAAGCTTAACATCCATGGGAATCGTTGCTAAATCGCGTTTACCCTTTTCCCAAAACTGAATGAAGTCACCGGGATATTCAGCGGTCGGTTTGATTAATTCAGGGCTCATTGCTGCAGTAGCCACCCCTTCATATTTAATCCCATCATACTCTGCAACAATCTTACAACGCAGAAATCCAGGCTCATGCAATGTGCCGCCTGGAATAATGATACTCCCCTCTTTTAGAACGGCAGAGTCTTTTATCATGGCATTCATCAACTCAGGACCAACTTCATACCTGATCTTCACATTCTGCACCATTTCATTATGACAGGTTACCATCACTTTGAATTTTACCTGATCACCAATATTATAAACCCAGTCAGCATGGTCTGGAGCGATAGCCACTTTTACCAGTTTCTCCGATGGTTGCGCCTGAGTATTCAATGAGATTAGGAATACCAACAGGCAAATATTTNCTCTTCAAATTACCGCAGAAAACTTGAATGAACCTGTTAAGATCTGCTTTGGCANTCTGTGAAAAGGCTCGTTTCATTTCAACAATTTTAAATTTAAATACTTATGAATTTCGATACAAGATAAGAAAATGTTTAAATATTTAATTACATTAAAAATGACCATTCAGCCCTAATTGTTAAGACATGCATTTATAACCATTTCTTCAAAAATGGTAAAAACGCGCGTTTTGATCAGATTTAGAATTGAAAAATGAGGATCTAATTTCAATAAAAACGATTATTTATACCTGTTTTCATCAAGATCAAGGTGTCAAAACTGAAATACACTGCAATTAATATCCTATTATACAGTTAATTAAAAAATATTTTCAAAAATATTGAAAATTTTAGTACTATGTGTTGCATAGTACCTTCTTTAGGATGTATATTTGTAATACATACTTCAAGGTATAAGATGGTATTATAATTAAACGCAGCAAAAATGAAAACAGCAATAAACAAGATTAAATTAGTGGTTCTTTTTACAGGGTTGGTCATTCTCTCCTCCTGCACCAATCGGGTAGCCATCGGAACCGCTATTGGGATCAAAGTGATCTACCAATCGATTCCTGCAGTTGCGGTTACAGTAACACAATATTCGGAACATAAAATCTCGGAATATTTAAAAAGTTCAGCAGTCGCCAAGAACGAAAAAGTAATAACTGGCAAGAAGGTGGAGAAAAAAGGGAATAACCACAAAATAAAACCGGTCTCAATTGGAGTTGCCCGCGAAGTACGCCTGGTTTAAATCAACAAAACCGGTGAAATACATTCAGAGACTATTTTCAGTACGCTTAAAAAAAATTAAATGAAAAACCAATGAACCTCGAAAATACAAAAGCCCAAATGAGGAAAGGGATTCTCGAATATTGCATCCTGCTAAACCTTTCCAAAAAACCATCCTACGCTTCTGATCATCATTGCCGAAATGAAAGTTGCGCAGATGATTGTGGTCGAAGGTACCCTATATCCACTTCTGACCCGATTGAAAAACGATGGGTATCTCAGTTATCGCTGGGAGGAATCTTTACAAGGACCTCCACGGAAATATTACGAACTTACAAAGGAGGGTAAAATATTTCTGAACGAACTGGATATGGCCTGGGGGGAACTAGTCGAAGCAATTAACCAACTAAAAATCACAAATCTTTAGAAAATCGCATCACCATGAAAAAAACATTTACAATCAACATTAGCGGAACAGTTTTTCATATTGACGATGATGCCTATGAAAGGCTGAATAATTATATCTCACAGATTAACAGGCATTTTGGAAATGATGCGGAGGCCAGGGAAATCGTGGAAGACATTGAATCACGGATTTCCGAGCTGTTTCAGGAGCGGGTAAAAGATGGAAATGAAGTGATCACCATAGAATATGTGGAAGAGATCATCCGGATTATGGGAATGCCCGAAGCTTTTGATGATGCCAAAGAGGGTGAAGAGCCCCAAATGAAAATACCAGGTCAGACTCACAGAAAACTTTACCGTGATCCGGACGACCGCGTTCTGGGAGGTGTGTGCAGCGGATTGGGAGCCTATTTCAATTTTGACCCGGTCATTATCCGGTTGATCTTTGTTGCGTTATTCTTTGGAGCAGGCTCAAGTCTTTTGCTTTATTTGATTCTGTGGATTGTTGTCCCTAAAGCCTACACTTCGGCCCAACGTCTTGAAATGAGAGGTGAAGAGGTGAATATCAATAATATCTCGAAAAATATTAAGGAAGAGGTCCAGGATGTCAAGGAAAATTATGAGAAATTCAGGACAAACAGCAGAAGCAGAGAACGTATGGATCACGCCGGGGGTATATTATCATCAATATTCAGCGCAATACTGAAAATTCTGGCAGTTATCATTGGAATAGCATTGGTTTTTGCTGGTATATTTGCAATTATAGCGCTGGTCACCTCCCTGTTTATTACCAATGAATTTATTGGGATAACTCCTCTTGGGAATGGTTTACCTCATTACCTCGATTTGTTTGCCAACGGAAATACCCTGTTCTGGATCTGGATTGGAATTGGCCTGACCATCGGGATTCCGCTGATCATGCTTGCCTATTTGGGAACCAAACTTATCTTCAGGTTCAGATCAAGTAACGGAGCGGTTGGTCTCACTGCCTTAGGACTTTGGGTGATCGGAGTAATCTTGCTTATATTTATGCTGGTCAGAGGATTCAGTGATTTTAAAAGCGTCTCAACAAGTACAAAACAGGAACAGATAACCACCAAATCCGATACCCTCTATCTGAAATTAGGGGCAGATGAATTTAACGATTATCTCGATTCAAACCTCAATTTCGACGGACTACGGATCGCATCAGTAAACGGCAAGGAATTCCTCCTAAATCAGCCCAAACTTGATATTGTAAAAAGTGAAACAGGCGATTTCAGCATGGTTATCAAAACCAAAGCCAGGGGCCATAACCTTGATAAAGCACAGAATAATGCCCGGGAGATCAACTACAAGTTCACTTTACAGGATTCTCTGATCACCTTTCAACCATGGTACATGCTGCCAGAAAAGTCGGTTTGGCGTAACCAACAGGTGGAGATTCTCCTAAAGGTGCCGGAAAATAAAACGATCTATTTAAGTGATGAGATTGTAAAGATCATTCATGATATCAAAAACACTTCAGATACCTGGGACGGAGATATGGGCGGGAAATACTGGACAATGAAACCTGCAGGATTGGAACTTACCATAAAAAAACATGCCCCGATTATATTACCTAAAAAGAATAAAAAATGAAAACCAGTTACCGGCTTGGAGTTATCGTCGCTCTACTGTTCACAACCTTGGCAGGATCATCACAAAGCAGGTCTTATCGGATCTATGAACAGTTCGCTAATCGTGAAGGTTTTACCTTTCTCTCCTTTTCAAAATCAATGATCGATGCAGTAAATATGAATATTGATGAGGAAAATAAAAAAGTTACCGGGGATTTGATGGAAATCCGTGTACTATTTTCGAACCGTGAAAAAAACAAGAATCATGGATCGCTTGCCCAAAATATCTCTGAGAGACTAAATAATCTGGACTACCATAAGATACAACTCAATGACGCTAAAGATGATGATAATGTAGAATTCTGGATTGACGGAAACTCCAAACGGGTAAAAGAGTGTCATGTCCTCGTTAAAAACAGTGAAGATCATCAATTCAGTTGTCTGGTCTCCTTTTACGGAAATTTCAAGGTAGAAGATCTTAAAAGTTTTGAAAAATTTAGCCGGAATCAAGCCGATAAAGAAGATTGATATGACCAATATCTTAAATAACAAATGGTTTAAGTTTGCCCTTACCGGTGGTATTTACCTGCTGTGGGTTATTTGGCTGGGAAATTTCTGGTGGCTGATTGGCCTGGCCATCTTGTTTGATAACTATATTTCCAGGAAGGTTCATTGGGCCTTCTGGAAAAAAAAGAATCCGCCTGAAGGAAAGCAAACAGCTGTCGCGGAATGGGTTGATGCCATAATCTTTGCAGTGGTTGCCGCAACTTTTATCCGCCTGTTCTTTATTGAAGCCTATACCATCCCCACTTCATCAATGGAAAAATCGATGATGGTCGGAGATTATCTTTTTGTAAGCAAAACAGCCTACGGGCCCAAGATGCCCAACACTCCGATCTCTTTCCCGTTCGTACATAATACCATGCCTTTACTTGGATCACTCCCCTCCTATTCAAGACTTATTCAATATCCTTACCGCAGGATTGCCGGAACCGGGAAAATTAAAAATGATGATGTGGTTGTTTTCAATTTCCCCGAAGGGGATACCGTTTCCGTCAGGTTGCAGGAATCAAGCAACTACTACGAATTAGTCCGAATGTACGGCAGAGATCAGGTTTGGGGTGATAAAAGAACCTTTGGAGATATCATTTACCGACCGGTGGATAAACGGGAAAATTACATTAAACGATGCATTGCTATTCCGGGTGATTCCATAAAGATTGTCAATGGGCAGGTTTTTGTCAATGGAAAAGCTCAAAAGGAGATCCCGGGCATCCAATATAAATACCAGATTACCACCAATGGGTCACCTATAAACGATAAGATTCTTGATAAACTGGAAATCACCCGTCCCGAAATTGATGGATCAGACTCGCGTTATATTATTGCGTTAACTTCCGGACAGGTAAAAAAATTGGCTGATTTGAAATTCATTCATTCCATTGAAAGGTATATTTTGCCTGCAGATAAAATTGATCCGTCATTGTTTCCCAATGATCCGGGATTTGGATGGAATCTGGATAATTTTGGTCCTTTATGGGTTCCCAAAAAAGGGGTAACCATTAACCTGAACCTGGTAAATCTTCCATTATATAAAAGAATCATAACCGTTTACGAAGATAATGACCTAAAGATTAAAGACAATAACATTTATATTAATGGAATTCCGGCTTCTACTTATACCTTTAAAATGGATTATTTCTGGATGATGGGTGATAACCGGTATAATTCAGCTGATTCGAGGTACTGGGGATTTGTACCGGAAGATCATGTGGTTGGAAAAGCGTCGTTCGTTTGGCTGTCGTTGGACAAAAACAAGAGTTTTCTCTCCGGTATCCGTTGGAAAAGGATTTTTACTAGTGTGAAATAGGTGAGAAAAACGTATGGGCGTGATATTTATTACGTCCATATGTTTTATTTATTTTCTTACCCTATCCATCTCCCTTTCGGCATCCTTTGATTTGAGACTTTGGCGCTTATCATAGTTGGCCTTCCCACGTGATAGGGCAATCTCCATTTTGGCCAATCCCCTATCATTCAGGAACAACCTGACCGGGACAATTGTCAGTCCCGATTCCTTTAATTTCCGTTCCAGTTTGTTGAGCTCGCGCCGGCTCATCAGTAATTTACGTTCGCGACGAACCTCATGATTATTAAGATTCCCGAAATCGTATTCCGAGATGCTCAGGTTTTTGATATAAAGCTCCCCCGCAACAAAATGGCAATAGGCATCATTCATACTCACTTTACCGAGTCTGATCGACTTTATCTCAGTACCTAACAGAACAATGCCAGCCACAAACTTATCGATAAACTCGTAATCGAAGCTTGCCCGCTTATTCTTAATATTTATGTGTTGCTGAACGATCATTTTTAAATTCCGGAAATACAAAGTGCAAATCTAACAAAACCCCGGCGGAATCAATAACACTTTAATGAATTGCTCCAAAGAAAGCAGATAGAATGAAATTTATGATCAAATATGTGACCAGCATCATAGTCGAAGAAAGGGTACTGAAATTTGATTGTCGTTCAGAAGGTATGTCTGACAATATTTGAGTGCCAATGTGCATGATATAAAACGTGTATAGTGCAAAAAGGCCGACAATATATATCTCAGGTGACATACCAAGGATAATTGTAACAAATGTCACAGGAAAAAAACTGAAAATAACTAATTGTGAAACCTGACTAAAGTTAGGAGTCCCTCCGAATGTTCCGATCATCACATTGATGGCAGGTATACTCAGGGCAATGGATAACGAGATACTCAAAACTGGTCTTATACTAAAAATAATGAGAAGTTCTGAATACCAGGCCGTATCCCCGCGGTGAATATAGCCGCCAATCATGGAAGTAACGGCAGATATAAGAAGAAGTGGAAGCATAAAACCAACAAGTATTTGCCCGATTGATTCATTCCCATCCTTAATCCTGGCCCATTCCTCCTTTGGTGACCAGATAATTCCGATGCACCTTAAATATAAATTCTGAATAAAAACCCTGAAATTCATGGTTAACCATTTTAGATATCCAAAATTAAGCTAATTTGCTCAACAATTTAACCTGAGATGACCGGATTAAAATATGATATGGTGACCATCCTTGGGCCAACGGCCTCGGGGAAAACAGAAGTGGCAGCCAATTTAGCCTATCTGCTTGGAGGTGAAGTGATTTCTGCCGATTCAAGACAAATATACAGGAACATGGATCTTGGAACCGGAAAGGATCTTGAAGAGTATCGGATCAATGGCACAAACATTCCTTACCACCTGATTGATATTGCCGAAGCCGGCTATCAGTACAATGTTTTCGAGTATCAACGTGATTTCCTAAAAGTCTATCAGGAACTGAAAATCAAGGGTATATTCCCGGTCATGTGCGGGGGAAGCGGAATGTACCTCGAGGCAATTCTGAAAGGATACCGTCTGATTCAGGTCCCGATCAATGAGAAACGCCGTGCCGGGCTTCAATTGCTGCCACTCGATTCTCTGAAAAAGATCTTAAGCGGTTACAAAACGATCCATAATACAAGCGATATTGAAAACTCAAAAAGAGCAATCCGGGCTATAGAAATTGAGGAATTTTGCCTCGCACATCCCGAAACAGATCTCTCTTTCCCCAAAATCAATAGTTTAATTGTAGGAATCAGAATAGAGCGCGAAGTACGCAGAAGAAAGATTACTGCACGATTGCACCAACGGCTTACTAACGGTATGATTGATGAAGTTCAAAAATTATTGGACCNTGGCATAAAACCCGATGACTTAACCTATTACGGACTTGAATACAAGTACATAACAAACTATCTCTTGGGTCATTTAAACTACGAACAGTTAGTTACGGACCTTAACATTGCGATTCATCAGTTTGCCAAAAGGCAGATGACCTGGTTTAGAAAAATGGAGCGTGATGGATTTAAAATACGATGGCTCGACGGGGAATTACCTACCGATGAAAAGACAGTCAAAATTCTTTCCTGGCTTAAAAGTTAGTGCTCATCTTAATCTTAACTGAACAAAATTATTCTTTTGGGCGTTAATAAGATATCTTTGCATGATTTTTCAAATTTCAAAAGAAACAGAATAATTAAATGAATATAATTATCAAAACAGCAGAGCAGATTGAAGGGATCAGACAGAGTTCAAAACTGGCCGGAGAGATTCTCGTATATATAGCAGATTTCGTTAAGGAAGGGGTTAGTACAGGCTATTTGGATCAGTTGATTCATAATTACACCATCTCTCACGGTGCAATACCGGCAACGCTCAATTACAGCGGTTTTCCAAAATCATGCTGTATTTCCCCAAATGATGTCATTTGCCACGGAATACCATCTGAAGATGTAATCTTAAAAAAAGGAGACATTCTAAATATCGATATAACCACAATCCTGAATGGTTATTTCGGAGATACCAGCAAAATGTTTATTGTAGGAGAGGCCTCTGAAAATGCAGTTAAACTGGTTAATGCCACCAAACACTGCCTCAACCTGGGCATTCAGCAGGTTAGACCAGGAAATTATCTGGGGAATATTGGTTATGCTATATCCAGATATGCGATATCGCAGGGATTTACGGTGGTTTATGAATACTGTGGACATGGTGTAGGAATTGAATTCCATGAAGACCCTCAGGTTGATCATGCAGCACGAAAAAACAGCGGTCCAATTCTGAAACCGGGAATGATATTCACCATCGAACCGATGATCAACGAAGGTAAACCCCGCGTAAAAGTTGACGAAACAGATGGATGGACTGCCCGGACAGTTGACAATAAGCTATCAGCCCAATTTGAACATACTGTTTTAGTAACCGATACAGGATATGAAGTACTGACCGATGTATCCGACGAATATTCCTCTTAAAGAGAATTGATAATATCCTGATTATAAATACTTACCAACTTCAGTAAACATAATTATTTCGATTCCTTTTGCTTTCCAGGTATCATAAGGAAGCGGTAAATTAGGTAATCCCATAATGGCGTCACCTATTACATAAACTTTTATCCCGCGTTCAGCTAATCCGACAGCCACCCTGTCTACGCAGATATTGGTCGTAACTCCGTAAACAAAGATCTGGTCAGGTTGCAGGATATTCAGGATCTTATCAGTATATGGATTCCCTATAAAAACATCAAACTCATTTTTTCGGAGTACAATATTCCTAAATCGCTTGGGGTCATCGAACTCTGCAAATATAGCCAGTTCAGAATCCCAATCAATAATCAAAGGGGTTTCCGGATCAGTCTCTGAGATAAACTGTGCTCCGGTTGTGCCTGCCAAACAATGTGGTGGAAATTTGGTGATGAAATCTGGATTTTCCGAAATTTCTTCTGCATTAATATGGTGAAAATCGCAGGTATTCATTACACGAATCCCTAACTCTTTTGCCAGTGATGTAATCTGTTTCAAGGCTGGTCTGATCTTTTCTGCCCCCAACACGTAAAGATTGCCTCCAGAATCGATAAAATCTTCCTGGGTATCAACATTCCAAAATAAGGTAATTGAATTATTGCTCATAACAACATTTACTTCAAATGAATTTATTATTTCTTCGGTTGCCTTGTTTTAAACTCAGCCAAACCCTGGTCAAGAAATTCAATGAAATGGTCAGGATTTAAATCCCTGGCCGTTGATTTAGTCAGAAGATTCTGATTCTGATCGAGCAACACATAATAGGGCTGCGCATTGACTCCAAACCTGGAGATCTGAAAATCAGCAAATTTTTTCCCGATAGTCTTTTTAACTTTCTGATCGTAGGTCGAAGTGATCCATTCACTTTGTGGAAGTGATGTTTTGTCATCCACGTATAAGGCAATGATAACAAAATCATTCTTGAGCCGTTCCAGCACTCGCGGATCAGACCAGACATTGGCTTCCATTTCACGACAGTTCACGCAGCCATGACCTGTAAAATCGATAAAAACAGGCTTGTTTTGAACCCTGGCACAGGCCAATCCCTGTTCATAGTCGAAAAAGCCTTCAAGACCATGAGGAAGTTCAAGAAATTCACTGAATTTTGGCTTTTCGCATAAAACCGCAGATGATTTTGATGTAATGGCTGGTCCCGAGGAATGATCAACCAGTTTTACCTCATCACGGATTATTTTATGCAGATCGAAATCGTGAGAAGTCATTGGTGGCAGATAACCAGAAATTGCTTTAAGAGGGGCTCCAAACATACCAGGTATCAGGTAAACCACAAACGTAAAGGTTATCAAAGACATCATCAGGCGTGGAACGGTAATATGTTTGTTTTCACTGTCATGGGCAAATTTCATCTTACCAAGCAAATAGAATCCCATCATCGTGAAAATGACAATCCAGAAAGCAATATAAATCTCACGGTCAAGGATACGCCAGTGATAAGTCTGATCAGCAATACTTAAGAATTTAAGGCCCAGGGCCAATTCAATGAACCCAAGCACAACTTTTACTGAATTCAGCCACCCGCCGGATTTGGGCAAATTAACCAGCCACTGAGGGAACAAGGCAAACAGCGTAAAAGGAAGTGCGAAAGCCAGCGAGAATCCCAACATTCCCACAATTGGTTTTATCACCATTCCACCGGCAGATTCAACCAATATCGCTCCGACGATAGGTCCTGTACAACTAAAAGAGACCAGAACAAGTGTTAATGCCATGAAAAAAGCTCCTCCAATGCCACCTTTATCTGCAAACCGGTCGGCCCGGTTTCCCCAACTACCGGGAAGAATTATTTCAAATGCGCCAAAGAAAGAGAAGGCAAAAACAACGAAAACAATAAAAAACAGCACATTTGGTAACCAGTGGGTACTGATCCAGTTGGCAAAATCGGCTCCAAGAGTAAGCGCCACCAATGTTCCAATCAGGGTATAAATAAGTATAATCGATCCCCCGTAAATCATTGCCTGAATACGGGCCTGAAACTTTGACTTATTGCTGTTCATAAAAAAGGAGACCGTCATCGGAATCATGGGGAAAACACACGGAGTAAGAATTGCAGCCAGACCGGCCACAAAACTGAAAACGAGAAACCACCACAGCCCATGCTGCTGAATATCCGGAACTTTAGTAAACCCTGCAATTTTAGCAGTTGCGCCANCATCACCTGAACCATCAATCTTAAAGGAAAAGTCATGTTCATCAAGTGTACAGGTTTCGTTATTACAGCTTTGATATTCAACCGTTCCTTTCAAATCAAAAGGTTTGGGAGAAAGGACCTTTATTTTTTGCAAAAAGATAGCTTCTTTGCTATAAAATTCCAGATCCATATTAAAGATCTGATCATGTTCCTTTATTGGATTAGTTACAGATTCAACTTCGCCAATAACCTGGTATCGGCTGCTATCAGAAGTAAAACTGAATGTTGTTTTGACCGGACCTCCTTCAGGGAGTTTGGTACTGTACAAATGCCATCCCGGCTGGATTGAAGCTTTCATCTCCAGCTCTATCTCTCCATTCTTTATTGACTTTTGAGAAAAAGTCCAACTAACAGGTTTCACTAATTGTGCGAATGACTGCAAGGATGCGCCAATCAGGAGAGCGATACAGAGAATTTGTCTTTTTTTCATCTTTCTAAAATCAAATCTCAAAGCTATAAAAAAAGCTCATGCTTTAACTGCATGAGCTTTGGATGTCTAAAAGATAATTTCTTCGGTATTTTCATCGTAGAATTTTGAATCAAGGAAACTCATTGCGTTAATCTCTTCAATTCTAACTCTCTTGTGATATTTCCACCACCATTTTAAAGCTTTGGAAGGGAAACCCCTGGTAAGATAAGCTCCAACAAACGGATGAAGTTTAATTGTCAGTTTTTGTTTGTGTAATTCTTCGAAGATATACCTCACTTTTTGTTCTATCTCTTCGATGAATAATAGGGTTGGGGTAACTTTACCTGACCCCTTGCAGACAGGGCAGGTTTCCGCCGTTTCGATGGCCATTTCCTGTCGCACCCTTTGCCTTGTAATTTGCATCAAACAAAATTTGCTTAATGGCAAAATATTATGCTTTGTTCTGTCGGAAGACATCGCTTCCTTCATTTTCTCGAAAACTTTCTGCCGGTTCTCGTTCCCGTGCATATCGATAAAATCGATAACAATAATGCCTCCCATATCGCGAAGACGTAATTGACTGGCAATCTCCTCAGCTGCAGCTAGATTAACCTCAAGGGCATTGGATTCCTGATCACCGGTCTTGGACCTGTTACCACTGTTCACGTCGATAACGTGAAATGCTTCAGTGTGTTCAATGATCAGATAGGCTCCGCTTCTGAACGAAACAGTTTTACCAAAAGATGCTTTAATTTGTTTATCGATTCCAAAATATTCTAAAATTGGCATTTTGCCATTGTAGTATTTAACTACTTTTTTCTTTTCAGAATCGATAGTTCCCACATATTCTTTAATCTCAGCGGCAATCTCCTCGTTATTCACAAATATATTCGAAAATTCAGGATTATATAAATCTCTGATCATTCCTATTGTGCGATCGAGTTCTCCTAAAATTAACGAAGGGGCAACTTGTTTTTCGAGTTTGACTACTGCATTCTCAAATTTAGTCACCAATCTCCGAAGTTCAGGGTCTAATTCCGCTACACGTTTCCCTTCAGCAGCAGTTCTAACAATAACCCCATAATTTTTGGGGCATATACTTTGAACTAATTTTTTTAAACGGCTTTTCTCCTCAGCCGATTCGATTTTTTGAGAAACTGAAATTTTATTGCTAAAAGGGATCAATACCATGTTTCTGCCAGCGACAGAAAGTTCAGAGGTAAGTCTAGGTCCTTTAGTCGAGATCGGTTCTTTTGCAATTTGCACAAGAATCGTCTGACCAGTTTTAAGAACGTCGCCAATCTTTCCGTCTTTCTGGATGTCTGGTTCCGGTTGGATTCGTAACTCATTGGTTAACTTAATCTTTTTGGAACTTGACTGCTTCAGAAACTTGTTTAAGGTCTGAAATTGTGGACCTAAATCCAAATAATGAAGGAACGCATCTTTTTCGTAGCCTACATCAACAAAAGCAGCATTTAATCCTGGCATGATCTTCTTCACCTTTGCCAGGTAAATATCTCCGACCGAAAATTTAAGATCGCTGCTTTCCCTGTTAAGTTCTACCAGTTTTTTGTTTTCGAGTAAAGCGATTTCAACATGTGAGGGCGATACATCAATAATCAGTTCATTACTCACGATCTCTACTCTTAACTTT
>TBL_comb47_HYPODRAFT_10003288_pt1 | contig 19248 bp, 15 predicted proteins | sample TroBogypolimnion_40_FD_10682 | JGI IMG/M metagenome (IMG submission 10682) | reverse complement strand
AATTTCTGCAGTTAAGGAGGTGCCCGCTCTACCGGCAAACAATAAAGCAGTGATGACAGGACCCAACTCACGCGTTAAGGAGAGGGCAACCAATAGGCCAAGCGCTTGCTCTGAGCCATAACGATTTAAGGTGTAGTAACCCTGCAAACCCAAAACAAAGCCAACAAATAATCCCGAGACTGCAATGATCACAAAAGAATGATTGCCAACAAACAGAATTTGATCAATCACCAAGCGCGGTCTTTTGAGCAAGAATCCTGAGCGTGCGATCACTGCTACAAACATGCGAGCAGCCAAACCAAGACTACTTAGATTGCGACGCACAAAAAATCCAAGATCACCAAACCGATTTAGAAGCGCGGTCATGACGTAGTCACTCCAAAATCTTCTTCCAAACTTTTTCCCGGGTAATGGAATGGCACCGGGCCATCTGGTGCTGCGTCTAAAAATTGCCTAACAAAAGGATCGATTGAGTGGCTCAATTCTTCAGGAGTGCCTTCTGCGCCAATGCGGCCATTCGCAATGAAATACACATAATCAGCAATTGCAAAAGTCTCTTCAACATCATGGGTAACCAATAAACTCGTGGCTCCCAGGGCGTTATTCAGATCTCGAATTAAGCGCGCTGTAATGCCAAGAGAAATAGGATCCAAACCAGCAAATGGCTCGTCATACATGATGAGTGGTGGATCTAGGGCAATTGCTCTGGCAAGGGCAACGCGTCTTGCCATGCCCCCAGAAATTTGTGATGGCATTAGATCGCGCGCGCCACGCAAACCCACTGCATTCAACTTCATGAGCACTAAGGAGTGCAATAGTTCTTCGCTGAGATCGGTATGTTCGCGCAGTGGAAAAGCAACGTTTTCAAAAACACTGAGATCAGTGAACAATGCGCCGAACTGAAAAAGCATACCCATGCGACGACGTGCAGTCATCAACTGGGTACCATTCATCTTGCCAATATCTTGACCTTCAAATAGCACTTGACCTGATTGAGCATTAAATTGCCCGCCGATCAAACGAAGGATAGTGGTCTTGCCACATCCGGAACCACCCATGACAGCGACTACTTGGCCGCGACGAAACTCCATGTTGAGCCCCGACAGAATCTGCCGCTCACCTGGAGCATAGGAAAAGTCGACGTCTTTAATAGAGACGACAACTTCACCTGCCGCTTGCTGACTTACATCCGATGAGTTTGGCTGGCTAATGTTCATATCCCCGATATTATCGGGGTAAAACAGATGACCCCATTAAATACTGGTCTACTGCCTGGGCGCATTGACGACCCTCACGAATTGCCCAAACCACCAAAGATTGTCCGCGACGCATATCGCCAGCAGCAAATACCTTGGGAACGTTCGTTTGGTAGGCATTTTGACCATCTACAGTTGCTTTTGCATTACCACGAGCATCTTTCTCCACGCCAAACGCATTTAATACCTGCTGAACTGGGGACACAAAACCCATAGCCAGGAGCACCAAATCTGCCTTAATCTCAAATTCTGAGTTTGGCATTTCTGTCATCTTGCCATCTTTCCACTCCAAACGAACACCGATCAGCTTCTCAACTTTGCCGTTTTTACCTTCAAAACGTTTGGTTCCTACGGACCAGTCACGATCGCAACCTTCTTCATGAGAAGAAGATGTGCGCAACTTCGTTGGCCAATATGGCCATACCAAAGGCTTGTTTTCTTCTTCTGGCGGCTGCGGGAGTAATTCAAACTGAGTAATCTTGGTTGCGCCGTGACGATTGGATGTACCAACGCAATCTGATCCTGTATCACCGCCACCTATAACAACGACATGCTTATCGGTTGCACGAATTTCATTTTTGAAGTCGCCAGCATTTTCCTTATTCTGTGGAATCAAGAATTCCAATGCATAGTGCACGCCTGCCAATTCACGACCTGGAACCGGCAAATCACGTGGCTGCTCTGCACCACCAGTAATGACCACCGCATCAAAATCCTTCATCAACTGCTCAGGAGAAACTGTCTTATTGGAATAATTTTTTACTTCCGCACCAATCGCTTCTTTACCAACGAAAACACCTGTCTCAAACTTCACGCCTTCAGCTTGCATCTGCTCAACGCGGCGATCAATCAACCACTTTTCCATTTTGAAATCAGGAATGCCGTAACGCAATAAACCACCAACACGATCATTCTTTTCAAACACAGTCACATCATGACCAACGCGAGCTAATTGTTGTGCCGCTGCCATACCTGCTGGGCCGCCACCTACAACCGCTACTTTTTTACCGGTCTTAGTCTTTGCTGGTTGTGGCTTAACCCAGCCATTTTCCCAACCCTTATCAATGATGGCGTGCTCAATAGATTTAATGCCCACAGCAGTGCTGTTAATTCCAAGGGTGCAAGCAGCCTCGCAAGGTGCTGGGCAAATACGGCCAGTAAATTCTGGGAAGTTATTGGTTGATTGCAAAACGTCTAAAGCATTCTTCCAGTCATTGTGAAATACCAAGTCATTGAAATCGGGAATGATGTTGTTAACTGGGCAGCCGTTATTGCAAAACGGAATGCCGCAATCCATGCAGCGAGCGCCCTGAACTTTGGCTTCGTCATCAGTTAATGCTGCAACAAACTCTTTGTAATGATGGAGGCGTTTAACCGGCGCTTCGTACGTCTCGCCGACGCGCTCAAACTCCATAAATCCAGTGACCTTACCCATATCGAATCCTTAGTATCTTTACTTAATGTCTTTATTAATAATTAAGCGGCTTATGCCGTAACAGTTTTGTTCTGAGCTTTTTCCCATAACTCACCTAGGGCACGTTTGTACTCGGTTGGGAGAACCTTCACAAAACGTCTGCGGGCATTGTCCCAATCGGCCAAGAGCGCTTTTGCACGCTCAGAGCCAGTGTGACGGAAATGACGCTCAAGCAAACCCTTCAAAATTTGCTCATCTGTCAAACGCTCGCCACCGTCTTTGACATCGACAGGAGCATGCCATTCAGATTTCGGCATCTTGGCAATCTGCTCAGCAGATGGCAACACCTTTTCCAAAGTAGCCATACTGGTGTTGCAACGCTTATCGAACAAGCCATCTTCGTCATAAACGTAAGCAATACCACCACTCATACCTGCAGCAAAGTTACGACCTGTCGAGCCCAACACAACCACCGTTCCACCAGTCATATACTCGCAACCGTGGTCACCAGTACCCTCAACAACCGTTGTGGCGCCAGAATTACGAACTGCGAAACGCTCGCCAGCTACGCCATTGAAGAAAGCTTCGCCAGCAATTGCACCGTAGAGAACAGTATTTCCAACAATGATGTTCTTGGCAGTATCGCCACGGAACTCATGAGGAGCACGAACAATCACACGACCCCCTGATAATCCTTTGCCAACGTAGTCATTGCCATCACCGACTAAATCCAATGTAATGCCTCGTGCCAAGAAGGCAGCGAAGCTTTGACCGGCTGTGCCATTCAATTGAATATGAATGGTGTCATCAGGCAAACCAGCATGCCCATAACGCTGTGCGACTTCGCCCGAGAGCATTGCGCCAACAGTACGGTTCACGTTCTTTACCGGAACAATGAAGGAAACCTTCTCGCCACGCTCTAATGCAGGCTCACTCTTCTCGATCAAGATATTGTCAAGCGCACTGGCCAAGCCATGATCCTGGGTTAATACCTGATAACGTGGAACTTCAGGAGCAACTTGTGGTTCAGCAAAAATCTTGCTGAAATCCAAGCCATGGACTTTCCAGTTTTCAATACCTTGGCGGGTATCTAACAAATCTACGCGACCAATTAGGTCATCAAACTTACGAATACCAAGTTGGGCCATGATCTCGCGGGCTTCTTCAGCGATAAAGAAGAAGAAGTTCACCACATGCTCAGGCTTGCCTGAGAATTTCTTGCGCAGCTCTGGATCTTGAGTAGCAACACCAACTGGGCAAGTATTCAAATGACACTTACGCATCATGATGCAACCTTCAACTACCAATGGAGCTGTCGCAAAGCCAAACTCATCTGCGCCCAATAAGGCACCGATGACTACGTCACGGCCTGTTTTCATTTGACCATCGGCCTGAACACGGATACGACTGCGCAAACCATTAAGCACCAATGTTTGCTGAGTTTCAGCCAAGCCCAATTCCCATGGGGAGCCAGCGTGCTTGATTGAAGACAGTGGAGATGCGCCAGTACCGCCATCATGACCCGCGATCACAACGTGGTCTGCCTTAGCTTTTGCCACACCAGCAGCAATCGTTCCAACACCCACCTCCGATACCAACTTCACAGAGACATCCGCCTTTGGATTGACGTTCTTCAAGTCATGAATCAATTGAGCAATATCTTCAATCGAATAAATGTCATGATGCGGAGGGGGAGAAATCAAACCCACGCCAGGCACAGAGAAACGCAACTTACCGATGTAATCGGAAACCTTGCCGCCAGGCAATTGACCACCCTCACCAGGCTTAGCGCCTTGGGCCATCTTGATCTGAATCTGATCGGCAGAGCGTAAGTACTCCGTAGTCACGCCAAACCGACCAGAGGCAACCTGCTTAATCCTGGAGCGCAATGAGTCGCCATCCAATAATGGGATATTGGCTTCAACCACATCGCTACCCAAGATGCTGGCTAAGGTCTCGCCCTTCTTGATTGGAATACCTTTGAGTTCGTTTACATAGCGATTTGGATCTTCGCCACCCTCACCCGTATTGGACTTGCCGCCAATACGGTTCATAGCGATGGCCAAAGTAGCATGAGCCTCAGTAGAGATTGAGCCCAAAGACATCGCGCCCGTTGCAAAACGCTTCACGATTTCTTTTGCAGACTCCACTTCATCCAATGGAATCGCTTTTGCTGGATCAATCTTGAATTCAAACAAACCACGCAAAGTCATTTGACGCTTGGTTTGATCATTGATGATATTGGCGTACTCTTTATAAGTCTGATAACCCTTCTCAGCACCAATACGTGTGGAGTGTTGTAACTTCGCAATCGTGTCTGGAGTCCACATATGGTTCTCGCCACGAATACGGAAAGCATATTCACCACCAGCATCAAGCATATTGGTTAACACTGGGTCGTTACCAAATGCAGCTGTATGCATGCGCAATGCTTCTTCGGCTACCTCAAATATGCCAATACCACCAACGTTTGATGGAGTGCCTTTGAAGTATTGATCAATGATGTCGTGATTTAAACCAATCGCCTCAAAAATCTGTGAGCCGGTATAGGACATATAAGTAGAGATGCCCATTTTGGACATGACCTTTTGCAGACCTTTACCGACCGCTTTGACAAAGTTCTTCACTGCTTTTTCAGCTGATAAATCGCCAGACAATCCCTTGGCCATTTCAGCCAAGGTTTCCATAGCGAGGTATGGATGAATGGCTTCTGCACCATAACCAGCCAAGAGTGCAAAGTGATGAGTCTCACGTGCGCTGCCAGTTTCAACCACTAAACCAACACTAGTACGCAAACCTTTTTGTACCAAATGCTGATGAATGGCAGAAGTGGCTAACAAAGCTGGAATTGCGACATGCTTCTCGTCCACCTGACGATCGCTCACGATCAAAATGTTGTAGCCGGAACGTACGGCATCTGCAGCTTCAGCGCACAAAGAGGCTAAACGAGCTTCAATGCCAGCTTTGCCCCATGAGGCTGGATAACAAATATCCAACTCATAAGAACGGAACTTGCCGTTGGTGTAGTGACCAATGTGGCGAATCTTGGTGATGTCATCAAAATCCAAAATGGGCTGACTAACTTCCAAGCGCATTGGAGGGTTGATGTTATTGGTATCCAATAAATTAGGCTTAGGTCCAATGAAAGAAACCAAAGACATCACCATATTCTCGCGAATCGAGTCGATTGGAGGATTGGTCACCTGCGCAAATAATTGCTTAAAGTAGTTATATAAAGGCTTGTCCTTATTTGAAAGAACAGCCAATGGGCTGTCATTACCCATTGAACCAATAGCCTCTTCACCATTCATGGCCATTGGAGCCATCAAGAATTTGATGTCTTCTTGTGTATAACCAAATGCCTGTTGACGATCTAATAATTTAGCCGCTGGTCGAATATTCGTTTTCTCATCGATCAAGTCTGCCTTGCTGGCATCAACTTCATCCAACTTCACACGAACTGCGTCGATCCAACTCTTATATGGCTTAGCCTTAGATACCGCATCCTTTAATTCAATGTCGTCAATGATGCGGCCTTGTTCCATGTCGATCATAAACATCTTGCCTGGTTGCAAACGCCATTTTTGAACGATCTTGCTTTCAGGAATTGGCAGCACACCAGCCTCAGAACCCATGATGACTAAATCATCATCGGTTACGTAATAACGCGCAGGACGCAAACCATTGCGATCCAAAGTTGCGCCAATTTGACGCCCATCTGTAAATGCCATCGCCGCAGGGCCATCCCATGGCTCCATCATTGCTGCGTGATATTCATAGAAGGCGCGGCGATTGTCATCCATCAATGCATGCTGTTCCCATGCCTCAGGAATCATCATCATCATGGCTTGAGCCAATGGATAGCCTGACATCACCAATAACTCNAAGCAGTTATCAAAACATGCGGTGTCAGACTGACCTGGGTAAATTAATGGCCAGAGTTTTTGCAAATCATCGCCNAGCACTGGGGAGCTGATAGCACCTTCACGAGCATTAACCCAATTGACGTTACCTTTAACGGTGTTGATCTCGCCATTGTGCGCAATCATGCGATANGGATGCGCCAATTCCCAAGCAGGGAAAGTGTTGGTGGAGAAGCGCTGATGTACCAATGCAAGCGCTGATACTGTGCGCTTATCTTGTAAGTCTTGGTAATAAGCACCCACTTGATTGGCTAACAGCAAACCCTTATAAACAATGGTTCTAGCCGACATTGAAGCAACGAAATATTCTTTGCCATGCTGGAGATGCAAATCTTGAATTGCATGACTTGCTGTTTTACGAATCACATACAACTTACGCTCGAGCGCATCAGTAGTCATGATGTCGCGGCCACGGCCAATAAAAATTTGACGAATAAATGGCTCTGTCATTTGAACAGTTGGCGACATCGGCAATTTCACATCTACCGGAACATCTCGCCAACCTAAAACCACCTGACCCTCTAAACGAACTGTGCGCTCCAATTCTTGTTCACATGCCAGACGTGATGCATGTTCTTTGGGCAAGAAAATCATGCCAACGCCATACTCACCCAATGGTGGCAAAGTCACACCTTGCTTAGCCATTTCTTCGCGATACAAAGTATCTGGGATCTGAATCAAGATACCGGCGCCATCGCCCATTAACGGATCAGCACCAACCGCTCCCCGATGGTCTAAATTCTCAAGAATCTGCAAACCCTGAGAAACGATCTCATGAGATTTCTTGCCTTTGATATGTGCAACGAATCCTACGCCGCAAGCGTCATGCTCATTATTAGGGTCATATAAACCTTGAGCGATAGGGCGAAGATCTGTGTTTAATTTTGTAGTCATAGTATTTCCGGGGGGCGACAAAGGCCTAATTACTTTTGGAGGATCCAATATAGGTGAATACCCACACCGATGCAATAGAAATAAAATGAGTCTGTCCCATTTATTTAGATGTCGCACCAATATGAATTCCATATATGGGGACAGAGTCGAAATATTCAACGCCCTATTTCAACCGTAGGAAAACTGTTTTTTATCTAAGCTATTGAATTTACTGAATTAATTTTTCTAGGACGACCACGATGACGAATTAATGCAAGCTCTGGAGCATCCTTAAAGAGCTTTTTGGCGTAAATATCACTCACCCACGGCTTGGAACGCAATAAAGATTCCGTAATTTGGCGGTCTTCCCAGTGTGGGGCACCCTCTTTTACAAAATTCGCCCAACCCATCTGCCTCTCAAAAGGGGTGTTACCCAGGCTCCAAAAGTGCTGATGATCTACCAACCAAGGCTCTGCGTTCCCCCCAATATGGGTTGCAAAACTGGTCCAGGTAGAGCTTTGGGGATTGGATTCATATCCAGATCTCACTGGATTAAGCTCAATATAACGCTGACAGCGTAAAAAATAATCTGGGTCGATCAAAGAAGAGCGATATCGCCCCTCCCAAATGGTTCCAGAGCGGTGGTGCTGTTGATTGAAATATTGTGCATAACGCCGACCAAGAGATTGCATTGTTTTAGCAAGTGAATCTTCACTTTGGGGGGTCATGAGCACATGCACGTGGTTGGGCATTAAAGCAAACGCATGCACAGCACAACCAAACTGCCTGGCAGCTTCACGCAACCACTCTAAATAAGTACGACGGTCTTCATCGGTAAAGAAAATGGTTTCACGATTATTGCCGCGGACCATCACATGCATTGCTTGGCCTGGTACTACTGTGCGCGCTTGCCGTGCCATGTTGAAAACGAACTATTGCAGTTCGCGCACACCGCCATTGGTAGAGAATTCTGGAATAAACCAGTCGCCATCCACTTGCGTTACACCGCTTGGCACTTCGCGTGAGATCTGAGGGCTATCTTTTAATGCGGTCGCCATGTAAGAAATCCACATAGGTAAGGCAAGTCCGCCACCCGTCTCTCGATCACCTAAACTCGCAGGCTTATCAAAACCAATCCATGCAATCGCAACTACTTTGGGGTTATAGCCAGCAAACCAGGCATCGTGTGAATCATTCGTTGTGCCTGTTTTACCTGCAATGTCGCTACGTCCCAACTTGCCACGCGCCGAGGCTGCAGTACCTGTCTTAGTAACCTCTTGCAGCATGCTATCCATAACAAATGCAGTGCGAGCATCCAATACACGAGGCGCATCTTCACCCGCATGCGTAGGCTTTGCTTCAAACATGACAGTTCCCTTAGAGTCCACCATCTTGTCAATTAAAAATGGATCTACACGATAGCCACCATTCGCAAACACGCTATAGGCAGAAGCCATTTGCAATGGTGTGACAGAACCCGCGCCCAAAGCCATTGTTAAATAAGGGGGGTGCTTTTCTGGTTCAAAGCCGAAACGCTGGATAAATTCCTGGGCATAAGAAGGGCCGATGGCGCGAATGATGCGAACTGAAACCAAGTTCTTTGATTTTGCCAAGGCATTGCGCAAGCGCATCATGCCATCGTATTTACCATCGTAGTTTTTTGGCTCCCAGGCCTGACTACCAGTCTCCATGCCGCCAATCGATAAAGGTGCGTCGTTGACCATCGTGCTTGGGGTAAAGCCCTTTTCAAGGGCCGCAGCATAGATAAATGGCTTAAATGAGGAGCCTGGCTGACGCAAAGCTTGTGTCACATGGTTGAATTGGTTACGACGGAAATCAAAGCCACCCACTAATGACAAAATCGCACCAGTCTCTGCATTCATGGACACAAAAGCAGCCTCGACTTGCGGGAGTTGCGCTAACTTCCAAACTCCCCCGTCCGACAGCAAACGTACTATAGCGCCCGGACGCAAGCGTTTTTTGGGTTGAGTGCTATCAGTAATAGAGGCCGCCGCCAACTTCATACCTTCACCTTTAATGGTGATGGTGTCTCCTGTAGAAATCATGACTTGCATTTCTTTTGGCTTCACATCAAGTACAACACCAGACTGCAAATCATCTAACTGTGGGTAAGCAAGCAATGCCTCATCAATCGCACGCTGGCGTTTCACGGAATCTTCAGGAAGATCAATAAAACCCTCTGGACCACGATAAGCATGACGCAAGTCATATTCAAAAATTCCACGGCGAACTGCTTTATAGGCCGCATCTTGATCTGCCTTCAGGATGGTCGTGTAGACTTCAATCCCTTGTGAGTAGATTGCCTCGCCATACTGTGTGAACAGTAATTGACGCACCATTTCAGCAGGGAAATCAGCACGAACTGCAAACTCATTGCCCAGACCCCGAATATGCAATTCTTCAACCATAGCCTTTTGATATTCTTCTGGCGTGATGTAACCCAGATCGCGCATGCGCTGAAGAATGTACTCTTGACGAATCTTGGCACGGCGGAAATTGCTCACAGGGTTGTAGGCCGACGGCGCTTTTGGTAAGCCAGCTAACATGGCTGATTGAGCAATCGTAATGTCCTTTAGATCTATACCAAAGTAAATCTGCGCAGCACTAGAAAATCCAAACGCCCTCTGACCCAAGAAAATTTGGTTCATATAGATTTCTAAGATTTTGTCTTTAGTTAGCTGAGACTCAATCTCCCAAGCCAGGAGCACCTCATAAATTTTGCGGCTAAAGGTTTTCTCATTACTAAGGAAGAAATTCCGAGCTACCTGCATGGTGATGGTTGAAGCCCCTTGCGAGAGATGTCCCCGTAAATTGGTTACCGCAGCCCGCAAGATACCTACGTAGTCCACACCACCATGAGAGTAGAAGCGATCATCTTCAATCGCTAAAACAGCATGACGCATGCTTAAAGGAATTTCATTTAACGGGGTGACCTTACGACGCTCTTCACCAAACTCACCAATCAACACTTTGTCTGCCGTATAGATGCGTAGAGGAGTCTTAGGGTTGTAATCAGTTAAGGCCGAGATCTTGGGAAGATTGGGCTTTGCAACCAAGAATGCATAACCCATCAAAAGCGTGACCACCAAAGCAAAAACTACGCCAATGATCAGCAAAGCCTTTACCAATGGATTACTAGAAGTTTTGCGCGGCAAGCCAGACTCAACTCGTGAATTCCGAGGACGTCTATCGGACGGACGAATAGGACGCTGATTCAGCGGCGGCTTGTCTTTTGGAGGTAAGGCCATATATCCAAATTATAGGGTGCTTAGACAATTTCCCTAAAAGCTCCAAAACCCTTGTTCGACTCATAGACAAGTTCCAATTTCTGACGCTGGGTTCAGTCTCGGCTGATGGATTTTCGGCACTCAAAACAGAAGAATAGGGGCATGCCCGCACGCCATATTTCTAGCCAATCTTTTGACGAAATTCTGAGTGATCTTGGCGATGATCCAGCCATTCTCGATCCCTACGGAATACGCAAACCCCCTCCCCAACAAAGCCCTCCACCTCAAGCCCCAAACCAAAGCGGGGGCAATCCTTTTGCAGGATCCTTAAGCCCTAATCAGATCAGAAATTCAATCCAAGCAATTGCGCTCCCAATCGTCCTCATTGGCATTTTGCTGGCAGCCGCTATTGCACTTTTTGCTGCCTACACCTCACTCAATAATGACTCCCAAAATGCTTTGGCGCTATCTCAACAGCAGATCTCTGAATTAAAAAAGGAAATGCTATCAATGCGTGATCAAATTCAACAGGATCAAGATGAGCTATATGTTGCAATTGATGAAATAGAAGTAAGTATTCACTCTTTGAATGAAAGGAAGACTGAAACAAGGGTTCTTAGCAGGCCGCAAGCACCCAATCATGAGTCCGAGTTACGCCGCTGGCGCTACCTGGGCACTTCGCAAATGGGCAATACCCAGCAAGCCTATTTTCATACGGGGAAGAGCCATCTTACTTATGAAAGGGGGGCACAGGTTCTAGGGGAGTGGCGCCTAAGCAATATTGAAAAAGGACTGGTAACCCTCACCCATCCCCAGGGCAAATCTGTGGTTCTGAGGACCTCAAAAAGCGAATGAAGATCAACCTCAATGACACCCAGAAATACTTAAAACTGATCACCTCTTGCTTGGCTGTATTGATGCTTTTATCGAGCAATACCGCAGGTGGTAATGCACCCTCACAAAATCATTTCTTAACCCCTATTAGCCTGCAATTTACTGATATTGAATTAACGGAACTTTTAGAGACCATGGCGAAATTGGGCAATACGAATTTTTTATTAAGTGAATCCATTAAAGGCAAGATTTCTGTAGATCTGAGAAATACCTCTTGGCAAACTGCCCTTCACTCCATTCTGGCCAGCCGCGGTTTACGACTCGTGCGTAACGGAGAAATCTACTGGATTGGGCCCCATGCAGAAATCCAAGCCTTTCAGAAATTCCGGCGTGAAGACGCGGCCCTTCCCTTTGGTGGAGACCACATTAATAGCCCAAGGCAAATCCTCATAGAGGCACGAATAGTCGAGGCTGATGAACGTTTTGCCCGTGAGCTAGGGGTGAAGCTGGGATATCAAGGCAATAATAGTGCCAAGGACAACACAGATCACAAATTGATTGGAGGCATGGATCTAGGTGGCGCCGGGTTAAGTGGCTTTAACCCGGCAACGATAGCCGCAACCCTAGTTTCAAAAAATGCCAGTCGCATTATTCAGGCAGAACTCTCTGCACTGGAATCCGAAGGCCAAGGGAAAATTCTTTCCAATCCTCGCATCATGACTGGCGACCAGGTAAAGGCAACCATTGAGCAAGGTACAGAACTGCCCTACCAAACCTCCAACCAAAATGGCAGCAAATTGCAATTTAGGAAGGCAAACCTGCGCCTAGAGGTTCTGCCAAAAATCCATCCAGATGGAAAGATTTCAATGCTAGTGGGTATCAATAAAGACACTGTAGGCATGAAAACCGAGCAAGGTTATGCGATTGATACCAAAAGCCTGAGCTCAGAAGTCACCGTTGAGAATGGGGGAACGGCCATCATTGGCGGCATCTTCCAAACAACCGAGCGGGAAGACGAAGTCAAAATACCGCTATTAGGCGATATACCCCTCATTGGTCATTTTTTTCGCCATAAATCCAAATTGCAAGACAAAACTGAGCTATTGGTCTTCTTAACCCCGACCGTTCTCGACAAACCCTAATAAAATCAAAGGGTGAACTCTTCGACAAACAATATCTTTCTGATCGGCCTCATGGGCGCCGGGAAGTCGACCGTCGGTAAAGTATTGGCAAAAAAATTAGGGCGCCGCTTTCTAGATGCCGACCATGTGATTGAAGAGCGCTGCGGCGTAAAAATCCCCGTCATTTTTGAAATGGAAGGTGAGGAAGGATTTCGCAAACGAGAGGCGCAAGCTATCCGCGAAATTACTGCCGAGCAAGATATTATTTTGGCGACCGGTGGAGGCGCTGTTCTCTCGCCAGAAAATCGCCAGGCATTAAGTGAGCGTGGCACTGTGATTTATCTTCACGCAAACCCCATTGAACTTTGGCATCGCACCAAAGGTGGCGAAGGTCGCCCCCTATTAAAAAATGGTGATGCCAAAAAGATTTTAGAAAATCTATATGCCATTCGCGATCCTCTGTATCGCGAAATAGCTGACTACGTTATTGAGACTGGTAAGCCCAGTGTTAATCAACTAGTCAACACCCTGGTAATGCAGCTTGAACTTTCCGCTTAAATACATTGGCACTATGATGAAAACACTTGAAGTTGATCTCGGTAATCGCAGTTATCCAATTTATATTGGTACGGATCTCATTGATCAAGCAAGCTTATTTAAAGCCTGTGAAAAAGCAACCTCTATTTACATCGTTAGCAACACCACGGTTGCCCCCCTCTACGCCGAGCGCCTGACTAAAACGCTAAGTACCTTTGGCAAGTCCGTTAGAACGATTGTTCTACCTGATGGCGAGTCATACAAAGACTGGAAAAATCTTCAGCTAATTTTTGATGACCTTTTAAAGTTTGGCGCTGATCGCCACACTATGTTGGTTGCTTTAGGGGGTGGTGTTATAGGCGATATGACTGGATTTGCTGCAGCCAGCTTTATGCGGGGCATTCGCTTTATCCAAGTACCCACCTCCTTACTTGCCCAAGTGGATTCTTCTGTTGGCGGTAAAACTGGTATCAATCATCCGCTAGGTAAAAATATGATTGGGGCCTTTCATCAGCCGGTCGCTGTGATTGCCGATCTCAATACCTTAAAGACTCTGCCTCCAAGAGAGTTATCTGCCGGTCTTGCTGAAGTGGTAAAGCATGGTGCTATTGCAGATGCCCAGTTTTTAGATTGGATCGAATCCAATGCAACAACGCTGCTAGCCTGCGATACAGAAGCAATGGGTCACGCTGTCTTACGCTCCTGTGAAATTAAATCTGCAGTGGTTTCTGCAGATGAAAGAGAGGGCGGTATTCGTGCAACCCTTAATTTTGGTCATACCTTTGGCCACGCAATTGAAGCAGGTATGGGTTATGGTGAATGGTTACATGGTGAAGCTGTCGGATGCGGCATGGTGATGGGAGCAGATTTGTCACGTCGACTTAATTACATTAGCGACGCAGATGTCCAGCGCCTCACCAAAATCATCCAATCCATGAATTTACCAATTACACCGCCAAACTTTGGGGCGGGACGCTACATGGAACTCATGCAAGTTGATAAAAAAACGGAGGGTGGGCAAATCCGTTACGTCATTTTAGAAAAAATTGGTAAAGCCCAGATTAAAAGCGTAGATGATGCACAAGTGTTAGAAACTTTAAGCGCTACTGGCGCAGCTTAAATTAAGCCAATCTTGACTGCTTGACCAGCCTGAGCGCTCGCAAACTCAGTCAAGTCGCTCAGTAGCTCTTTTCCGGTTTTGGTATCAAGCCACAAGGGTTGTGCCAACGTACCAGCCCAGCGATAGTGATATCCACCGGATTTGGCAGCAACCCAAATCTCATGCAAAGGCGGCTGAGTATTGACCACAATGACGCTCTTATCCTTAAAACGAATATTGATAACGTTCCCACCTTGGCGCTCAATATCCAGGTCGAGGTCCAATGCTTCGTCCGCAGTCTCTAGCGCCACCTCTATGGAATGCAATAAATTGCTTCCTAATTGGTAAAACTGCTTGTCATCAATGGTTTCTACGCCTGAGTTGTTTGGATTCATACCGGAGTCTTGCATGCTATATTCAATCATTCGTTTTAGAGACATTCATGATAGCGATTCTTAATAGAACCCTCTGCCTTAGCCTTCTAATATCCCTTGTTGGGTGTGGGGTAAGAGGACCGCTATATATGCCAAATGTGCCCCCAGTTCCCCCAGCTCCTACAGAGCCGGAACCCAAAGGCAAACTATACCCACCTCAAACCTCTGCCAGCCCAAGCAATTCTTCATCGGCCAAGTAATGACAAGCAAAGCAATCCCCCTTCCTAAATTATCTGGATTTACCGAACGCAATGGCAATTGGTATGCCGAAGAAATTCCACTCGTAGATTTAGCGAAGGAATTTGGTACGCCGCTGTACATCTATAGCAAAAAAGCACTCACTGAAGCTTATCAAGCATATGACAAAGCTTGTGTTGATCAACAAGGCAAACGTCGTGCTCGCGTGCACTATGCGATGAAAGCCAATAGCAATTTAGCTGTGATTGATTGCTTTAAAAAACTAGGGGCTGGGTTTGATTTAGTCAGCGGTGGTGAGTTGGCCCGTGCATTAGCAATTGGCGCAGATCCAAAAAGTCTCGTATTTGCCGGCGTAGGTAAATCTGCGGCTGAAATTGCTACAGCCCTCAAAGCAGGTGTTAAATGCATCAACGTAGAATCGATTGCCGAACTACATAAGATTAACCGCGTAGCAACTGAACTCCATTGCCGCGCCCCAATTTCTTTGCGTGTCAATCCTGATGTAGATGCGCAAACCCACCCTTATATTTCTACTGGACTAAAGGGCAATAAATTTGGTATTGCGTATCACGAGGTTTTAAAAACCTATCGTGAAGCATCACAACTTTCTCAAATTGATGTTGTCGGTATTGACTGCCATATTGGTTCGCAGATCACCACGACCGCCCCGTATTTAGATGCTCTGGATAAAGTCTTAGATCTTGTCGCGCAACTAAAGAAGGAAGGCATTGTGATTCACCATCTCGATCTAGGTGGTGGTCTTGGAATTTCTTATAGCGATGAAACTCCGCCGGACATTACTGAATTTACAAACACCTTATTGAATCGAGTGGCTGAGCGTGGTTTTGGTCACCTAGACGTTGTACTTGAGCCAGGTAGGTCATTGGTAGGAAATGCTGGCGTGCTACTGACAACGGTAGAGTATTTAAAGCCTGGTGCTGAAAAGAACTTCTGCATCGTTGATGCTGCAATGACAGAACTGATGCGCCCCGCCCTTTATGAAGCACACCATGGAATAGTGCCCGTAGAAAAGAAAGTGGCAAAAGCCTTGACCTATGACATCGTTGGCCCTGTTTGCGAATCTGGCGACTGGCTAGGCAGAGATCGTCATCTTGCAATAGAAGAAGGCGATCTGCTTGCCATTCTGTCAGCCGGCGCATATGGTTTTGTGATGGCCTCCAACTACAACACACGCCCCAAACCTGCAGAGATTATGGTTGATGGCAAAAAAGCTTATGTTATTCGTGCTCGTGAAAAAACGGCCGACTTATTTTCTTCCGAAACTGTTTTACCAAACTAACCATTCGAAATCGGAATGCATTTAAAACCTTTGCAAACGTTTTAGATAATAAAAAACCCCGCTAAAGTAGCGGGGTTTTGTTTTAATGCTTTGGCTAATTAATGCAATCCTGCGATGTAATCAGCTACCGCTTTCATTTCTTTATCCGAAAGCTTAGAAGCAATCGTTGTCATTTGACTGCTGTTGGTACGAACACCTTCGCGGAACGCTAGCAACTGTGCGTTGCTGTATTCAGCCCATTGACCGCCAATAAGTGGGTACTGAGCAGGAATGCCGGCGCCTGTTGGGCTATGGCAAGCAGCACAAGCTGGAACGCCTTTTGCTGCTATACCGCCGCGGTAAATACTTTGGCCCAATGCGATTGATGCTTTATCTTGAGCAACACCCTGGGAGATTGGCTGTTTAGCTAGGAAAGCTGAAATGTTTTGCATATCTTCTGGGGTCAAAGTCGCTGCCATACCCATCATGATTGGATTGGCGCGAGTACCTTCTTTAAAGTTTTTCAACTGCTTTGTGAGGTATGCAGCATGCTGAGCGGAAAGCTTTGGCCATGTACCAATAGCGCTTTGACCCTTAGGACCATGGCAGGTGATACAAGCAGTTACGCCACGAGTTGCATCGCCATTTGAATACAACGCTTCACCAGCGGCTAGATCAACCTTAGGTTTGCCTGGAACTTCTGCTTTAGCTTCTGGCGCAGCCGCCATAGGAGCAGCATCAGCAGCAAAAGCAGTACCGGATATGCCGATCAGAGCGAAAATAGAGAGAACCGCAAAACCAGCTCTTAAGCTAGTTAATTTGGAGATTTGAGAGGTTTGACGCATTATGTTTACCTTGGCAAAAATTCCTAAAAGTGTTTGGGCCCTGCATTTACAACCTTTTACCCAACACCATGAGATATTTCATGATTTTGCGTGATTTTACAATAGCTTCTGGACATGTCTAAACTCTTTCAAGCCCGCTTCGCCACCACAGTCAATGACACCCATTGTCTGCCCGCCACCCCGCTAAGAGAGGTGGCCTTTGCCGGCCGGTCAAATGCGGGCAAATCTAGTGCTCTGAATGTCCTTTGCAACCAAAAAAGGCTGGCTTTTGCCAGTAAAACACCTGGACGTACCCAACATATCAACTATTTTGGTGTTTTTGCAAAAGATGACCTGCTGGCTTATTTGGTCGACTTACCAGGGTATGGCTATGCAGCAGTCAATCACGAGACCAAATACCACTGGAATGCCCTTCTAAGCGATTACCTGCAAGAGCGGGAGCAGTTGGTAGGCATGATCCTTATTGTTGACTCCAGACGCGGAATAACCGACCTGGATGAGCAAATGATTCAGTGGTTTGTACCAACCGGGAAGCCGATTCATGTTTTGCTAAGCAAGTGCGATAAATTGAACAAAAGCGAGTGCAAGCATGCTCTTGAGGCAGTCACCAAGCGACTGCAGCAATATGACCCAGCACTACCGGATGGAACCGGTGACTCCAAACAACTTACGGCACAATTATTTTCTAGCACCAAACGCATTGGCCTTGAAGAGGCAGATAATTTAATTATTAAATGGCTATTTGAAGCAGAAACCCATGAAGATGAAATCACCAGCTAACTCATTGCTTAATTTTCCAAGGCACCGTCCTCGTCGCATGCGTCGCGATGATTGGTCGCGTCGCTTAATGCAAGAAAATAGCGTCACCGCAAATGATTTGATCTATCCAGTATTTTTATTGGAAGGGCAAGGAAAGTCTGAAGCGGTAGCCTCGATGCCTGGTGTCAATCGCGTTTCCCTAGATTTACTTTTTTCGGTTGCACAAGAATGTGTAGATTTAGGTATTCCAGTACTTGCGCTTTTTCCAGTAATCGATGCCGCACTAAAAACACCCGATGGTAAGGAAGCCTTTAATTCAAAGGGTCTCATTCCTACGGCTGTTCGTGAGCTCAAAAAACGTTTTCCTAATTTAGGCATCATGACTGATGTAGCCCTTGATCCATATACGAGCCATGGTCAAGATGGCGTACTCGATGAGCAAGGTTACATTCTGAATGATGAGACGACTGGGATCTTAGTACAACAAGCAATCACTCAAGCAGAAGCTGGGGTCGATATCGTTGCACCATCAGACATGATGGATGGACGTATCGGCAAAATTCGTGAAGCTCTTGAACAAAAGAAACTCATTCACACTCGCATCATGGCGTACTCAGCTAAATATGCTTCTGCTTTTTATGGTCCATTTAGGGATGCAGTAGGTTCTGCAAAGAACCTGGGCAAAGCCGATAAAAAAACATACCAGATGGATTGTGCCAATGGCGACGAGGCTTTGCGGGAGGTCGCTCTCGATATCAGCGAAGGTGCTGATATGGTCATGGTCAAGCCTGGCATGCCTTATTTAGATATCGTACGTCGCGTCCGTGAAGAGTTTGATTACCCTACTTATGCATACCAAGTCAGCGGTGAATATGCGATGCTTAAAGCTGCCGCACAGAATGGCTGGCTAGATCACGATGCCGTGATGATGGAATCACTGCTTGCATTTAAGCGTGCGGGTGCTGATGGTGTTCTGACTTACTTTGCACTCGAAGCAGCACGCTTACTTAAAACAAGCGCAGCTAGTAAATAAAAACAAATTTTTTACTATTGAGCGCTTGCCGATTTTTTTAAGCGTTCAATAAAGCGCTGCGGCGGCATATAACCAATGACACGCTGGTCTTTTAGCTCTTCAGAATTTTGATTGAAGATCAGGATTCCGGGAGGGCCAAATAAACCAAAACGTTTAAGTAATGCCTGGTTCTCAGGGCTGTTTGCAGTAACGTCCGCTTGTAATAGCACGAACTGCTTGAGCTCTTTGCTCACATCTGAATTTGCAAATGTGTTCACTTCCATCTCTTTACAACTGATACACCAGTCTGCATAAAAATCTAGGAGGGCTAGTTTCTGCTCCTCCTGAGCCTTGCTTAATTGCGCATCCAACTCTGCAGGCGAGTGAATCACTACAAAAGAGAGCTCCCCCACCTG
>TBL_comb47_HYPODRAFT_10003285_pt1 | contig 19257 bp, 16 predicted proteins | sample TroBogypolimnion_40_FD_10682 | JGI IMG/M metagenome (IMG submission 10682) | reverse complement strand
GGGATCTGTGTCGATAATGGCATTTATTATTTAGTGTGCCATGGTTACGACAAACACGACAATGGTCGTGCAAAGCTAATTGTAAGGGAGTTGAAATGGGATAAGGATGATTGGCCGGTTGTAGAGCTTTAAAACGGAATTCCCCTCGTTTGTAACGAGGGGATAGTGGTCAGTCGTTTGTAACGACAATCCATCCATACATGGCAACCAATTAAAAAAAGATAATAAATTTGAAACTGAGTTGCAAACTCAAAACCACCAGCCCCTCGTTACAAACGAGGGGGATACGAGATTCGAGAGCTCTCGAAAATGATTTTAACAACATTAAAAACCAATGATATGAAAAAGACAATAATTGCATTGATCATGATTTGTGTGTTTCATCCGGTGCTGTACAGCCAGACCGAAATGGCCGTAAAGAGCACAATCACAAAGGTTACGGTTTACACGAAAGGTTCGCAGGTTGAAAGCACAGCCAAATTTGATTTGCCGCAAGGCGGGCTTCTTTTGTCTTTCAGGAACCTTTCCCCCTATATCAACAAGGAGAGCATCAGGGTTGACGGTGACGGGAACTATTCAATTCTTAACGTACAGCTTCAGAACGATTTTATCAACAAACTTGAAAAAACCAAAGAGACTGTTGACCTGATTGCCAATATAAAGCAATATGCCGATAAAATTGAAGATGAAGAAACCTGGATCAAGATCCTCAATGAAAAGCTTGAATTTTTAAAAACAAACAAGACCGTTACCGGTAAAGACCAGGCAATTAATCCGGATGTGTTTAAATCGCTCAACGCTATTTATGGCGACAACTTTGAAAAATACACCCTGGACCTATTGAAACGGCAACGGCAAATCAAAGACTATACGAAGGAGGTAGATAAACTCAAAGACCAGCTGAATTCTTTAAATTCCAAAAATGAACTCCCTTCAGGGACGATAACGATTTCGGTCGATTCCAAACAAGCGCAGACCTCGACAATAAAAATTTCCTACCTGATCGACAATGCCAATTGGTATCCATCGTACGATATCCGGTTTATCAACGTCAATAAACCTCTCCTGATTGCCTATAAAGCAAATATCAGCCAGAATACAGGGGTTGACTGGAAAAATATCGATTTAAAACTCTCGACAGCCAAAACAAACATCTCGGCACAAATACCCTCATTAACAGCTAATTACTTACAGTTCTATTCTCCATCCATCTCGAATGCCCTGCAAGGTAGGGTTGCAGGTGTTTCGCTTTCAAATAACTTAAGTGCTCCGCCACCACCTGCTGAAATAAGGATCAGGGGAAACAGTTCTTTGACCAACACCACGCCCCTTTATGTTGTCGATGGTGCTGTCCTGACTGATATTTCTTCCATCAACCCTGATGATATCGAAAGTATGGACGTGCTAAAAGGTGAATCCGCAACTGCGATTTATGGTAGCCGTGGTTCCGAAGGGGTGGTGGTTATCACGACCAAAAAACAAAAAGACAAATCCGGAGTCCCTTTGACGGTCACATCCAAAAATGAAACCTCCAACGAATACATCGTCGAAGGAGAGCAATCTGTGAACTCCGACAACAAACTAAATGTGATCACTTTCAGGGAAACCAATTTGAATGCAACCTATGAGTATCAGTCAATCCCCAAATTGTCAAAGAATGTCTATCTGATCGGGAAAGTAAGCGATTGGTATAAGGCGGATTTAATTGATGGTGACGCAAATATCTATTTGGAAAACTCTTATGTCGGAAAGTCAAGGATTAACACGCAACAATTTACCGATACACTGGACCTCTCATTTGGGGTGGACAACAACATCAGCGTAAACAGGGAAAAGATCCGGGACTTTTCATCCTCACAATCAATCGGTTCAAACAAAAAAGAAACTTATGCCTGGAAACTGACCATCCGCAACAACAAGACCTATCCTATAAAAGCTAAATTATTTGACCAGGTTCCGATATCCTCCGAAAAAGATATTCAGGTTGAAACACTGGAACTGTCAGGCGGGACAATGAATCCGAATTCCGGTAAAGTTCAGTGGTCTATTGAGTTAAATCCGAATGAAACCAAACAGGTGATCGTAAAATATTCGGTAAAGTATCCGAAGGATAAAATCGTGAAAGTAGAATAATAGAAGAAAATGAAAAAATGAAAAATGAAAAAATTGAAATATAGCCATGAAGAATATTCTTATTGCTTTGGTTGTTTATTTATTGTCGGTTAGCTGGAGTTTCGCAGGTGCACAACCCCAGGTCAAGCTTCCGGGAAATGTGAAGCTGGCCGATCTGCGCTGGCGCGATATGTGCGTTTATCCCGATCCCGTAACGAAAACCTACTATATGGTAGGCCCGGGAAGACGCGGTGTGCGTTGTTACTCAAGCAAGGATCTGCTGAACTGGGTTGGACCTGAGCAGATTTACGAAGCTCCCCAGGATGTCTGGGGAACCATTCCGATTGTAAGCATCTGGGCACCTGAGCTTCATGCCTACAAGGGGAAATATTACCTGTTCCTGACTTTCGATACCAAAAACCTGTTCCAGGAACAATGGCGCGGCTGGTATCCACGCGTAACCCGGGGATCACAGATTTTGGTTAGCGATTCGGTAAAAGGGCCTTTCAAAACCTTCACCAACCATTCGACGCTTCCTGTTGATATGATGACCCTCGACGGAACGCTTTGGGTCGAGGACGGCAAACCGTATATGGTATTTTGTCACGAATGGGTACAAATTACCAACGGATCAGTTTGTTATGTACCATTGAAAGATGACCTGTCTGAAACAATAGGGGAACCTGTTACGCTTTTTTATGGCAGCGAGGCACCGTGGAGCAAAACGGGCAAACAATATGGGTGCACGGTCACCGATGGCTGCTATCTCTACAAAGGGAAAACCGGGAAGTTGTATATGCTATGGACAAGCGGTAGTGCCGAAGGGAATGCAACCGGTATTGCGATATCGGAATCGGGTAAAATCGCCGGGCCGTGGGTTCAGCAAGCCGAGCCGGTATTCAAGGAAAACGGGGGACATGCCATGCTGTTTAAAACCTTTGATGGGAAACTGATGATGGTCCTGCACTCACCTTACAACGGCGAAACCCATCCCCATATGTTCGAGATGGAAGACACCGGCAATACGTTGAAGATTGTAAAGGAATTCAAAGAATAATTGGCGTAAATAGATGTTTTAATGCATTATAATGAAATTTGGAATCTTATAAAGCTAAATATTTCGGTGCGCTGCACCTTCAATTTTTTTTTGCTCTGCACCTATTGGAAACCCCAGAACGGTGGAATATTTGTGGAAATCCATACCTGAAGGTTGATCATGCAGGCCACAGAGTGGCGAAATAGTTGTAGAAAAACATGTAATGAAGGTTAATTTGAGGTGCAGCGCACCGTAATATATATTAAAACAATGTGTTTATAATTGCCCCATTAAGTAATAAAAATTAAATAGTGGCTTGCTTTACCCCTATCCCGCATAGGCGGGATTCTGTATGTACCTGAAATTTAAATCTCCCCTTCAGGGGATCAGGGGTGTCGAAATACGACATTTAATCATTCTTATTACTTTTCTCCTGCACAAATCAAATATTTCAAACTATTTCAAACTTATTTCAATTTACTATGAAACGACAACCCATTTTTCTACCCATCCTCCTTCTGATCCTATTCTCCTTTCCATTCTTCTGCCATTCCCAAAACAACAAGGATGGCAAACTTGCAGCAAAACCTCTTTTTCGCGACCCTGTTTATGATGGGGCTGCCGATCCAACGGTGATCTGGAATAAAAAGGAGAAAAAATGGTTTATGTTTTACACGAACCGTCTGGCAAATGCCAAAGGGTTGGATGGCGTAAGCTGGGTGCACGGCACAAGGATCGGAATTGCCGAATCTGCCGATGGTGGGGCAACCTGGAGCTATCGGGATACCTGCGATATCCAATACCGACTGACAGATTATACCCATTGGGCACCCGAAGTGGTTGAATTCAAAGGATTGTACCACATGTATTTATCATACGTGCCCGGAGTCTTCAAGGATTGGAACCATCCGCGATGGATCGTCCATCTGACCAGCAAAAACCTGATCAACTGGCATTTCGAGTCGCAACTCAAGTTGGCGTCCGACCGATGTATCGACGCCTGTGTTTTCCGTTTGCCGGATGGAACCTGGCGCATGTATTACAACAACGAGGTTGACCATAAATCGATGTATTTTGCCGATAGTCCGGACCTTTACAATTGGACAGACAGCGGCAAAAAAGTAGTCGGCGACCAGGCTGGCGAAGGGCCAAACGTATTCAACTGGAAGGGGAAGAACTGGATGGTCGTCGATAACTGGAAAGGGATTGGGATCTATTCATCCGATGACTTTATCAACTGGAAACGGCAGGAAAAAAACATCCTGCAGGAACCAGGTACAGGTTTGGACGACAAAGTGATCGGTGGTCATCCCGATGTGGTTGTTGATGGTGAGCGGGCATTTATCTTCTACTTCACCCATCCGGGACGCACACCCGAAAACCGTGGGAAGGACATAACCGAAACGAGGAGGAGTTCAATCCAGGTTGCCGAACTGGAATATGTCGATGGGCAGATCATTTGTAACCGTGACAAACCGGTTTATATCCATCTTGCAGCACCTGAAATTGGAAAATAATATATGAGGTAGATTGACAGAGGATTGGTCAGGTTAATTGCAAACCACTTGAAGACCGTTTTTACATCCTGGATTTTAAAATTTAAAAAAGAGGACTGATTAAGTGGCAAAATTTGTGAACAGGATCTGGCCAGGATCAGCAGCTACAACCCTTTCCTGACCAGGTCGATATTTGAATAACTGAAATTGTTCTTTTCATCGAACAACTTTTCACAGGAGGTCTCGTTCCAATCGTTAAAATCGATTTCGGGAAAGAAGGTATCTGCTTCAAAATCCTGATGAGCCATTGTGAGAAAGAGCTTACCGGCAATGGGATAAAACTGTCGGTAGATCATCCCACCGCCAATGACGAAGGCCATCTGCTCGTTTTGTACCGCCTCAACCGCCTCATCAATTGAATAGACCGTTTCACAACCGTCAAAAACCTCGCCTGGAACATCTGTGATCACAATATTGCGACGATCGGGCAAGGGTCCTTTGGGCAATGAAAATAAGGTCCTTTTCCCCATGATTACAGCATGGCCCGAAGTGATCCTTTTGAACCGTTTCAAGTCGTCAGGCAGATGGAACAATAAATCGTTGTTCCTTCCAATCGCAAAATTTTGGGCAATTGCAACGATAATGGCGATATTGGGGTAAATCATTGAATAAAACTATAATATTCTGAATAACAATAAATTGTGTAAATATGATATTCTAATCGACGAATTTCATCAGATCGCTACTGTCCCTTTGATATGAGGGTGCGAATGGTAGTTGGCCAATTCGAAATCATCATATTTAAAATCAAAAATTGACTTCACATCAGGGCTGATCTTCATTTGGGGCAATGGAAACGGAGTCCTCGAAATTTGCAATCTGACTTGTTCCATATGGTTGTTGTAAATGTGTGCATCACCAAAAGTGTGGACGAAATCGCCAGGTTTCAAACCTGTTACCTGTGCCACCATCATTGTAAGCAAGGCATAGGACGCAATATTAAATGGGACGCCCAGGAAAACATCTGCACTTCGCTGGTACAATTGGCATGAAAGGCGTCCATCCATCACATAGAACTGAAACAACAGGTGGCAGGGTGGCAACTTCATCTTCGTTAGATCACCTACATTCCAGGCACTTACAATTAGCCGCCTTGAATTTGGATTGACATTTATTTCGTTGATCAATTGTGAAATCTGATCGACAGATTTTCCATCGCCGGTTGGCCATGATCGCCATTGATAACCATAAACGGGACCCAATTCGCCGTTTTCATCAGCCCATTCGTTCCAGATCCTCACACCATTGTCCTGAAGATATTTTACATTGGTATCGCCGGCAAGGAACCAAAGCAACTCATGGACAATCGATTTTAAATGGAGCCTTTTTGTGGTAACAACAGGAAATCCTTCTTCCAGGTTGAAACGCAACTGATAACCAAATACACTTTTTGTCCCTGTTCCTGTCCTGTCGTCCCTTTGACTGCCCTTGTCGAGAACATGTTGTAAGAGGTTAAGATATTGTATCATAGTTAATTAATTTGTTTGTGGACAAATTTCGGACGATTTGAAACAAGGGGTAAACGATGTGAAGGAGGTTGAAATTTTATCGTTTTTTCTTTTTGATCTCATCCCTGATCTTGGATGCCTTTTCGTAATCTTCGTCAGCAACAGCTTCCTGAAGCAGTTCATTGAGTTCATCAAGGGAATAATCGCCATATTTGATTTTCCCTTCTCCTGTTTTTTGACTCGTTGTGTTGTCGGAAGTGGTATTTTCGTTTAAATCTCCCGATTCGTCAAATTCCATAATGATACCTGCCTTTTCAAGAATATCTTCTGTAGTGAAAATTGGACACTCAAAACGGAGGGCAAGGGCAATGGCATCAGATGTTCTCGAATCAACCCTGATACGGTTTGATCCTTGCTCACATACGATTTCGGCGTAAAAAATACCCTCTTCCAGTTTATGGATGAAAACTTCGGTAATCTCAATATCGAAGGCCAGCGCTACATTCAGGAACAAGTCGTGAGTTAATGGACGCGGAGGTTTCAGTCCTTCGAGCTGTATTGCAATAGCCTGTGCCTCAACGGCTCCGATAATAATCGGAATCCTTCTGTTGCCTTCTGCTTCGGACAGGACCAATGCATATGCACCAGTCTGTGTCTGACTGTACGACAAACCAAGGATATTTAACTTTAATTTCTTCATTACGGAAATGAGGTCTTTACATAAATTGACAAAGATAAAAATAGTTTCCTTGTATTTTATTTCGTCCTTACAAAAACCAAAATAGTATTCTTCTTTCCAGATTCGCGTTCGTCGATTTCAAATTGATCGAAACTTTTGATCAGCGGGACAAGCTTTTTAAACCCATAATTTCTTGGATCAAAGTCTGGCTGTTTTTTCAGGATTAAATTACCAAGATCACCCAGAAAAGCCCAACCCTTTTCATCGGCAAGGTCGTTTATGCTATCTGAGATCACTTTTGCCAGTCCTTTGTTGGCAACCTCGATGGGATTAACCGGTGGAATCGGTGGCAGATCTTTCGTTTTGGCCTTTGTCCTTGATTTAACTTTGGGTGCAATTGCTTGTTTGACAACCGTTTCGACAGGTTTGATGATTTCCAGGTAAATAAACTTGTCACAAGCTGCAATAAATGGGGTGGGTGTTTTCTTTTCTCCGATACCGAAAACTTTCATTCCGGCCTCGCGCAACCGGATGGCAAGCCTTGTAAAGTCACTGTCGCTTGAAACAATACAAAATCCATCGACACGACCAGTATAAAGGATATCCATCGCATCGATGATCATTGCCGAATCGGTCGCATTCTTTCCCGATGTATAACTGTATTGCTGTACCGGCGTAATGGCACTTTCAAGCAGGACACTTTTCCATCCTGCTACTGTGGGTTTTGTCCAATCACCATATATTCGCTTAAATGTGGGAGTCCCATATTTTGCAATCTCGGCAAGCATCCCTTTTACGTTTGAATAGGGTACATTATCGGCATCAATAAGGACTGCCAGTCGCGGATCACGTGATAATTCCATTTTTTTTGTTGGTTTTAAAATAATTTAATCTAAACCCCTGCGATGCAACAACGGATGAATATCGGGGGCTTTTCCCCTGAATCGCTGATAGATTTTCATCCCGTCATCCGAACCACTCTCTGTCAGCAATCTGCGGAACTTCATTGCCAAATCATGGTTGAACAGGTCACCACTATCTTTAAATGCCTGGAATGCATCGGCATCAAGCACAGCAGCCCAAATATAGACATAATAGCCAGCTGAATAGCCACCGCTAAAGATATGTGAAAAATAGGTGCTCCGGTAACGTGGCAATATTTCAGGGATAAGACCTTCCTTTTCGAGTGTTTTATTTTCAAAATCACGAATGTCGTCAATGATTGGATTCGCGGGGGTGTGGTATTTCATATCCAGCAACGAGGCTGCAAGATATTCAACGGTTTCGAAACCCTGATTGAACTGCCTGCTCTTTTCGAGTTTGGCAATCAAAGCATCCGGAATGGTTTCACCGGTTTTGTAGTGTTTTGCATATGCTTTAAGAACAAGTGGTTCTGAAGCCCAGTTTTCCATCACCTGAGAGGGAAGTTCAACAAAATCTCGTGGAACATCACCTGCTGTCCGGTCATAAGGTTGATCCTGAAACAAACGATGGAGGGCATGACCAAACTCATGAAACATTGTCGTAACTTCGTCGAAGCTCAGTAATGCAGGAATATTCCCGGCCGGACGTGTAAAATTCATCACCATCGATACAACAGGTGTAATTTTCTTACCCTGCCTGTATTGTTGTGTCCTGTAAGTTGTACACCAGGCTCCGGCCCTTTTGCCATCTCTTGGATGAAAATCCATATAAAGTACCCCGAGGTGGGTGCCATCCGCCTCTTTCACTTCAAAGGCCATCACTTCTGGGTGGTAAACAGGAATATCTTTCCTTTTCTCGAATGTGATTCCGTATAATTTATTTGCTACATAGAAGATTCCCTTCTGTACATTCTCAAGACTAAAATAGGGTTTCAATTCAGATTCGTTCAAGTCATACTTTGCCTTGCGCAATTTTTCGGCGTAAAACCACCAATCCCATGACTGAAGTTTGAATTTGCCACCTTCCTGATCGATTATCGTTTGCATCTCCTTTCGTTCATTTTTTGCGCGGTTGAGTGCAGGAACCCAAAGTTTTTGAAGAAAACCATTCACATTCTCAGGTGTTTGGGCCATATTTTCGGCCAGTACAAAAGCAGCATAATTCGGATAGCCCAACAGCTTCCCCCGCTCGTCGCGAAGCTGTACAATCTTCTTGATAATTTCCTTATTATCCGATTTATTGTCATTATCGCACCGCATGAAATATCCACGATACAGCTTTTCGCGCAGATCACGGTTTTTTGCATACTGTAGAAAAGGGAGAAAACTTGGCTTTTGAAGTGTAAAGCTCCATTTACCGGGAAGGGTGTCTTTTTTTGCCTGAATCGCTGCACTTTCAATAACGTCGGCGGGCAATCCCTCAAGATCTTTTGGGTTATCGATCACCAACCTGAAATTTTTATTGGTTTCGACCAATACATTCTCCCCATATTGCAAACTAAGTTTCGAAAGCGATTCGTTTAGGTTTCGAAGTTTGAGCTGGTCGGGAGCCGAAAGGTTGGCCCCGCCCCTTACAAAGTCAAGATAGATTTTCTCGACCACACGCAGCTGATCATCATCAAGATCAATACTTTTTCTTTTGTTATAAACACTCTTGATCCTTTTAAATAATTCGGGGTTGAGTGAAATATTGTCATGATGTTTAGTGAGAAGTGGGGTAATCTCCCTGGCCAGCTTCTGCAATTCAGGTGTTGTATTTGCCCCGTTGAGATTATTGAAAACTTTCGATACTTTAGCAAGCAACTCTCCTGAATTGTCGAATGGCAAAATCGTATTATAAAAGTCAGGCGCAGCCGAATTTACAGTAATTGCCTTAATTTCATGCAGTTGTTCGTCGATCCCATCTTTGATCGCAGGCATGAAATGGACTGTTTTAATCGCATCAAACGGTGGTACTTCAAATGGTGTCTGGTACTTTTCAAAAAACGGGTTGTTTTCTGTCATTGGTCTTTCATTTTTCTGCGCAACTGCGATAACTGTTATTATCGATAATGCAATAATTAAAATTCTTTTTTTCATTTCAGGAAATTTAAAGGGCTCAAGATAATCAATTTGATTTAATCCCTCAATATGTTTTAAGAGATTTATTATTAGGACTTTCACCGTTTGGAAATGGTAATTTTCCTCAAAAAATAATTCAAGGAGGCCGTATTTACCCATTAGTCCTTGAAAACCAATTTTAATCGTCTAAAATGATATTTTTGAATTTGTTATAGAGAAATGAAATGATCAGGAGGAGAATACCCAATAATACAAAGACGATCGTTTTTGATATTGTGTCGAGTTGTGAAATATCGTAAAAGAAAAGTTTGATTAAAGTGCCGGCAAACAGCGCAATTGCACCAATCCTTAAATGCTTTTTTTGTTTCCATATACCCAGAGAGATCAGCAACAAGGCATAAACTCCCCACAAAATGCTCAACCCTAGTTTGTAGGAGTGTGTGGTTAAACTGGCGAGATCCATCCAACTAAACAACTCGCTGCTTAAAGTCCAAAGTAGTGCCACATGGAACATCAGGTCGAACTCCCGTTTATAATTATTCTTTATAAACTCCTGATATACATATTTATATGTAGAGTACACCGTAACTGCAAGAAAAACAATAGAGACATAACGGATCCAAATGTTAAAGAACCCCCGTTGATAGAATTGGGACAATGAGTGTTGCAGGTAACTTTCGCGCAACTCACTGATCGCATACAACCCCTGGGTAAGGAAAACAACAACAGCAATGGTGTTTAATATAAGGTTAAGAAGGGCCAATTTTTGGTTTTTAAGCTTTAGGATATTTACAAAAGAGAGGATTGCAACGAAAAGTAAGGAATAATTGACAACCCAAATTTCCTTGTAGCTTTTAAGGTCAAGGTCATGGTAAAATTGTGAAATTTGCTCACCATTGGCGAGTTTAGAGATTGCAGTCGCATCGTAACATTGTTTCCAATAGGTTTCGATTTCAATTCGAAATGAATTGTAAAGAACGAAAAGAAAAACAAGTGGAATTGCATAGGATACAAATTCCTTTAAAATTTGCTTCTCAACCAGGGGTGATTCATATTTTTTGTTGAAATTCAGAAAATTAATGTATCCGAAAGAAGCGACGAACAACATGGATGTCAGGAAATGGATATTTAATATCGGGATTATCCTTGTTTCAGGTTTATCCGGAATAAAAGAATTGTAATCAATTTTCCAGTCCTGGATCAGACTGACAAAGGCCAAAGCCATCAATACATAGGAGAGCTGCTCATAAACAGCGTTGCTCCTGGTCCTTCCTATCCAGAACAGTGTAGCTGCTTCAGCAACCCAAAACAAAGTAACCCAGTTGCCATCCATTTGAACAGGTACGGCAATTGTAATAAATACCAATACCAACCCTGCAACAAAATAAAAAAGGTTGTGGTCAGCAAATTTCTGTCTATAAATCGGGATGCTTACAAGAAGGTGTACGATAGCGTTGGCCACCGTAAACGATCCCAACAGATTTTTTGTATCGGGGTTATTGTCCAGAACAGAATATCCGATACCATAAAAGACGAATGAATTGGCCAGCAGGAGCCAGATATCTTCATTCTCAAATTTTTCTTTCCGGATCAACTTGTAGGCCAGAAAGATCGCATAAAAAGAAGCAAAGAATAACCCAAGAAATGTCAGTGAAATGCCAAAATGTTGGTTGACCTGATATGACTTGTCGTACCACATCAGGTAAATCAGCCATGTGATGATGAAAGCTGCATAATTAAGTGGTTTCCAATATTTTTTAAATGCAATTACAAGTATCCCGATATTGATAATGGTCATATAACTAAATAGGATAATCACGTTTCCATTATCATTGCTTAAAAGAAAAGGTACTGCATAAGCACCAACCAATCCGATATGGGCAATTACCTGCTTATTGTAATTTAGGGCGGCGTAAACAGTTAAAAATGTGATGACGACCATCACGGAAAAAGCCGCCATTTGTGGCATCAGTTCATAGAAGCTATAAGCAAAAAAGGTGATGAAATACATGATGGCCATTGCCCCGCTGACAAGGACTGCACTGTAGTTTTCGTATTTCTCCTTTAACCTGATCCCAAATCCAAGAAGTACAACTCCTGCCAGATAACCCAGAATAATCCTCGTGAGTGGGCTGATCAGTTGATGGTCGATCGAATATTTGGTACCAATCGCTACTCCAATAACCGTAATGACGATACCGATTTTATTGATCAGGTTTTCACCTATAAATTTTTCAATATTGGTAGCTTGTTCTGGTTCCACTTCGAGTTCCGGAATAGGTTCTTTTGGATATAAAATTTGTGAACCAAAAGGTTTTGTGGCAGGTATTGTTTGTTCCGGGAGTATATTATTCACATGGACCTCATCCCTTTCCTCTTCCACGTTTTTTACCAGTAAACTTTCCTCCGCGTCAGGTAAGGTCTTAACATCTTGTGATTCAAGGTTATCAATTGCAGGCGAAGGTTTTTTCAGCTGTTCAATTTCAAAACTTAATTTATTGATTTCTTCAGAGAAGAGCTCCTGTCGTTTCAAAAGGTTATCGAGCTTTTCGAGCAGGACATTAATTTCATGAGAATTTTCAACCATAGTTTCAAATCTTTAGGAAAAATCACGATATAATTAAGAGGTCATAGGTACTAAGCTTACTTCTTTCTTAAGAAAAACCTGAAGATTTGAAGATAAGTTTATAATTTGCTACAAGCCACCCTGATTAATAAAAATGAGTGGGGGTGAGGATCACAAATTTAATCACGATTTTTATTTTTGCAACACATGGCCCTTAATTATATCTAAAACAAGAAGTGCCAGGATTTCGGCCCGGCACTTCTTATTTTCACGATGCAAAACGATTTAGGCAAGCAAACTTCTGACCTTATCGGAAATCAGTTTGCCATCGGCTTTTCCTGCCAGTTCTTTTGATGCAAGGCCGATCACTTTGCCCATCTCCTTAATTGAAGTCGCACCTGTCTTTTCAATAATGGATTTGATGACAGCGGTCAACTCCTCATCACCCATTTGTTGCGGAAGGTAGCTTTCAAGGATTTTTACCTGAGCCATTTCAGGTTCATACAAATCGAGACGGTTTTGCTGTTTGTATATCTCCGCTGAATCACGCCCCTGCTTTGCAAGTTTTGACAAAGCTTTGATGGCTGCCTCATCGCTTAACTCCTCATTGCCGCTTTTAGCGGTCTTTGCTTCGAGCAATACTTTTTTTGCATTGCGCAATGCTTCGAGTCTTTCTTTGTCGCGTGCAAGCATTGCCAACCTGATGTCGTCGCCAATCTGATCAAATAAATTCATAACTAATTGTATTTTAAATTATTAATAAATTGTATTTTATAGGAAACCCGATCCGTTTAAAATGAGCTACCAACAATTTACGATTTCTCAATTTCAGATCGTCCGAAAACCGATTTACTTTAAATTTCATAATCCTGATTTTTGTTTACTTTTTCTGTAAACCTATTTCAGGACAAGACATTCTCCCTCCAGTCTCCCTTTTCCGGTCTCCGTACTCCCGTCTCCCTTTTCCATTCTATCAATCTGGTTTATCGTGGATAAATGAATTGTTTTTGCGGATTTGAGGTTCGCCCTGGTTATCGGAGATCGTCAGTCGTGAAACATCACGTGCATTGTTGGGCAAAGGGATATTCGGATTTTTTGCTTTTCTGCGTTCAAAGGCTGGGATTTTGGAAAGCTCTTCAGTATAATCATCCGATTGTATCGAAAAATCGACTTGCATCACCTTTTTCACTGTTTCCGTCAGCCCTTCGGCAAATGGGTCACTTTTGACAGTGGGATACAATTGCCTGATAATTTCATCCTTCCTGTCAACACTCTGCTCAGAATAAACGGGTGGTTTTGGTGCCTTGATTTCGGGTTCATGTCCAAAGAACCCTGAAGGAAAAGCATTTTTATCGTCAAGCAGTGGCACTTTTTCCTTATGAGGTTGAGAAGCAGCTGTCATTTCAGGTATTGAACTGGTTTTAAACCCGGTAGCAATAACTGTTACACTGATGGCATCCCCCATTTCAGGGTTCATTGCCACTCCATAGATCAGGTCAGCATTGTTTCCTGCCTTTTCCTGTACAAATTCATTGATCATGTTCATCTCGTCCATCGTCACCTCGTTGGTTTCGCCCGATGTTATGTTCACAAGGATGTTTTTTGTGCCGCGGATATCGTTGTTGTTCAACAGTGGTGAGTTCAGGGCTCCCTCTACGGCCTTTCTTGCCCGGTTCTCACCCGATGCCTGAAAGGATCCCATAATGGCTACACCCGAATTTTGCATGACCGTCCTTACATCTTCAAAGTCAACATTGATAAACCCTGAACTTGTGATAATCTCGGCAATCCCTTTTGCTGCAATGGCCAATACGTCATCGGCTTTTGAAAAGGCCTTTGAAATCGGGAAATCACCATAAATCTCCCTGATCCGCTCATTATTAATGACCAGCAAGGAATCGACATGGTTTTCCAATTCACGGATTCCCTCAATGGCCTGTTGAATCCGTAACCGTCCTTCATTCCGAAAGGGGATGGATACAATGCCGATGGTGAGTATTTTCCGATCACGGGCAACCTGTGCAATGATGGGTGCTGCTCCTGTACCTGTTCCACCCCCCATTCCGGCTGTGATAAATACCATCTTGGTTTTTCCGGTAAGAAGTTTTTCAATGTCCTCAATATTTTCAAGGGCCGACTCTCTGCCAACAACCGGTTTATTGCCAGCTCCGCGACCTTCGGTCAGTTCAGACCCAAGCTGTACCTTAAATGGCACCGGGCTGCTCATGAGTGCCTGCGCATCGGTGTTGCAAACAGCAAAGTCAACATCTTTTATTCCCTGACGGTACATGTGGTTTACAGCGTTTCCGCCACCGCCGCCAACTCCGATCACTTTTATAATTTTATCACCACCAGTCGGTAAATCGAATTCAATTAATTCTGACATCTTTTCATCCTCCAATTTTTAAGTGACAAGGAAAACTAACCTTTAATTTCATCATCATCATCACTAAATAATAAATTTAACTGCCTTTTAAACCAGGTATCTTTTTGTCCCCGACCATCTGAACTCTTCGGTTTTTGAAGGTTCTTTTCCGGAATATCGGTACGTTTTGGCCGGGTAGTATCTGCTGATTTTTGTTCATCACGCACAATAAAGCTCTCATCAGGATTTACATCGAATTGATGGTCCACTTCCTGAAATGAAGCCGAAGGTTCCCTGACCACATGGGTTTCCGGCACGATTTTATGATATTCCGGAGGTGTTGAGGGAATTTTAACCGTTTCTTTAGCAGGTTCAGGCCGCAGGATCCGGTTAGGGTTAATTTTAAACCCTGTTGCAATAACGGTCACGCTGATTTTGTTCCCAAGTTTGGAATCGTATCCGTTGCCCCAGATTATGTTTGCACTGTCGCCGGCGGCATCCTGAAGGAAATCGATGATGTCACCAATCTCACCCATACGGACCTCGTCGTCACCGGAGGTGATGTTCAACAGAATATTTTCCGTACCGTATATATCGTTGCTGTCGAGCAAGGGGGATTTTAGTGCCTCCTCGGCAGCCTTCATGGCCCGGTTCGGACCTTCTGCAAAGCCGGTTCCCATAATAAAAACACCACTTTCGCGTAGCACAGTATTGACGTCGGCAAAGTCTATGTTGATATTCCCATGCAGTGTGATTATTTCGGCACAACCTTTTACAGCTGTGGCTACAATATTGTCGGCTTGCGCGAATGCTTCCCTGGCTGCAAGGTCCCCATACACTTTGTGAAGGTTTTCATTGCTGATTACCAATAAGCTATCGACAAAACGCTGGAGTTTTTTGATCCCTTCAATCGCCTGCTCATAACGCAAACGCCCCTCTTTTATCGAGGGTAAGGTCACTACAGCGATTGTCAGAATATCCATTTCACGCGCCAGTTGTGCAATGACGGGTGCTGCTCCTGTACCTGTTCCACCCCCCATTCCAGCGGTAATGAATACCATTTTGGTGCCGGTTTCCAAAACGGCCCTCACCTCTGAGAGGTTTTCTATGGCTGCCTGTTCGCCGCGCTTTGGCTTATTGCCTGCACCCCGACCCTCAGTCAGTGAAACGCCGAGCTGAACCTTAACCGGTACCGGACTATTTTCAAGAGCCTGAGAATCAGTGTTACACACCAGAAAATCAACACCGGCTATACCCTGTCGGAACATGTGGTTTACTGCGTTCCCACCACCACCGCCAACTCCAACCACCTTGATTATCGATTGGTAGTCGTGCTGAAACCCGAAGGTCAATAAATCGTCAGAAGAATTTTCCATGTGATAAACTGCTTGATATTGTTATTTTTTCTGGTCATCATCATCGGAGATCAATTCGTTGAAGCCCACTTTTGCCTTGTCAATAAATCCGGAAACCATCGTTAATACCGATCTTTGAGCTTTTGGTTGAGGAGCTTCCTTCACCTCGACAGGTATATTCGAAATGACCATTCCCGGAGGATAATTGTTCCGTTTTGCCTGATAGAGACCGTTGATCAGCAATCCAATCACATTTGCCGATCCGGCAGTCATGATCTGCTCATTGAATAACTGTTCCTTAACAGGAATTACCGGTTTTCCGAAACGCACATCTAATCCGGTAATGTAGCTGACCAGTTTATCGATTCCGGGCATATTTGAGCCACCACCTGAAAGGACAATTCCTGCCCCTATTTTATTGGCCAATCCGGTCGATTCGATCTGATAATTGACCCCTTCGATGATCTCCTCAAGCCTTGCCTGAATAATTCCTGCAAGATTTCTGAAACTTATCTCTTTGGCCTGCCAACCTTCGACTTCGGGAATCTGGGCATACCGGTTTTCCGGAACCATTTCCGCGAAAGCACATCCACATTGTACCTTGACCATTTCTGCGTGACGTGGGATGATATTACAACCATCGCGAATATCGTTAGAAATTACGTTACCACCAAACGGTAGTTCTACGGCCAGTCTTAATTTATTTTCATAATACAGTGAAAGTCCGGTCGTGCCGGCTCCCAAATCGAGCAAGACCACTCCAGCCTCCTTTTCGTCTTTCGAAAGAAACCCGATCCCCTGGACAAATGGATTGATAAATGCTGAGGCCAATTCCAGACCTGCTTTTTCAATGCTTCGTCTGAGGTTCGTCTCATACGATTCGGCAGCAGAAATCAAAGTGTAATAAGCTTCAACTTTACGACCCGCCATTCCAACAGGTGTGATTATCCCATGCTCACCGTCAACAATGTATTCTTTCGGGATAAGATGATACATCTTCTCGTCCTTGTTGCAATTGCAACGTTGGGCTTCGTTCATCAGTTCCTTAATGATCGGTTGTGTGACAAACCCATTTTCTGTCATCCTGTAACCTGTAGTTGCCTGGTTCCGGATCCGCTGCCCCGAAATTCCGGCATAGACCCTTTTCACCTTTAAATTGATTGAACTTTCAAGGACATTGATGACCGTCCTGACCGACAATGCAGACTCGTCGATATTGACAACCACGCCATTACGGACCCCTTTTGTCAAAGTTTCACAGTACGCAAGGACATCCAGTTTTCCTTCAGGTGTAAAACGACCAACTACTGCTTTTGTCCACATCGTTCCGATGTCAATTGCTGCAACCAATTCTCTTATCGGGCTCATAGTATTTTATTTTTTTGTACAAACTATCTGATTTCGAAATTCAACATTGATGGTTTTATAACGGCTCCATCCCCCATTTTTGAACCCTTCGGTATATAATGCCTTGAGGTTGCGAAATTTGATCTGATAATCCTCCGGGCCACCAAAAAGGATCGTCTGTTCACCCACCCGTGGAACCATCGAAAGCTCACCAATGGCATTCACATAAATCTGGTCGATCTGTGCGCTTAGAAATGAGTCGCTGTTGAGGTATGTGACCAACGGGAGAAGCTTCTTTTTCGCAAATTCAGTCGATACATTTCCACCTACAATTAAAACCCTGGGTGTATATCGGGGTGTCCAGTCAATAATCTTCCCGAATTTATCCATATAAAACGAATGTCCCTGCCCAGCCACACGGAAGACAGGTTCCCTTTGTTTAATCCTGACTACAATTGTTCCGAAAGTCTTTACACCATTAAATTCGATATTTGTAAAAACATCAACATCTTCGATTGACTGCAATTTGCGTAATCCATCTTCGATTTTTCTGAGATCGACCGACTGGAGCGGCATTCCGAATATCTCTTGATGGTTCCGCTGAATCCATTGCCTGATATCGGTGTTTCTGACGAACTGTTGTTGAATGGAATCGGTGATTTCAACTTTTACATCCGTACATACAAGTTGGCGACTCTGTTTAATACAGAATCCCAGCGATACAAACAACAATATAACTGCAATACTCCAAAGGACAATATGTAATATTTTTTTATACATCTTCTTTTTTTTGCAGATAGGAAACGATCGGCCCGACCAAACGGTCAATGTCACCTGCCCCAAGGGTCAATAAAATTTCTGGTCGATATTCGTCCAGCAATCCGGGAAACTCATTTTGGTTACACCTTCTCTTGCTTTCTAAATTCATCTTATTCAGTATAATACCCACATCTACCCCTTCGATGGGGAGTTCGCGTGCAGGGTAAATCTCCATCAGAAGGGCATCGTCCAACAGGTCAAGGGCTGCAGCAAACTCGTCGGCAAAGTCCCTGGTGCGCGTAAAAAGGTGGGGCTGAAAAATGCCGGTCACCCGCTTCCCCGGATAAAGATCGCGTACTGAACGTATTGTGGCCTCCAGTTCCCTTGGATGATGGGCGTAATCGTCGATAAAGATTGTTTCTTTACCTGTAAACCTCACATCGAAACGACGGACAACGCCTGTGTATTTTGGAAGTGCGTTACGGATTTCATCTGCTGTAACGCCGCTGAATAATGCCATGGTACAGGCAGCAACCGCATTCTCAACATTCATCAGACCCGGATAGGAGAGGGACAGTCCTTCGATTTGGCCCGTGGGGGTTTTGAGATCAAAATGATAGGCACCATCAATGATGTTGATATTGATTGCCTGATAATCTGCATTTTCATTGATTGAATAACTGAAATAGCTGATATTTGTATTCCATTGATGATCAATATTCAAATCTTTCCTGTAAAGCAATGATCCACCATCTTCAATTTGAGAAACAAAGTCGGCAAAGGCTTTGATCATATTTTTGTGGTCGCCATAGATATCGAGATGGTCAGCGTCCATCCAGGTAATGACAGCGAGTTCAGGGCGCAACTGTAGGAACGACCGGTCGAATTCATCGGCTTCAACAACAATAAAAGGGCTATTCCGTTCCGACAACAATAAATTGGTACCATAATTTTTTGAAATCCCACCCATAAATGCGGAGCAATCGATTGCTGATTGTTTAAGCAGGTGGGCGGTCATGGTTGTCACGGAGGTTTTACCATGGGTTCCGG
>TBL_comb47_HYPODRAFT_10003284_pt1 | contig 19259 bp, 22 predicted proteins | sample TroBogypolimnion_40_FD_10682 | JGI IMG/M metagenome (IMG submission 10682) | reverse complement strand
CTACCATTAGCGGCAGCATCTTAACGGTTACAGCCACTAATGGCACTGTTTACACCATTGACGCTACTAATGCCACCGTTACCAAGGGTTACGGCACCACGGCTCAAACTGGAATTGCTAACGTTGTGGTTGGCGATACGGTGAGTGTTATGGGTACTGTTTCTGGAAATGCTGTGACTGCCACTACTATTCGTGACGGCGTTATGTCATTTAATCAGACTACAAATACCAGACTAGAAAATATCAAAAAAACCACTACAACCACAAATAGAACTGTTACCAACAAAACCACATTGAATTCAAAAATACAGAAATATGCTAACGGAACTCTGCTTCGGGGCTCAGACAGAAAAATTTATGTAATTGCTAATGGCAGAAAACAACAAATTAAAACTGTCAAAGAATTAGCTAAATATAAAGGTAGAAAAATTCAAGATGTTACTAGCAGCGTACTTGGTCAGTACTAATTTCTGAGATTGTTTTTTGGCCGATTAAAATCCCTGGAATTAAAATAGTTTCAGGGTTTTTAATTTAGTATTTTGTAAAATTAAATGTTAAGATATACTAATAGTAATTAAGAAATTTCTCCTATAAGTTTATGAAACGACTTTTGAAATACTTTCGACCCTACCTCGGCCAATTCTTTTTGTTATTGATAATGGTTTATTTGATGGTCGCAGCTACACTAGCTTTGCCTGATTACATGGCGACCATTATTAATAAGGGCATAATTGTTTATAATATGTCCGTCATCTGGCAAAATGGTTGGGTTATGTTAGTGTTTGCGCTTGGTGCCGCCGGCTCAAGCGTGGTTGTCGGTTGGCTGTCTTCGCGCATTGCTGCTGGTTTTTCCCGTGATATCCGCGCAGCTACTTTCGCTAAAGTAGAAAGTTTTTCCTTGCATGAGTTTAATACTTTTTCCACGGCCTCCTTAATTACTCGCACCACCAATGATGTCCAGCAAATTCAGACAGTCATGACGATGCTGTTTCGCATGGCTTTAATGGCGCCATTTATGGGAATTTGGGCCATCATTAAGGCTTACCATAATGCTCCGTCGATGGCCTGGATGATGGGTCTATCAGTCGGAGTGCTCGTTGCGATTGTGGCGATTCTTTTTACAATTGCTATTCCTCGTTTTAAAATTATTCAAAAATTAGTCGATCGCCTGAATCTGGTCAGCCGGGAAATCCTCACCGGTTTGCGAGTTATCCGCGCTTTTAATCGCGAGGCGGTTGAGGAGAAAAAATTTGATCGCGCCAATCTGGAGTTAACAGATATTAATCTATTTGTTAATCGCTTGCTGACCATTATGCAGCCGGTCATGACTTTAATCATGAATGTGACCAGTTTAGGAATTATTTGGTATGGGGCGCACCTGATTGACCTTGGTAATCTTCAAATTGGTCAGATGCTGGCTTTCATGCAGTATGCCATGCAGGCTGTCTTTTCATTTTTGTTAATTACGATGGTTTTTATTATGATTCCGCGAGCCTCGGTTTCCTTGGAACGCATCAGTGAGGTGCTGGCAATTGAAGCCACAATTAAAGATCCTAAACAACCTGTTGAAGTTACTTTAAGTAACGGTAAAGTTGAATTTGATCAGGTTACTTTTTCTTATGCTGGCGCTGACGCGCCGGTTTTATGCGATATATCTTTTACCGCTTTGCCAGGACAGACCACGGCCTTTATTGGCAGTACTGGCAGTGGCAAATCCACCTTAATCAATCTAATTCCGCGTTTTTATGATGTTACTCAAGGCTCAATTAAAATTGATGGTGTTGATATTCGCCAGCTGCGCCTGGAAGATTTATATGCCAAAATCGGCTATGTGCCGCAGCAAGGTGTTCTTTTTTCCGGCACCGTTGAGAGTAATTTAAAATATGGTGCTCCGCAGGCGACAGACGATGAAATGAAACAAGCGGTAAAAATTTCCCAGGCCGAAGATTTTGTCAGTGAACTCCAAGGTAAGTATGGCGCCGAAATTTCCCAGGGTGGAAAAAATGTTTCCGGTGGCCAAAAGCAACGGTTATCCATTGCCCGCGCCATTATTCGTAAGCCAGAAATTTATATTTTTGATGATAGTTTTTCCGCTTTGGATTTTACGACTGACGCCAAATTACGCCAAGCTTTGGCCGCCGCTACAAAAAATAAAACGGTTCTTATTGTGGCGCAACGCATCAGTACGATTATGAACGCTGATAAGATTATCGTTCTTGATGAGGGGCAAATCGTCGGCCAGGGAACACACCAAGAACTTCTAAAATCATGCTTGGTTTATCGTGAAATCGCCTCATCGCAATTATCAGAAGAAGAATTATATAAATATCCTGGTAACGCGCCGGAACGATTGATAACAAACAGCCCTATATGAGTAATCAACCTAAAACTACACCTATAAATGATCAGAATTCTTCGGCTACACCGCCGCGTATTAATCCTATGGGCCGCGGTAACCCCATGAGAATGATGGGCGTTATTCAGAAACCGAAGAACTTCAAAAAAACCATGCGCCAGCTAGGCGTTTATATTAAGCCTTTTTGGTTATCACTGACGGTTGTGATTATTTTTGCTGTCGCTAGTACTATTTTTGTTATTGCCAGTCCGAAAATACTCGGCCAAATGACTAATCAGGTGGTCAGTGATTTTGTGGCCCGCACCGCTTATAATCAATTAACGGCTAAATTGCCACCGGATACTAAATTTTCCCCTGGACTAACTGGTGCCGCACTTTTAAAGCAATTGCCGCCAAATGTGACTAATAGTATTCCGGCCGCTTCGCGGAGAACAATTAGCAAACTCGATTTATCGACGCGTCCCACTTTTAATTATCATAAATTGATAGCTATTGCTATTAAGCTGCTGATTTTGTACTTTTTAAGCGCCCTGTTTAGTTATTTTCAGGGTTGGATTATGACCAATATTACTCAGAAGATTACTTACCGTTTCCGCCGCGATATTTCCACTAAAATTGGCCGCCTGCCGCTTAGATATTTTGATAGGACGACTCATGGTGAAATTTTGAGCCGAATTACCAATGATGTTGATACGGTTAGTCAAACTTTAAATCAATCATTGACGCAGATTATTACTTCGGTCACAATGATCATCGGCATTTTAGCCATGATGCTATCAATCAGCTGGCAGATGACTTTAGTGGCGATTGTTACCTTGCCGCTAAGCTTTGGTCTAATTGGTTTTGTCGTGAATCGTTCGCAAAAATATTTTAAAAGGCAACAAGATACTCTGGGTTATCTTAACGGTCATATTGAGGAAATGTATGGCGGCCATAATGTAATGAAAGTTTTTAATGGTCAAAAACGCTCAATTGCTATTTTTTCAAAATATAATAATGATTTGTATAGCAGTGCTTGGCACTCGCAATTTTTATCCGGTTTACTTTTTCCAATCATTAATTTTGTGGGAAATATCGGTTATGTCGGCGTTACCGTTCTCGGCGGTTTTTTAGCCATCAGCGGAAAAATTAACATTGGTGATATTCAAGCCTTTATTTTGTATGTCAATCAATTTAATCAGCCGATTATTCAGACCGCTAATATTGCCAGCGTTCTTCAATCTACAGCGGCCTCGGCAGAACGAGTATTTGAATTTTTAGCTGAAGAGGAAGAACTCTCGGAGGCGGCTAATACTAATATTCTCACAGATGTTCGGGGGGCAGTGGAATTTGACCAGGTTCAGTTCGGTTATAATCCCGACCAGATTATTATCAATAATTTTACCGCAAAGATTCAGCCTGGTCAGCGCGTGGCGATTGTCGGTCCGACTGGCGCTGGTAAAACGACCATGGTCAATCTCTTGATGCGATTTTATGATGTCAGTAGCGGTGTTATCAAAGTCGATGGAGTTGATATTAAAACAATGAAACGCGCTGATGTTCGTCAGCTGTTTGGTATGGTTCTTCAAGACACTTGGTTGTTCAAAGGGACAATCCGTGAAAATTTGGCTTACGGCCGGCCAGAGGCGACCGAAGCTGAAATAATTGAAGCGGCTAAAGCGGCGCATGTTGATCACTTTGTTCATTCATTGCAGCACGGTTATGATATGGTGCTTGATGAGGAAGCAAACAATATTTCTCAGGGTGAAAAACAGCTTTTAACAATTGCTAGGGCTATGCTTATTAAAACCCCCATGCTTATTCTTGATGAAGCGACCAGCTCAGTTGATACGCGCACCGAAATTCTTATTCAACAAGCTATGGAACTTCTGATGGAAGGCAAAACGAGTTTTGTGATCGCCCATCGCCTTTCGACCATTAAGCATGCCGATCTTATTTTAGTGATGCGTGATGGAAATATTGTTGAACAGGGAAAACACGAAGAATTATTAGCTAAGGCTGGTTTTTACGCTTCACTTTATAATAGTCAATTTGTTTCCAACTCGCTTGCACCAAGCTGAGGGGGGGGGGGCGGTTTAGTAAATAAAATTTAGTTATTGACAAAAGTATGTCGTTATGGCATACTTTTTTGTTAAAGAGAACTTTAAAAATTAAATATTATGAAACAAACCTTAGTTTTTTTGTTATGTTTTCTGGTCTGGTTCCAGACAGAAATTTTCGGTCGCAGTGGCGGCGGCGGTGCTCATAGCGGCGGTTCCCGTATTAGTTCCAGCGTTCGCAGTGCCAGTAGTCTGGGTGCTCGAGCTGGCAGTAGAAATGCGTCTAGAATTAATAATAGCGGCGCTAAAGGTGTTAGAAGTTTCAGTAAAACGGCTGCTCCGAAATCAATCAGTCGCTATGTCGGTAAACCTTTTACGAAGCCGAAAACGGTTAGCACTTCAATTGGTGGACATCGTTTAGTTAGCTACACCTATACTCGTCCTGTTGTTTTTCACAATCCTTATCTGACCTACTATTTACTAATGAATGCTAATCATTCTGGCCGCCATGACAGCTTGCGAGTTGATACCATGGCTTTTCCCGGTTTTGGTAAGGGTAAATCTGGTGGAGCTGGCGCTTCGCTAACTTTTGCCGATTCTCTTAGAAAACATCTCAGTAAAGACACCTTGGAAATTTCCGAACTCGTACCAATCAATTATTTATCTGATTATGCCGGAATTGTACCCGATCAAGACGAAGCCAAAATTAATTATCTGATTCGTCATTATAAAAAAATGACCGGCGTCGAAATGGCTGTTTTAACCATTCCTACTTTAGGCAATGAAATTGATTTGGTTGATTACGCTCAGGTTTTGTTTGATAAGTGGGGTATCGGTGAGGCCGGTGTTAATAATGGGGTGTTAATTATTATTTCCTCGGAAGATGAAATTTTAAGAATTCAACCCGGTTATGGTTTGGAGGAATTTTTGCCTGATGCTATCTGTCGTGAAGTTGAAGATAATATCATGATGCCTTTCTGCAAGGAAAAGCAATGGGAAAAAGCCATTACCATGACGGTTAGCGATCTCATAAAGCGTTTAGGTGATAAGCCGGTGGAAATTATGAAGGCTGAATTGGCCGCTAAACAAAAAAAGGAGGATGAAGAAATAAAGAGCGATCTTTCTACCTGTTTAAAAGTGATAGCTGGTTTGGGCTTTATCTTTCTAATCTGGTTATTTCTTATTAAAAGAAGATATTAGTTTTTATATATGTTTCACCCTTAAAAAATTTAGATTATGCCAGTTCTTACTGTTTATGGAATTTCGGAGCAAATGGAGTACAAGCTCGATAGATTTGCTAAATTGCTTGTTGAAGCGGTGGTCAGTGTTGAGGAATTGAAGCTTAAAAAAAATGATGTTTCGTGTTTTTTCCCGGGCTCTAAAATATGGCGACCGGGCCATCAAGTAATCATCTTTGTTGATGGCTTATTTGAAAAGCCAGAAAGGACGCCGGAGGTCAGAGCGAAACTAGCGGCCGTGATTGTTGGTATCACCGCGGATCATTTTTCAGATGGTTTTTATGAAAAGGTAAGGTTAATCGAATGCTTTGTTCGACCATTCAATGTCGAAAACGGCTTTGCTTCTTTAAAAGGATAAAAGCGTAACGCTTGAATTTAAAGACGGGTTGACTAAAATCACCCGTCTTTTTCTATTTAAAGCTTTTAGGCTATAATAAAAGATAGGCTAATGGTTAAACTCTAAACTTTTAGAAAAACAATTTATGAATAACGAGATTTATCAAACCGATAATTTTATTGTTGAGGCTCATCCGGCGCCTTTTATTCCGAGAATTGAAGGCGGCCATATTCGTATCAAAGTTAAAGATACTGCTATTATGGAGCGCACTCAGTTATCGCCAAAGATGGCCATTGAACTTATGCGTCTGACCATGGTCACTGGCTTGGCTTTTCAAAACGCCATGAATAAAATTGGCATCGCCGTAATTAAGCTTAACTACCAAGATATGGGCAATTGGGCTTATAAAGAAGGGAAATTGCCGTTTCTCCATATCCATGTTTTTGGCCGCACCGCTAAGGCCGTTAAACAGCCTTGGCCGGAAAGTATGTATTTGCCGGACCGAAAGACCGGTTTTTATGAAGGTTTTGAACCTTTAAATAGCGCTGATATTTTAGCTATCAGAACGGAGATTGAAAAAATTTTTCAGGAAGATAAATATCAAGATCAAAATTGGCATTTATAACTATTTCCGAGACTTGCTCCAAAGCAAGTCTTTTTGTTTTTAGTGGTAGTTGACTATGATTATAAAGTATTATACAATATAGATTCCTAAAATTCCTACTTGTAGGATAATAATATAATAATATGAAGAACTTTGGTAAATTTTTTGGCTCAACTACAATTGGCAAGAAAGGCCAAGTAGTGATTCCAATGGAAACAAGAAAAGAAATGTCTTGGGAGGACAGCGATAAACTCTTGGTCTTTGGTTTGGATAATGGCATGGTGGTTTTAACTAAATTAGATCAAGTAAAAGACTTGGCCGTTAGGTTGGAAGAAAAAGTGAAAGCAGTTAAACAATACATTAAAAAAGCAAAATAATCTTATGGAAAATCAAGTTGAAGAAGTAAAAACAGAGGCTAAAAAGCCGGAAAATCTTTTAACTCGTTTAAAAATTACTCCTAAAATGATTAAGGAAGGCGTAATTGTTTTAGTCGTTTTAGGAATTTCTCTCGGTGCTTATTATTGGTATACCATTAGCCAGCGAGTTTATAGCGATAAAGCGGAAATTTTTGCGCCGCTGATTATTTTAAGCCCGGATCAGCCAAGCGTTTTACAAAAAATCTTAGTTAAAAATGGCGAGCAAGTGGTGGTTAATCAGGCGGTTGCCAAAGTTGATCAAGGCGATTTTGTGCGCGCGAAAACCGATGGCGTAGTGGTCAGCACTAATGATCAAGTGGGTAAACTCTTTTCTCCTGGTGAACCGGTGGTGACAATGATTAATCCTGATGATTTACGTTTAATTGTGCATGTGGCTGAAAATAAAGGTTTAAATTCGATTGCCGTCGGACAAAAAGTTTTATTTACCGTCGATGCTTTTGATTCTAAAGAATTTAACGGTACAGTTGAGGAAATTTCTCAAACCTCGGATGAGTCATCAGTTGTCTTTTCAATTTCTGATAAGCGAGATGAAAAGAATTTCTCCGTTAAAGTTAAATATAACGGCTACCCGGAACTCTTAAATGGTATGTCCGCTAAAGCTTGGATTTACAGATAAATATGCCAGAACCAAAGGCAATTAAAGATTATAAGTGGCTAATTCTCGTGACCGTTATTGTCGGGACTTTTTTGGGGCGCTTAGATCAAACGATTGTTAATCTGGCGCTGCCTAAAATTATTCAAGATTTTGGTATCACGGTTTCTTCCGCCGGCTGGATTGCCACGGCCTATATTTTAGCGAATGCTATTTTCGTGCCGATTTGGGGCAAGTTAGGCGATACTATCGGCCGTAAGAAAGTTTATATTTTAGGTTTTTTAATTTTTATTTTAGGCTCGGTCTTAGCTGGTTTGTCCTGGAACTTAAGTTCTATGATTGTTTTTCGTGTTATTCAGGCAATTGCCGGCTCCGCTGATTACCCGACGGCGATGGCAATTATCGCCGTGACTTTTCCGGCTGGGAAGCCGCGCACCCAAGCTTTGGGCCTCTGGTCAGCCTCTTTTGCGGCCGCGGCCGTTTTCGGACCGCTGATTGGCGGACCGCTGATTGATAATTTCAGCTGGCGTTCCGTTTTTTTGATTAATTTACCAATCGGTATTATTGGTTTAGTCATGGCCTTAATTTATATTAAAGAATCAGTGTCTGATAAAAAAACCGCCATCTTTGATTGGTGGGGCGCCATTACTTTAGGCATCATGCTGTCCGCTTTAGTTTTAGTCTTGGATCGAGGTTTGGATTGGGGCTGGTTGTCTTTAAATAGTTTCTTGGCTTACGCTACGATGATTATCTTTGCTTTTATTTTTTATCGAGTTGAAAAAAATATCGAAGAACCAATTATTGATTTTAAATTCTTTAAAATGCCGACTTTTGTAAATACGTTGGTTAATAATTTCGTCGTCTTTATGGGCATGATGGGCGGCATCTTTTTGATTCCCGTTTTTGCTTCCACTTATTTAGGTTTAGACGCCACGCAAACCGGTTTATTATTCATGCCGATGGCGGCTATGATGATGATTTTTTCGCCTCTGGGCGGCCATTTTGCCGGCAAGGTGCAGCCGCGTTATATTATTGCCATTAGCACGCTGGTTGCCGCTTTAGGTTTATATCTCTTTTCTTATTTAGATCCTAAATCAACGGCCTGGGATATTATTTTCCCGCTGAGTATTATGGCGGCCGGTTTAGGTTTCGGGATGGCGCAACGTACCAGCTTAATTGCTTCCATTGTTCCGGAAAATGAAGTGGGAATCGCTTCCTCGGTTTTGGCTCTAGTTCGAAATATTGCCGGGGCTTTTGGAATTGCTCTTTTTGGTACCATCTTAACTAACGCTACGGAAAATAATGCTTTTAATATTGCGCATAATAGCATCTTACGTTCAACTAACCCCGCTGTTATCAGCCAGTTTATTTCTCTAGTGACTTTAAAAGCTCAGGTTTTAGCCTATTCCACGGTTTTTCAAATCGCCTCCATCGTAGTTCTAGTGGGCGCCGGTTTAGCTTTGTTTATTAAAGTGGAAGTTAAGAAGCAGGGAAATGAAGTTATTTTTATTGATTAGTATCATTTACTAAAGATGGTTTTTATGATATAATTCTTGGTTAGTAATCATTCTTTAATAACTAAATATCCGGGGCCATGAGAAAAAATATGGAAAAAGTTAACGCTTTATTACTTAGAAGAATCAAACTTCTTCTTAAAAGAAAATTTAATTTGACTCAGATATCTTTAATTTACCAAACTAATGATCCGGCTAAAAGGGAAGTCGAGGAGAAGTTATTTGAGGCTCAAATTAAAGCCAAAGAAAATCTGGGTTATGTCAAAGACGGTTTGCCTTACACTAACGAATTTTCTAAAGTGCAGATCATGAAACGACGCTTATAAAAATAGAGGAGCTGCTTAACCTAGCCGCTCTTTTTATTATTTAGTTTGACATTCAAATTTTAAAGTATTAGTATCTTACTGAAGAATGAAAGAACCACGTTCTTAGACATGTTGCTTACTTGCCGTTAAAAACTGATAACCTAAAAATTATCCCGCGGCGAGCTTAGCCACCAATTTTGTAAAATGAAATATTTTATAAATTTGGTGGCTTTTTTATTTTATTAAAGTGGTTTTTGGTGTATAATGATAAGTAAACTAATTTAATAATCATATGAATAATTTCTATAATTTCGAAGCGGAAAATATTAAAGGTGAACCAGTAAAGATGTCCGATTATCAGGGAAAAATAGTCTTGGTAGTTAACGTCGCTAGTCATTGCGGTTTTACGCCGCAATATGCCGGGCTAGAAAAGCTCTATCAAAATTACAAAGATAAAGGGCTAGTAATTTTAGCTTTTCCTTGCAATCAATTTGCCGGGCAGGAACCGGGCGCGGCTGAAGAAATTATGTCTTTTTGCCAGCTAAATTATGGCGTTACTTTTCCGATTTTCAGTAAGATAAAAGTTAATGGTAAAGAGGCTCATCCGCTATATAATTATCTTAAAAGTGAATTACCGGATATCTTAGGTGCGCGCATTAAATGGAATTTTACCAAGTTCTTAATTGATCGTTTTGGCCAGCCGCAAAAACGTTTCGCCCCTCAAGATACTCCGGAAATGATTGAAAAGTATCTGCTAAAAATAATTTAAAGATTTAAAAACGGCCCGAGATTTTTCTCGAGCCGGTTTTTATTTTACTTCCACTTCAATTTTCACGGGTTTTTTAGCATTAAGCATAAAAATAATAACCCCAGCCGTCAAGAAAATTCCTGAAAATAACCACGTTAATCTAATCGATAGCGCTTCGGCCATTAAGCCGCTAGCCATTAAGCCGATAAAAGCGCCTGATTTAGAAAACATCGATTCGAGCGACAAGATTGTGGCCCGGTTTTTTGATTCAATGTAATTGTTAACGTAGCTTTGTTTTAAAGGGCTGAAAATGCCCCGGCCGAATTCGTGCAGCAAGAAAGTACTGATAACTAGAAAAAGTCCATTTAAGCGGGAGCAAGCAATAATCGCTAAAGCGGTGATGAGCTGGGAAGTAATTATTAATAACTTTTCGTCTTTAAACCAAGTTTTTAGTTTCTTGGAAAATAAGCCGCCTAAAGCGCTGATTAAAGAAATTCCGGCAAATAAGAAACCTAGTTCTAAAGAACTGAAATTATAATCCTGCTTGAATAAGACCGTCCATTGCATATTAAGCGCTTGGAAGGAAAGAGCTAACAAGGCTCCAAAAATCATAATTGAGAGCAGTTCTTTGTTTTTCAAGCCGTAGCCAAAAGCCTTGCCAAATCTTTTTAATAGATTATCGGCATGCTCCTGGTCTTTTTCTCTTTGATAATGTTCTTTGATATAAAACAGGGCGTAAAGACCGACGATAATAATAAATATAACTGAGCCGAGCCAAGGAAAACTAAGATTAAAGCCGCCTAGCATTGAACCAGACAAACAACCGACGATGTTGCCGATTGACCGGCTGACTGATTCTTTTCGAAAAGCCATATTTTTTAGAGGCAATTCATTCTTAGCTTTTAAAGAGTCAACTAACCAAGCTTCAGCCGCCCCGGAAACAAAGGTCTGCCCAATGGCAATAATTATTTCGGCGACGACAAAGAAAATAAAAGAATGGGATAAGTAATAAACCATCATGCCGATAGCAATTAAGAAACAACTGTAAATGATGCTTTTATGCCGACCGAAACGATCGGCAAAAATTCCGGTAGGAATCTCGGCGATGACAATAAAAAACATAAAGAAAGCGTTGATGAGGTTGACTTGCAACAGATTCATTCCGCGGCTAAGTAAAAATAAGACATAAGTCGTTGAGGAAAAGGAAAGCGCAAACGAGAATAAACCGATAAAGGTTGTGTAAGCGGTAATTACCGAAGAGCGACTGGATTTTTTCATGACTTTTTAGTTTTTAAGGAACGTTAATAATGAGAATAAATATGGGTCTTAATAAAAAAATCCCTCGGCTCATTTGACTTGGCCGAGGGATTTTAGCTTGTTAACAACATTTTCTTTTATTTACTATTCAGGATTCCTTTTGAATAGTATTTAAATCTATTTCGGGTGGTTGATAATTGACAGCTAAGGCCCAATCGGCAAAATAATCGGTGACGACGCAATACGCAAATAAGCCATCAGAAATGGCTTTAAAATTGGGATGCATAAATTGTCGCTTAGCTATCTGGTTCATATTTTTCTCTTTACTTTTCACGTATAATAATACGTAAAAATAACTATTTCGTTACACTTTTTTCAGTTTGCATATTAAATTCAGGCGATGTAATATTTATGCTATGGATAATCTAATCAGAATTGAAGAAATCGGGCTTAATTTAGATGCTGACGAGTCTTTGCTTAAGGCTAAAATTGCAGAAATTTTAGCTTTACCGGTCTCGGAAATTTTAAGTTATCAGGTGGTTAAGCGCGCGGTTGATTCGCGCAAGAAATCAAGCATCATTTTTGTCTATTCCGTTGAGGTGCAAGTTAAAGACATTAAAGCTATTAAAACTTGGAATGTTAGGTATCGAGTTAGGCGGCAAACGCCTTATATTTATGAAATAAAGCCGGCCTCGCCGCTTCGTAAAAGGCCGATTATCGTCGGTTCCGGTCCGAGCGGTTTATTTGCGGCTTTAGCCTTGGCTCAGGCGGGCCTTAAACCCTTATTAGTCGAACGTGGTCAAGATATCGATTCTCGGCTAGAAGCGGTCAATCAGTTTTTTAAAACGGGTCAGCTGAATCCGGAATCAAATATCCAATTTGGTGAAGGTGGAGCCGGTACTTTTTCAGATGGCAAGCTTTACACCTTAATCAATGATCCGCGTTCGCATTATGTTTTTTCCCAATTAGTGGCCGCGGGAGCGCCTGCTACTATCTTAACTAGCGCCACGCCGCACATTGGCACCGATCAGTTGCGGGCGGTGGTTAAAAATTTGCGCCGGCAAATTATTGAGCTTGGCGGCGAAGTTCTTTTTAATACCGCTTTAACTGATTTGGAGATTAAAGATCATAAAATCGTGGCGGCGATTTTTAATAAGGTTGATAGGCTTGAAACCGATCACCTAATTTTAGCTACCGGCCACTCGGCGCGCGATACCTACGAAATGCTTTACCGAAATCAAGTTGAAATTCTAGCCAAGCCTTTTGCCATCGGCCTCAGAATTGAACATTGGCGCGAAGAGATTAATAAGTCTCAATATGGTAGTTTTTGGAATCATCAAAAATTAGGAGCGGCTAAATATAAATTAGTGGAACATGTTGCCGGTGAACGCTCGGTTTATACTTTTTGCATGTGTCCCGGTGGTTTAGTGGTGGCCGCCGCTTCAGAAGCTGGCGGCGTGGTTACTAATGGCATGAGTTATTACTCGCAGTCGGGTAATAATTCTAATAGCGCCTTATTGGTACCAGTATTGCCTAGTGATTTTGGTTCGGATCACCCTTTATCTGGCATCGCCTTCCAGCGTTTTTGGGAGCAAAAAGCCTATGAAGCTGGCGGATCTAATTATCAAGCGCCCGCTCAGCTCGTCGGTGATTTTTTAGCCGGCCGTGTTTCAACCAAACTGGGCCGCGTCAAACCGACTTATTTGCCGGGAGTTAAATTAACTTCTTTAGACACTTGTCTGCCGGATTATGTTATTCGCAGTTTAAAAAAAGCGTTGCCGCTGATGGCTCGGAAAATTTCCGCTTTTGCCGATCCAGAAGCGCTGCTGACGGGGATTGAAACCAGAAGTTCGTCTCCGGTGAGGCTAACTCGAAACTCCAACTGCCAGTCAAATATTACCGGCCTTTATCCTTGCGGTGAAGGCGCCGGTTATGCCGGCGGTATTGTTTCTTCGGCCCTTGACGGTTTAACGGTAGCGGAGGCGATTATGCATCATTAACTATTTAAATATATGAAATCAATCATTATTTATTATTCTTTAGATGGTAACGTGAAACTTTTAAGCGAAACGATGGCGCCAGAAATTGGGGCTGATATTTTGCCCTTGCGGCCGAAAAAAGCCATTAAAACCGGCACTTTCATGAAATATTTTTGGGGCGGGCGCCAAGTAATTATGAAAAGTACCCCAGAACTTGAAGCACTAACTTTAAACCCTAATGATTATGATTTAATAATCATTGGTACTCCAGTCTGGGCCGCAAATTATACCCCCGCTATCCGGAGTTTTTTATTAAATAATCAAATTAGCCAGAAGAAAATCGCCCTTTTCTGCAGTCACGAGAGCGTTCCCGGGAAAACCTTGATTAATTTACAGGCGGAGTTATCTAACAATCAAATTATCTCGACTATCGATTTTTTTGCACCGCTTAAATATAATCAGGCGCTAACTTTAGATGAGGCTAAGGTTTGGGTAAAAAATTTAATTTAATTTGATTTTTAGAGAAAAAATTCGTATAATTAAAGTAGACAGTAGATTTAAAATATAAGCAAAAAAGCTCTAAAGGTCGAATTTATTAAAAATAATTTTAACTTTAAAAGTATGACCAAATTAACTACTTTAGATATTATTGCTTTGATTTTAATTATCATCGGCGGTTTGAATTGGCTCCTCATTGGTTTTTTCAACTTTGATTTGGTGGCCGCAATTTTTGGTGATTTGAGTTTGATGTCTCGAATCATTTATTCCTTAGTCGGGCTCTCAGCTATTTATTCTTTATTCATCTTGGGGCAACTGATAAAAAAGCAATAAAAATTAAAAATTAAAAATAAAATATAAATATCTAAACCAGCTTAAGTTTAGATATTTATATTTTATGATTAAATAATCAAAACTTTTATGCAAAGACTCGACACCATTACCAGTTTGCAAAATAATCAAATTAAGTTGTTGAAGAAGTTGGCGCTTAAGAAATATCGTTTAGAATATCAGCAGTTTACGGTCGAGAATTTAACAATTATTATTGACGCTTTAAAAGCTGGTTACGATTTCGAGGCCTTGTTTGTAACGGCGGAGTTTATGACTCGCCATTTAGATAAATTCCAATTTCTCCAAGAAAATTCCCAAGCTAATTACTACGTCATCGATGAGATGATGAGCTCTCATTTTTCACAGTTAGATACCCAGTCCGGCATCACCGCGATTTATAAGTTTCCGCAAAACAAAATTGAAGATAATCAATCTATTATCTATCTTAATGCGATTACTGATCCTGGAAATTTGGGTACGATTATGCGCACAGCCTTAGCTTTTAATTTTAATAATTTAGTGCTTGATGAAAATTGCGTCGATATCTATAACGCCAAGACGATTGCGGCCGCTAAAGATTCCATTTTTAAATTAAATATTTTAGAAGATAAGACTGGCGGCTGGATTCGCGGCAGCCAATTACCGCTTTACGTTACTAGTTCCCACGGCGAGGTTGATTTAGAAAATTTTAAACCCGAGGATAATTTTTGTTTAGTGCTCGGCAACGAAAGCCATGGGGTTTCTGAAGAAATTAATAAATTGGCGGCTAAAAAATTAAAGATCGATATTTCTGATAATATTGAATCGCTTAATGTTGCGGTGGCCGCCGCTATTTTATTTTATAAATTGCGTAAGTAAATAAAAATATATGTCAGACGTTTATCAGCAGTCACTGGCCTTGCATAAAAATAATCGGGGAAAATTAGAAATTAAAAGCAAGGTGCCACTTAGCACTCGTGAAGATTTATCTTTAGCCTACACTCCCGGTGTTTCGGAAATTTGCCGTCTGATTGCTTTAGATAAGTCGGCCGCCCTAACGCACACCATGAAAGGGAATATGGTGGCGGTAATTAGCGATGGGAGTGCTATTTTAGGGCTAGGCAATTTGGGACCGGAAGCCGCCTTGCCGGTGATGGAAGGTAAATGTATTTTATTTAAAGCTTTTGCCGGCGTTGACGCCTTTCCAATCTGTTTAGATACTCAAGATCCGGAAGAAATAATTAAAACGGTGAAATTTTTAGCTCCGAATTTTGGCGGTATCAATCTGGAAGATATTTCAGCCCCGCGTTGTTTTGAAATTGAAGATCGTTTAAAGGCAGAATTAAATATTCCGGTCATGCATGATGACCAGCACGGCACCGCACTCGTAGTCTTAGCCGGTCTAATTAACGCCATTAAGTTGCGCGGTTTAACCAAGGATGAGGCTAAGATAGTCGTTAATGGGGCTGGTGCTGCCGGGCTAGCTATTACCGATTTATTATTAAAGTATGGATTTTTAGATATTATCGTCTGTGATAGTCAGGGGGCGATTTATTCCGGTCGGCCAGATTTAAATGAAGCTAAAGCTAAGATGGCCCTTTTAACTAATCAAGCTAAGGTTTCCGGCAATCTGGCTACTATTATTCAAGGCCGAGATATTTTTGTCGGCGTGAGCCAAGCTAATCTTTTAAGTGAAGCGATGGTTTTAAGTATGAACGAAAAACCAATTATTTTTGCTCTGGCTAATCCCACGCCAGAAATTATGCCGGCAGCCGCGAAACGCGCCGGAGCTTATATTGTGGCCACTGGCCGCAGTGATTTTCCGAATCAACTTAATAACGTTTTGGCTTTTCCGGGAATTTTCCGAGGGGCGCTGGATAATCAAGTTAAGCAAATTACCGATTTAATGCTGACTCGGGCGGCGGAAAATTTAGCGGCCTTAGTGCTTAAGCCTAATCCGGAGCTTATTTTACCTGATCCTTTTAATAAAGAAGTGGCGCTTGCGGTCGCTCGCGCCATTTATTAAAACCGTCTGAATAATTTTATAAATTTTGCGTATTAATAGTTAAAGACTAAAAAACATGATGAGCGCGTCTGAAATTGAAGCTTTAAGCGACGAAGAAATGGTGGCTCTTGCCCTGAAAGATCAGGACAATTTCGTGGTGATTATTAATCGTTATAAAGCCAAGCTTTTTAACTATATTCGGCGGAATTACTAACGTCCGGGACGAAGATGCCGAGGACTTGTTGCAAGAGATATTTTTGAAAGTTTATCTTAATTTAAATGATTTTGATAAGGATCTAAAGTTTTCTTCCTGGATTTACGCGATTGCTAGAAATCAAGTCATCAGCAATCATCGCCGTTTAAATTCACGGGCTGAAGGTCATAGTGTGGCCCTTGAAGATGAGAGCGCCAAGAAGATCATGTTTAACTTTAACATTGAAAAAGCCCTCGATAATTCCTATTTAAAAGATAAGGTGGCTAAAGTTTTATATTCTTTGCCGGAAAAATATCGCGAAGTTTTAGTTTTAAAATTTTTAGAAGAAAAAAATTATCAGGAAATTTCCGATATTATCAAAAAACCTAGCGGTACCGTGGGATCGTTAATTAATAAAGCTAAAAGTGAATTTAAAAAAGAATTAGACAAACAACAAATTAAAATATGAGCAACTTAGATGACAGAGATTTTGGCGAAAACTTTTTGCACAAAGTTAAAGAAGAAAAACTTTCCCCAAAACCAAAATGGCAGTTCTTATTTAAGAATTCTTTACTTTGGGGTTTGGGTATTTTTTCTTTGATTTTAGGGGCGGCTTCGACTTCCTTGGTTTTTTATATGTTAAAAAGCGAAGATGCTGGCGCTTATTCTCGAGCCGGCAGTGGAATGGCGGAAACTTTATTATTTGTTATTCCTTTTTTTTGGATTATTTGTTTAGCGATATTTGCTATCTCGGTTTATTATTATATTAAACACACTAAAAAAGGCTATAAATATTCTGCTCGGAGTATTATTCTGGTGATTATCGGTGCCAGCTTGGTTTTAGGGGGTATTTTTAATTTATTAGGCATCGATCGTTTCATTGACGATACTTTAGGGGAAAGAGCGCCTTTTTATGACCGCGTGATTAACCCTCGTCTTAAATATTGGTCTAATCCTGATAGCGGCCGTTTGTCCGGTTTAATTATTTCTGAAATTAATCCTTTGGAATATGATTTAGTTGATCGGCAGGGTGACGATTGGCGCACTTTATTATCTCCAGACGAAGATGATGCTTTAATGGTTGTCGGTCACCCGGTTATTCTGGTTGGCAAAGAGGCCGGCGATCATCAATTTATGGTTAGGGAGATTTTGCCGGTTGGTCCGGGTCGCGGTTTTTTTAAGAGACCAATGCTGCGCCATGCGCCTCGAAATTGTGACACTGATAAGGCTTCTGGCTCTTGTAATTTACCAATGATTATTCCGGCACCTAATTATTGACATAAGCTCAAATAAATATTAGTATTTATTAAAGTACTTTTAAATACTAACTAAAGAAAAGGAGGGAAACATGATTGAACCTAAATTTAAGATTGAAAACCGGCTTAAAGGCTATGGTTTCTTGGCTAAGAGTAGCCGTGGCCGCCTGATTGATTTAAAAGCGGAGCCCTATCTTCCAAAATCGGAAGAATGGATTATTGAAGAACATCTTGGTTATTGGGATTTGGATTTATTCAAATTCAAAGCGTCAGAAATTATTCTTTATCCTGGTCCTAATGATAGGATAATTAACGGTTACGATTTATCGGCGAAGCTGGAGCTGAGCAATAAATTAATTCTAAATGGCAACGTTTTGGATTGGCTGCTGGCTAATCAAGATTTTATTCCCGATGAATGGAAGGGAAAATACGTTAATTTCTTAGGGACAAAATATCGCCGTTTGGGTTATAACTTCTCGGAATCATATCGGCGTGAAGACGCTCTCTATGTTCGTTCTCTTTATTGGAGTGGATCGAAATTTTGCGACGGCGATACTTGGCTTGGTCGTAAATTTGATATCACTAATCCGGTGGCTCTTATCGAAAAGAAAGTCGCCTGATTTTAACCTCGGTTTGTGCAAAACATTCCGAGGTTTTTTTGTAGAAAAAAAATGAAGAAATTTTTTTTTAATACGTAGTAATAATCAGAACCGGTTCTTCAGAAAGTTTGTTTCACTAATTAACTAATAAGAATATGAAAAATAATAAAAAATCACAGATTGCTTTAGGGCTCATGGCGCTAACTATTATTTCGGCGATTGGTTTTTCCTCGGCGACTTTAGCCGCTGGCACAGGAAGCTCCGGCACGGCCACTTCGTCAACAACTCATTTAATCAAGCATGTTAGAAATAATAAAACTAAACCGACAACAACTCAGATAACCGCTATGAAAGCGAAACAAGCCGCTATTAAAGCTGCTTTAGCCGCTAATGATTATAACGCCTGGGTAACAGCTGTGGGCACCAAGGCTCCAATTTTGAAGAAGATAAATGCTAATAATTTTAGCCAGTATGTGCAGGCCTATAATTTAGATCAACAGGCTCAAACAATTATGACTCAACTTGGTATTTCTGGAGGCATGGGGATGGGGGGACACTTCGGAATGGACGGCTTAAATAAATAATTTTTACCTAAAACCTAAAGTACCAAGTAAGAGTATTTATATATAAAAAATGGAGGGGTGGCTTAAGTAATTTAGCCGCCCCTTCGACAAAAAAATCAAAAATATGAAGAAAAAAATTATCGTTCCACTACTCATGCTGTCGTGTTTGTTAATTTTGGCTGGTTGTAGTAAAATTAACTCAAGTAGTCTTTCCACGACTGGAAGCACTAATGCTCCTATAAACGGTGGCGGCACCCCTCCGACTGATAACGGTGGTACTCCACCAGATGGTGGCGGCACCCCTCCGGCTGATAGCGGTACTCCACCAGCTGGCGCTCCAGCCAATTAAACCCCCCATTTATAAATATTAAGTGCATCAATTATAAATGCGCTTTTTATTTATAGTTTATGAAGAAAAAAAAATGTTTGG
>TBL_comb47_HYPODRAFT_10003282_pt1 | contig 19266 bp, 11 predicted proteins | sample TroBogypolimnion_40_FD_10682 | JGI IMG/M metagenome (IMG submission 10682) | reverse complement strand
AGAAAGCCACAATTCGCTTGAATGGCAATATAGCTCCAGGCTGTGGATAGGGTTGTTTCTTTACCGGCCAGCGACCTGTGGTATCCCCGTTGGCCAAAGCAACCACTATTTTATGATAACTGGCAGTATCGGTAGGTTGTAATGTTGTTGACTCGGGAGTGTTTTTGTCGTTCGTCGACTCATTTGTCTTTTTCGACTGTTTGGCACAATTGGTCAGTAATCCTGACAAGGTAATTGCCATAACAGCAATTAAAAATACTTGTTTACTTTTGATCATTTTCTTCATATCATTTAAACACTTATATGTTTCAAGCTTACTTTACTCCTCTGATAATATTTCTAGTTTTAAGAGAAATATTCCGTTATAAGTTAATAACGTGCCAAATGTACGAAATTTTATTTAGTTAAACACCTAATAATATAAAAACTGATTACCTTGTTTATTGTTTTTTTTATCTGCCATTTTTTTTATTTCTGGAATTGACAAGAATACTTTGAGACGTCTGCTTTCTTGAACAAACTTAATCTGCTAACAGAACTCTAATTCCCAACGTTACACAATGTGATTACTTTTAAGATAAAAAGCTTTGTATCAGTTAGCTTTACTAGAGTTTTTTTGACTTTGTGGCTGATTGGGAATTGTAATGCTATTGTGGCTTTTTGTTTAGCGAATGAAAAAAAGAGTATTTATGAAACATGACCACAGAGCCTTGGTGTACTATGTTTTACTTAGTAAATTCAAATCAGAGAAAGGATTATCTGTACGATATAAATGAAACAGTATATTTGCCCTGCTACTTGTTATTAAAGACGTGGTTGAGGTATTTTATATTTGTACCGTAATTCTTTTTTACGTTGTGGACATCATTCTTGTCTCTCGAACGCTCAACCACTAACCAACCACACCAACCCATTTCCTGTAAAACTGTTTTTACTTTATCTATATCCAGTTTTCTATCATCGGGTAATGTGACGTCATCGGTATTCGTACAGTGAATCTGGCAAATTCTGTCTTTACCCAATGTGCGAAGTTCTGTATATAAATTTCGTCCGGCGACTAACGGATTTTGAAAATTGAAATAGATCTTTATTCCTTTTGAGTCAATTTCTTTTAGCAACTGAACCTCTCCTTTTGCATCTAATGATGTTTCGATTCCAATCACAACTCCGGCTTTTTCAGCCATTTCCCCGATAACTTTCAGTCGCTCAATTATCAATGGGCGCAATTCAGGTTTCTTATTCAAGTCGCATTGCACTCCTAATGGAAGAAAGGCTGTTTTTACTCCCATTGTTTGCATGGTATTTATGCAATCCTCCACTAATGCTTTGTAATTTTCCCTTCCGGCAAATGATTGGCCATAAAAACCTGACATGGCAATAGAGGAAATCTCTGTATGGTTTTCTTTTGCCTTTTGAAGGAATAGCTCCCGGAATTCTTTCGTTCTCAATTTGTTGTCAAACGAGTCACGTTTTCCGAGTGACCCCATATCCATTTCTACTCCATCGGCTCCCATTTCGTGAGCCAATTCGAATTCTCCTATTTTCTGACGCTTCAGAATCATCCAGTCACACACGGAAATTTTATAACAATCATGTCCTAAATTGTTTTTACCGGGTATTCCTGTGTTCGGATTTTTTGCCTGACTACTAAACACTCCAACAGAAACACAAACAATGGTAATGATTCGTTTTACTAAACTTCGATTTATGATCATGGTAAACTGATTGATATAGATTTAATGTTATAGACGCAAACTGTACTAGATCGTAATCAAAAAACAACTGTTTTCCTGAAAGTAAAGCAAATACAATTTCTCTAGATTCAATAAAATGGGATAGTTATTGAAGAGAATATTATAATAAAAAAAGCACGAACAACTTATTTAATAAGTTATTCGTGCTTTTAAAGTTGTCTTACTAAGATTCGAACTTAGACAGGCAGATCCAGAAACTGCAGTGCTACCATTACACCATAAGACAATGTTTGATCTTTCCCTCTTTTTATGTGTGGGAAACACATCCTTTGAATAAGCCCTGTGATATTAGTACCTTTTCAGGCTGCAAAAGTAAGAAAAATTTTCTTTAATACAAAGCTTTTTCGAAAACAAAAATCGGTTGAACTTCAATTTTGAAATTCAACCGATTACCTTGTATTGTTGTCTCACCAAGATATAAAATTTTGACTCTCTATGATTTCATTTGACTCCTTATGACAGTCTGAAAAATAATAATCAATATCTATATATAGAGCATAAAGACGCATAGAATGTCATTAGAAACCAGCCAATTGGAACCCCAATTGAGACCTATATCAAAATGAAGCTGTCTATATTTTGTATAAATGAAAAATAACAGGGCTTAAACTTGGATACTATTTTGCAACTCTAGTTCTTTTCTATTTGGACTACACAATTAGTACAAAATTTATATATATCTGTAGTTTATGTATTTGCACGAGTGATTTTGCACGACAACTGCACAACTAGAACTTAACAACTGACTTGATGATTGAAGCGAATAATGTCAAACAATATTAATCGGTTAAGTTTTGAAGAAAAATAAATTCAATCCGGAGTGCATTTAGAAAATTACTTCACTGTCGAATCAAAAGAAAACGATTCAGTTGCCTATACAATTTTCTCAACAAATAGAATAAAAGTTTGGCAGGGTGTGAACTTAACAAATGCACAAATACAAACTCCAAAGCTAAAAACTCGTGTTTGTATTTTTTAAATAGCCTCACAAAACAACACTTTCAAACAAGAGTTGAAAATTATTCACAATTAGAAATAAAACATTATATTTGCACTTAACTATATTGTTTACAGACAGACATAGTTTAGGTTAAGGTTAAATTAAACAGCCTACTTCGTGAGAATCGCGCTGTTTTTGACTATGCAAATTTATTCTATTAATTATAAAGACCAGTCGAATAGGATATGATATTCTCTAAGAGTCTAAAATGGGATTAATAATCGTGCCAAACCTCAACCCACTAAATCTTACAAGTTGAAGACTTTCAAATTGGTTTTATCCACCTATTAATTGGATATACCAAATAATCTATAGTTATTATAAATCAAATATAACCAATTGATTATATTTAGGAGTTAGCCGCAAGTGAAAAAAAATAAAGACGCAAATAACGGACTTATTTCAGGTATAATTGCAAATCATTTTTAGACGCACGACTGAATTCTGACTTTAAGACTAAAAGAATGAAAAAACAAAAAACTGATAGAGATACATTTCTATTTAAAGACAGAATAAACCAAATCGAATCTTCTTTTATTAAAGATGGTTGGGTAACAGTTTACGACAATAACAATTTGAATGATGTTGATGAAACACTTATTTATTGTTGCATAGTAGATTCAAAACAAATAAAAACATATATGCTTGATTCTGAATGGGAAATACACCCAGGAAGTGAAGGTAAACCGTCAGTTATTGGAACATATAAAAACGGAAAAGAACAACTGACATATCAAACCTATTCAGAAAAAGGAATTGAACCATTTATTTTCTCGAGAAATTTTAGTTTTGGCTCAGAACACGATTCATATTTAGATGTTTCTGAAGAATTTATTCTTTACTTTAATTTGTACGAAAAAGGATCAAGTAAGCAAAATAGAAAATTCTATTTTATTGATGATGTTGGAGACCTTGATGAGGTTATCAGTATTGAACCTCATACAATAAAAGTAAAACTTAAGTATCTTAAAGAATATATTTCAATCCGTAAAATGTATTTTATAATCTGCTTTGACTTTATGAGATTTTGCAACGAAGAATTCAAAGAATTTGATGTGAATTTCATAGACGAAAACTTTCAAACCGAAAATTATTTCTACAATCACCTCATTAGACCTATTGCATTCATAGAAGTTGGGAAAATTCAAAGTTGGATTCATGGTAAATTAAAAATCTGCTATGACAAAAACAGACATAGAAGTTATCATTTTGGCATTGAAGAACAAAAATATGAGAAATTCATTACAGGCTACGACAATGATGGCAATGAAATCATGATGGATTGCAAAAAAACAAATGAAAAGTATTTTATTGTAACCTATTTCAAAAAAGAAGTGTTAAATAAGTATTATAATGAACCGGCTAAATATAAGGTTGATGGTTGGAGAGTTAGTTCAAATTTCTTTTCATTAAAAATTGACAATAACAATGAAGAATATGTAGCTGTTTTCTTAGTTGAACTAGGAATGTTACCACATAAAGAGCAATTGCATTGGAAACAATATAATATTGATCCACAAAAAGGAATTAGCAACACATATTATAAAACTATGATTGAAGGTAGTTGGGTTGAAAGTCCAGAAACACCAGACCTTTACTTCAAACATAAATATGAAAAATTTAACAAAAGCTGGGAGGCAAAATTTGGATGGAAATTTTACAAAGAATTATCAACCGAAGATAATCACATTTTCACAGCATTACATATTCCGACAACAAATAATGTGAAAGCGTTTTGTGAACAACTTCTATCTTTAATAAAGATAACTATTGATAGACTAAACGAAGCTGAATTTCAAAAACATATTATTCACGACTCTAAGGATAGAGGTATAACCAAGTTAGAAAAGTTTCTCAAATCAAATGATATTGAAATTCCTGAAATGATAATATTCCTAAGAAAGTTATGGGATTTGCGTTCGGGTTTGCTTGCACATAGTTTTAGCAATTCAAATAAGGACTGTAAAAAAGCAATCGACTATTTTGGTATCAGAAGTGATAATTATGTTGAAGTTGCAAAAGACATTTTTGTAAAGTCGATTTATACCATGAATACATTGGAAAGAGAACTTTTGGTTGACAATTCAGACGAATAATAAACAAGAAAAAAACAGAAACACCTAGCACCTAACACACGTCTCGTTTGTAAGCTGTCAGGTAAAAAAAACAACTTGACAACTATAAAGTAGATTTGAATTAGACTTGACTTTCAACAATTCTTTCATTGACAATATATGCATTAATTCTACAAGTAAAATGAAAATGAATAATCACATCGAGCAGTATTTAAACTATTATACTTCACTTTCAGTAACTCCAAGGTATGCTATAATGTTAAGAGGAAAGTGGGGGTCTGGAAAAACCTGGTTTATCAAAGATTACATGACGAAAAACGGGGCTGAAAAGTTCCTGTATGTAAGTTTATATGGCATTTCAAACTTTAGTGAAATTGAAGATGCTTATTTTCAACAACTTCATCCTGTATTAGCTTCGAAAGGAATGAAATTAGCTGGGAAAATTTTAAAGGGAATAATTAAAACTACAATAAAAATAGACATAGACAATGATGGAAACGAAGATGGGAGTATATCGCCATCCTTTCCAGACGGAGATATTCCGAAATTCTTAAAAAATATAGATGACAAAATTCTTGTTTTTGATGATTTAGAGAGATGTTCAATTCAAATTCACAATATTCTAGGATATATTAATCAGTTTGTTGAAAATAACGGTTCTAAAGTTATAGTTTTAGCGAATGAAGATGAAATTATCAAACAAGATATAATTAATAATAAAATTGAGGATTCAACTACTTACTTAACAGTAAAAGAAAAATTGATTGGTAAAAGTTTTGATATAAAAACCGATTTTGATTCAGCAATTATTTCATTTGTGAATGAAATAACAACTTCAAAAACTAAGAAATTGTTGAACAAAAAAAAGAATTTAATAAAAGAAATTTTTGTTGTTGCAGGATACAATAATCTCAGACATTTGAGACAAACGATACTTGATTTTGAGCGATTTTACGATTTCCTACCTTCAACGTCGTTAAATAAAGATGATTTGCTTAACCACATATTAAAACTTTTTTTTACAATATCCTTTGAATTAAAGAAGGGTAAAATAACTGAAGACAATATCTTTGAGTTATTTATTGTGGATTATTTTAAAAGTGAAATAAAGGAAAAAACACCTGCACAGCTTTTAAAAGTGAAATACTTTTCTTTATTTGGCTTGTATTATCATCCTATTAATGGTGAGCTTTGGACAACATATTTCAGAAATGGAATAGTTGATAAAAATGAATTGAAAATTTCCATAGAAAATAGCCTTTATTTTCAAGAAGAAAACACTCCAAATTGGCAGAAACTGTTATATTATGAAAATCTTAACGATGAAGCTTTTGAAACTATATTTAAAGAGGTTTTTAGAGAGTTTCGGAGTCTTAAAATTGCTAATAAATACGTTCTTGTCCATGTCACATGTTTGTTAATTTCTCTTTCTGATAAGAATTTAATAACTAATAAGAAGAATACGATAATTAAACTTGCTAAATCTAACATTGAAAATCTCAAACAAAAAGGATTGCTTACTATTGCAAAACATGAGAGATTTCCTTCAGACCATAGTTTTGGCTTAGCTTATTACGGTTTGAATATACCTGAAAATACTGAATTTTTGAAACACATTAAAGAACAAGCCAATATCTCTGAGAGTAAAGATTATCCGACATTAGCAAATAAACTTTTAGTTACTCTAACAAGTTCAATTGACATATTTACTGAAAATATTACATTGGGAAATAGCAACGAAAATCTTTATTATGACATACCAATATTAAAGTATATTCAAGTATCACAGTTTGTTGACTCTGTACTTAAACTATCAAACAAAGACATCCAAAGTTTGAGTTGGGCATTAGAAAAAAGGTATGAACTCACCGAATTTATCGGAAATATCAGAGATGAACATGATTGGTTAAAATCAATTTATGAAGAATTCGAGAAAGAGAAAATCAAAAGAATAGGGAAAATTAGTGGACACATTATTGAACAGTATCTGTTGAAAACTATAGATAAATGTATAAATCAACTCGAACAAAACCCGAACAGCTAACGCACGGTCGTTATGGGCATTTTAGAAAAAAGAAAACGCATTGACAAATAGTACTTTATTAATGAACTAAATAAATCATGAGTCACACACCGCCAATTTTTATCAAACAAGGTAAGAATTCAACAGCCTATTTAACACTGAACAAACCTAAAACATTAGTAATATTTGTACATGGGTTTAATGGCAATGCAACTAGCACTTGGGATGAATTTCCAAGTCTTATAAGGACAGGGAACGACTTTGCAAATTCTGACATCATATTTTATGGATATGACAGTTTAAAAGTACAAGCAAATAACAATGCAATTAGGTTTTACAGTTTTCTGAAATTTATTAGCGAAAATACTCCAAATAAACTTGGTTATAAAAGAGAGAGTATTGACAATGATTTTACTTATGATAATATAATAATTGTAGCACACTCATTAGGTTCAATAATCGTAAGAAGAGCTTTATTAAATGCTAAATTAGAAAACAAAAATTGGTTAGATAAATGCCGAATGGTACTTTTTGCACCAGCTCATCGCGGTGCAAGAATTTTAAATTTACTCGGTGAAACTATGCCAATACTTGAACGACTAATTGCGGGTTTAGGTCTTTTCGCAATACCTGTTTTAGACGATTTGAAACCAGACTCCTTGACAATTTCAAATTTGATATTTGACTCTCAAAATTACATAAATCAAAATCAAGGAAATTTCACAATTGCTCATAGCGTCATTTGGGCAAATAATGAAAATGTTGTTTATAATGAGCAGTTTTGTAATGACCCTGTTCCTACTCTTATTGACAACAAATCACACTCATCTGTTTGCAAACCAAAATCAACGTATATAGATCCTTATACAGCTGTTATTAACGCCTTATAATTAATACAATGGAAAAGAAAACAATTAATCTCAATGTATTGACTCAACAGTATAGGAAAAAAGGTGCTGCCCTAAGAGGATTTAGAACTATAAAGACATTAATAAGAAATGATGATGAAATAAGTTTAAGCATACTTTTAAGAGATCACAAAGAAAGCTCTATTGATTCAATAGAAGAAGTTCATGAGCGAAATAATTTTGACTTTCTAATTGACTACTATAATATCCTTGAAATTGGATTAATCGCGGGATATCTACCTAATCCACTTCCGACTAAAATTGAAAATGACATAAAATTTGTCTTAGATAATAAGCTAGTCAATAGATATTTTACAGAATTCTACCCTCTACATTTACCTCAACTGCTTTTATACCAAGTGCTTGAGAATTCTGGTAAACAATATTTTGAAATTAATTATTCAGAGAATAATTCGGTATTATTTGATCGATTCCTTACATTAAATCATAACGTAAAAAATGATTCTGATATTCAACAGTTTTTATGGTTCTTAGATGATGGTTGGACAGAGGGTTTTTCAATTCGAGATCTTCTGAACGTATTAGAAGATAAGAGAATTATCAAATACAAACTATCAAATAGGAGTAAGCATCCTTTAAATAGTGCATTATGGGGATTTGTTAAATACATTCAATTTCTTAATGATTATTCTGCTTTATTACTAAACTGTGAAGAAAATACCATTCTCCAATCTGCATTCTGGCATCATCAATCTTATTGGTTTGAACATATAAAAGAAAAATTTGGGAGCGTAATAAAAGTAGGTATTAATAATATAAGGCTTTCAATAAATAATCTAAATCCGGGTGAACTTATTTCAGACAAAAAATCATTTCTTAATGCTCATGAGGAAATTTTGGAATTGAAAAGAGACTCTCGTCAATTGTATAGTATTGACAATATTGTAGATTATTTACTCAACGATGATTTTGGAGAACCTCTAAAAATTGTCATTGACAAATACTCTAATTCCATATATAACAAAAGGAAACCAGACGAAGAAGAAAGTGGCGTAAAAGAGCTTGCATATTAACCGAGTCAACAAACATAGGGTTATTTAGTTTCAATTTGAGTATTACGATTAAACTGTAGCACAATATTTCACTGACAGACAAAAACTTATGGACAAAAGAACTGGTGCTAACACACGCCTCGGTCGTTAGCGGTAATTTTGAAAAAAGGCATACTATCACATAATATTGACTAAAATTAAAGATTAAAATATTAATGGAACCGATATCACTTACAATATTAACCTATGTGTCTATGAAATTTATAGACCAATTTATCAAAGAAGAAGGTTACGGAAGATTAAAAAAAATATTATTCCCCAAAAAGAAATATAGAGATAGATTGGTTCAGATAATTGATGAAACAATAAAAGAATTTGAATTATCTCACGAATATGATAGCACTCAAGGAAAATTTCCTTTTTACCATTCTCAAATAATATTTGAAAAATTAAATACGTATCTATTATTTGAAAGGCAATCAATTGATTATAATGAATTAGTTCAATCCTTCAAACAGTATCCTAAAATAATTATACCAAACAAAGATGAATTAAATGATTTTTATAGTTTATTTTCTGCTAAGCTAGAGATAGATAGACAAGTTAAAACTCTTTTTATTGATGAAAATTATAAATCTAAGATATACGACTTAGCAGAGAATTTAAGTCGTATTGAAACAAAAATAGATGATATTTCAACAAAAGTAAATGAGCTACATTCCGAATTAATATTTAATCCAGATAAAAACTGGTTTAAAAGCCAATGTGAGCAATCAATAATTGATTTAGGAAACAGATACACTCCTGAATTGAACTTTAAATTGCCTACAATTAAAATTTTTGAAGGATTAGGCAGAACTTTTGAATTCAAAATTGAAATAACCACCATCTTTGATGATTTACTCATAAAAGGAGATAAAGTTCCCAAATCAAATGAAATCATACAGGATTCTTTAGACGGTCTTAAAGATCGTTTAAAAGATCTATTGAAAATATCTTCAGAAGTTGACTTTGAGAGTAATAATCCAATACCAATTGATGAATTTATTGCAGTTATAGAACTTATAAAAACAGATATTAATAAGATTGAAGATTATTTCTATAGAGAAGAAAGAAAAATACAAGAAGATAAGAAAGACTATAATTACTATCACAAATATGGATATGAGATAAGAAACGTTCGAGAATTTACAAAAGCATTATTTGATTTTGAGAAATTTCTTAATAACAATAGCTGCCAACTTGCCAATAACCCATTTCTAATACTCTCAGGGGAAGCTGGTATTGGAAAATCTCATATGTTAGGAGATATTGTTACCCGGAGAATGCAAAAAGACTACGACAGCATTTTTCTTTTAGGTCAACATTTCAACAATGATGATTCCCCTTGGGTACAAGCCTTTAAAAAATTACAGATAAATACAACGTCTAAAAATTTTCTGGAAATATTAAATCAAAGAGCAGAACAATCAAAAAAACGAATTATCATATTTATTGATGCGATTAATGAAGGTAGAGGTAGATATTTTTGGTGCGATAATATTAAGAGTTTTATTCTGGAGATAAAAAAATACAAATATTTGGGGCTTGTACTATCAATTCGTTCATCCTATAAAAATTTAATATTCCAACAAGAAATTAAAGAGGAAATAGATAGTATAGAACAAGAAATCTATGGATTCAGAAACAATGAGTATGAAGCAAGCAAATTGTTTTTCAAAAATTATAAAATTCAATTACCAAATGTTCCTCTACTCCATCCTGAATTCCAAAATCCTTTATTTCTTAAACTATTTTGCGATGGAATAAAAAAATCAGGTCAAAATAAAATACCAGATGGAATCCAAGGAATAAGTTCTATTATCAATTTCTTTATAAAAAACATAAACACAGTATTGTCAAAACCAAAAAGATTTGACTATTCAGAATCAATTAACTTAGTTGAAAAAACGGTTTCTGCTTTAATATATCACAAGGTTGAAAACAACTTGCGATACATAAATTACGAAGACGCAATTGGAATAGTAGAAAATACAATCTCAAAATATGTAACAAAAAAAGGAACTTATCTTGATGAACTTATCTCTGAAGGTATTTTCTCAAAAAATCTATTTTGGAAAGAAGAAAACAAATATGAAGAAGGTATATATTTAGCATATGAAAGATTTGAAGACCATATTATTTGCAAACATTTACTTGATTCATACCCCAATATAGAAGAAGAATTCAAAGTAGAAGGTCATTTGTTTAAATATATTGAAGATAGAAGCCTATATTTATACAAAGGATTAATTGAGGCTTTTTCTATCCAAATCCCTGAAAAATTCAATAAAGATTTTTTTGAGATTGTTCCCCATCATAAAGACAATTATTCAATTATTGAATCTTTTGTCAATAGTCTTTTATGGCGAAAATATGAATCAATAAATGAGAAATCTAAAGAGTATGTAAATGATTACGTACTAAAATATCAAGGAACATATGATTTATTTTGGGAAACAATACTATCTGTAGCATCGATTCCAGAACATTTATATAATGCATATTCTCTTCATAATTATCTGATGCCATTTAAAATGGCAGATAGAGATGCGGAATGGACACAAAATTTAAGATATAAATATGAAGATGATTCAGCAGTAAAACGGTTAATTGAGTGGGCTTGGTCGGAAGAAGATAAAACACATATTTCTGATGAATCAATTAAATTATCAAGTATTGCATTAACTTGGTTTCATACATCTACAAATAGAAAGTTAAGAGATTGTTCAACAAAAGCTTTAGTAAATCTTTTACAGAATAGAATAAGTACATTAATTGAATTGCTAAAACTCTTTAAGGATATAAATGATCCTTATGTGTATGAACGACTTTTTGCTGTTGCGTACGGTTGTGCTGTAAGAACAAATCAGAAAGATAAACTACCTGAATTAAGCAACTATATTTTTGATACAATTTTTAATATTAAAGATGAGATATATCCACACATCCTTTTAAGAGATTATGCTAGAGGAGTTATTGAATATACTTGTCATATTGATAATAATTTAGATATTGATTTATCAAAAGTAAGACCGCCATATAAAAGTCATTTTGATGACGAATTTCCTACGGATGATGAGATTGATGAAAAATATGAACCAAAAGAAGAAGGACATTGGGGCAAAGGAAAATGGGGAATTACTGCAATTTTAATGTCAATGGGAGTTGTAGGTGGTCGAAGATCATATGGTGATTTTGGAAGATATACATTCCAAAGTGCTTTAGATTGTTGGGATATTAGTGCTAGTGGGTTAAGTAACCTTGCCATTAAATGGATTATTGAGAAATATGGATATGATACCAACAAACACGGTGAGTTTGATAGTGAAATTGGTTCAGGAAGAGGTAGAAGCACAATACCAAATGAAAGAATTGGGAAAAAATATCAATGGTTAGCGTTATATGAAATATTAGCTAAAGTCACAGACCATTATCCTAAATATGAAGAATACAATTTTGACCATAGCAAAAAAGAAATGTACGATGGTTCTTGGAATCCTTACGTAAGAGATATAGATCCAACTATTTTAATTAAAGGAGATGAAGGGCGTCATAAAGAAGAAAAAGATAATTTTTGGTGGACATATGATAATCTAATTGATTGGAATTGTAAAAATACAGATTGGGTTAAACAAGATAGTTTTATTCCAAATTTTGAAAACTTGATTGAAGTAACAGATAATAATAAAGAAAATTGGTTAATTCTAGAGGGATTCCCAGAATGGTCAGAACCTAAAAAACTTGGTAAAGAGAAATGGGATTATGCTAGAAAATTACTTTGGACTCATATTAGAAGTTATATTGTTAATGAAGGGGATTTTGAAAAAATAACAGATTGGGCAAAGGGACAGGATTATATGGGAGAATGGATGCCTAAGAGTATTGATAGATACGAAATTTTTAATCGTGAATATTACTGGTCTCCTGCCTATAATTTCTTTTTAAAAGATTATTATGGAGGTAGTCAAATAAGAGAAATTCGCGAAAACCGTGGAAAATTTATTGCAAATACCTCTGTACCTGTTGAAAATTATAGATGGGAAGAAGAATTTGACTCTTCCAAAGAAGAAGCAATCTCTTTTATGAAACCAAGTTCTGATATTTTCAATAAAATGAGTTTGCAATACTCAGATAAAGAAGGCGAATTCTTAGATTTAAATAACGATATTATATGTTTTGATACTAGTGTATACAATAATTCAAATCCTTACTTTTTGATAAAAAAAGAACCGTTTTTTAAATACTTAAAGGAGAATGAATTGAAAATATTTTGGACTATTTTAGGAGAGAAACAAATAATTGGAGGTAATCACAGTAGAGAGGATTATATTGGACGATTAGAATTTAGTGGAGCGTATTACTTTGATAATGAAAAATTAATAGGAAAATTAAATACAATAAAAAATTAAGCAACGAAAGCCTAACACATGCTTCGTATGTTCATTGACTGGCTGACGTGAATTTAGCGGTCTTTGCTCCCGCATTTACCTTGTCGTTTCACGACAACGAATGCTCCCGCAAACCGCCAATGCTAAAAAAAAAGACAGACATGATTGCAAAGAAACAAATTCAACTTTTATACCTGTGAAATCAAAGAAATAAAGAACAAAAATTCAAACTAACAATCCTGAGAAACCAAGAAATTATTAATTCAACTTGTTGACAACTTTATTTTTGAACTAACTATGCTAAAACGCTTGATAATTTTAAATTCTGACATTTACGCAAAAGCAGATATTGAACTCAACGACTGTGATTCTTTACAGATAGTTGGACCAAATAATATTGGGAAAAGTACACTTATTTATGCTTTGAATTTCTTGTACATTATTGACGGAAAACAGATGACATTTAGTGGGAACAGAATTGGAGACAAAACAACCTTTAATCATTATTTCCCATCAATCAATTCAAGCTATATCATATTTGAAATTTTCAAGAAAAGATATTATAGTATATTAGTCAAAAAAAATGCTGAAGGAAATTTGGATTATTATAAGATTGACAGTGATTATAAAGAAAGTTTATATTTCAATCAAACCAATGAAGGACAACAATTAAAGAAATTTGATTCAGTTTTGTCTGACTTATCAACTTCTGGAATTGAATATATTAAGTATTCAAATCGTAGAGATGTTTTCAACTTTGTTTATCAAAAAGGAAAGAAAAATAATGGTGTAGTTTGGCTTGACCAAAGTGTATCACAAGATTCTAGAGAAATAAGTAATAACTTTTCCAAGATTTATAGGTACTTAATCAATTCTAAATTAATCGACAATAAAACGCTTAAAGATTCTTTAATAATTGCAGACAACAAGGAAAATGAAAGTATCGAGTTTTCAAAGAAAAATCAAAAAGATATATTAAGCTTGTTAAAGCATAATAAGGATATTAAGGTTATTCAAAGTATTCAATGGAGTTTTTCTGACTTCAAAGAAATTGTCAATCAGCATAAAGCAAAAAATCAAATTCTTTCAGAGATTGTTTACGCATTTGATACACAATATTCATTTACCTATTCTGAATTAGGGACACAAGTTGTCAAGCAGAGAATTAAAAGAGATGAAGATACTCTTCAACTTAATGAAAAATTGTCTCCAAGACAGAATGAACTAAACCAGCTACTTGGAGGCTTCAAAACAAAAAACGAACAAAAACAAAGCGAAGTTAATACCATAGACAAAACTATTAAGGAAATAAATGGTTTTGAAGGTCTTGCATTTCTCGAGCAAGCCTTTCAAAATCTTGATATGGAAAGAAAAGAAATCGAAAGCCAATTGACTCAGATTGAAAACCAGAAACTCAGCAGTAAAGAACTGGAAGATAAAATAAAAAAATCAGAAACGAAGATTTCAATTATAAGACATCAAATTGACACATATTCGAATCAACTTATACATCAAATATCTGATAACATAGAGTACAAGGAAAAACTAAATAGGATTCTTTCAGAAGAAATCACTAGCCTTTCAAAGGATCATATTCAAATCAAAATCAGTCAAATAAATACTTTAATGAAATTATTTGATGGTGAAATTCAACTACCTGAAAATTTTCAAGGAAAACCAATACCATCAATCAATGAACTTGAAAACAGACTTGAAAGTGAAAGAAAAGAAAAAGGGATTAACGAGAAGCTTTTGCCAATAGCTAAGAACCTTGAAAAACATCGCACCGATTTACTTTCAATTAACAACAAAATTAAAGAAGTAAATGGCAAAATTGAGAAAATAAATTCAATTCCTAGCCTCGAAAAACAATTAATATTGTTAACTGCCGAAATTTCAAATTTAATAGAGTCGACAAAAACAACAGAAATAGAGTTGGCGCAAATACAAGAGTCTATTAGAAATATAACTGAATCAATAGGAATATTATCTAAGCAAATCATTGACGAAGAAAATCGAATAAAGACAATCCAAGAATGGAAAATCGAAATTGAAAAATCTGGGATTATACCAATCAAATATCAGACTTCCGATTCATTAGATAATCTTTATAAAAACTTTAAAAGAAATTTCGAAGAAAGAACAGATGTAAAGTATAGAAAAGAAAGACTTTTTGAGAGTTTAAAGATAAAAACTGAAACATCCTATGCTAGTGAAAATGATTTCATAAAGTTTATAGACTCTGAACTTGCAACATTAGAAGACAAACAAAAAAGTATTGATGGACTATTGAAAAATATCTCTACTCAATTTGCAATACCATGTAAAACATTGCATTCAAAATTTCAAGAGTTTGAAGCATTCATAATAAATAAATTTAATGCAAAAATCCGAAAGATAAAAATTTCAGATATTGATTCATTGAGCATAGAGGTAATCCCTAATACTAATCTGATTAATGATTTGAAAAAGATTATGGAAATCAGAGACTTGACCTCAGAGTTGATTTTCGATGACCAATCAGACAATCTTAATACCTTAAACAAATATCTAGACAATCAAACTACGGTCTTTTTCAAGGACTTATTTGACATCAAATTACATTTGGAAAAAAAAGGTCATCACAAGGTGGTTGACTTAAAAAATCAAATCGAATCAGATGGGACTGATAAGATGATTCGTTTAATTATAATAATGTCAATTATTAATCAAGTTGTTATCAATGATATGGAGAATAAGGTTGTTATCTTCATTGATGAAATTGGTACAATTGATGAATCTAATAGAATTGAAATATTGAATTTTTGCAAAGAGAATAATTTTATCCCAATTTCAGCCGCCCCTTTGCATCCCTATGATGGTTTTGATAAATATTATTTACTTAGGAGGAGTACAGGAAAAATAGTATTAAGCGAAAACAATGGAAATGTGATTTTCAGAAAATCAAAAGTATAAATATGACAGAAACTGACTTTCGAACATATAAAAAATTATTAAATTTAAAGGAATTGACCGAAAACTCGATACCTAAAAGTGTCTTGAACTCAGCCGTTTTTCTAGGTTTACTAGATTCAAATATTTTAAAAAAGACAAAAGTCGGTAGAGGTTTTCGTTTCGAGGTATCTAAAACAACTGAATTTGAGTTGTTTTTTCGAACTTATTTTCCAGAAGATATTGTCATTGAAAATAAACCTGACAACGTAAGAAAATATAGAAATTCTAAAACGTCACAAGTCAAATCAAAATCAATTTTCATGCTGAGAGGCTTTAATCTTATTGATATTAACAATGAATTGATTGATATTAATTATTATACAGAGAATTACGGTTTATTTGCTTGTACTGCAACAACAATCAAAACAGATAAAATTTGTTTTGTTGAAAACTTAGACACTTTTTTAGTTGCAGAAAAACTGATGGGTAAAAATTTTCTATATATTCATAAATATGGGAGAATAGGAAAAGACTCGCTTTCAATATTTGATACCAAAGAAATACTGGTTTTCGTGGATTATGATTTTAATGGATTGGATGAGTTTTTAAGAATCAAAGAGGTCTTTAGTAAGGCTGAACTTTTTATTCCTGATAATTATAATGAATTATTTACTAAATACTCACAAAGCCTAAAAGGCAATAAAGCAGAAATGACAAAAAGGGTCAAAGAAACATCTGATAAAAATGTAATAATGATCAGAGAGAGTGTTGCAAGAAACAATAGGTTTTTAGAACAACAATATTGGAAATATGATTAAGTCAGAACCAAAATCTATACTTCAATTTTTAGCAAATCATTACGAATTGCTTAGAGAACTGTTTGACCTTCAGGTAAAGAACGAGATAATAAGAAGAGAACAGTTATATAATAGTATCAAGGAATATGGTAGTGATTTGGAAGTGCAACTTAAAGAACATAAAATAATAGTTGAACAGAATGATGATTATGTTATAAATGAACCTTATTTTATTCTATTTGAGTTTATTCTACAACAATTCAAACCCTTGCTCCCTGAAGAAATTGAAAAATATGGTCAGTCAATAAGAACACTATTTTTTAATATTAAAGAAGGAATAAATTCGGATAAAAATATCCTTCTTGATCGTATTGAAGCATTATCTAAAGAGATAAATAAGTTTGCTAATTCAGTAAAGAATAATACGCAAAGTCTTCTATATGAATCGAAAGAACTAAAAGCAAATAATAAAAAATACGAATATCAAGAGAAAGTTCATAAAGCTCGATTTTGGATTGAAAACTATATTGTTCCTCTTAATGCTATTTTAGATGTAAATCATACGCAGTCAATTTATAATGAATTATTGGCGATTTCACAGTTTTCAAATATTAAACGGTTTGACTATGGTGATGAAAGTATAAGAAGGCAGTTTGAAAAGTTATACAATCTTTTAAGACAAGTAGCAAGGGACATTAATCATCAATCATCTATACTTACAAACGAACTATTACCTTTAATCGAGCGAATAAAAACTGAAAGTGAGTATTTAAGAGGTTTTCACCTTTACTTGACAAATGGTAATTGTTATAAGGGAATTACACCACCTAATCTGTTTGTTTCTAGAAGAGATAACATTTATAATCCATACGTTTATGAAAATACAAAAGAGTATTTTGACCAATTTAAAAATGAAGATGAAGTTATTGTAATTGAAGACAATAATTACTTAACTGAATGGATATTTGACAGAACAGAATACAAGGCTAACTTAGACAAAAATTTGCCATTAAATGATTTTTTTGGATGGTGTGAAAACACAATAAAACAAGAAAAGACTGATTTTACAATAGATGTATTCTTTATGGTTACGAGTTTATTATTTGAAGATGATTATGAAGTGTCCGTAGATGAGCATAACAGAAAAATGACAATTTCTACAGATAGCGCGGAATTATTTATGCCTAGGTTAAATATAAAAAAACGAGATTATGTATCCGGATGAACACAAAGAAATAGTAACTTCTTTAATGGAGGGTAAATTCATTACTGTAGTTGATGTTTTATTTAAAACCATAAAGAAGAATGAAGAATTTTATATCGATTTTTTTCAGAAATCTTTTGGATTTGAATTAATTGGCACGCATGATTTTTATTATTTACTGTCTAAAGAAACAAACGAAAACACTTCAAGAGATATTTCAATATTCTTTTCGATATTGTGCTATGAATTAGACAAAGAAGGAAAGAATTTCTTAGATGAGTTAAACTTCTCAGAATTTACTCTTGATGAAATTGTTGATTATTTTAAAAATTCATCATGGTCAGATGTAATTAAGGCAAACAAGCAATTAAGTAGCGTTGAAAATATCAAAAAGCTAATTGGGACAACATTAGTGAGGAGAAATATCGCAGTAAAACAAAACAATGAAAGATACATTTTTACTAAGGCTCATAAGTTTTTTATAGACTTTGCAAAAGACTTGGTGAACAAAGAACAGCCTGAATTTAAGACAGTCCAACAGTAGGAATCAAGTACATTTAGAACTGAAACTGTTTAATTTTTGACAGTCGAGACAAGAAAAGCACTAGCCGGTAACACAAGCTTTTGTTCATTGGCTGGCTGACGTGCATTCCGGCAGTTTTGCTCCCGCAAACCGCCAAATGCCCATAGTCTCGGTCGTTAACAGAAATTGCCCTGAAACCTATTTCATGAATACAGGAAAGGAAATTAGGTATTTTGAACATGCATTAAATCTGATCAAAAAAGATTTTAATGAAATCATAAGACTAAACTTATTATCAAACGTATTCAATCAGTTTGACACCAAGTTTAAAAACAACAATTTTTCAAATGAAAAAAAGATAGAATTTATATTCAAAGCATTTTATGATATTCATTTTCTTGAGGTATCATTCCCGGAAGAAAACAAAATCCTCGATGAAGTTGCTTTCTCAGTTAATCAGAAAACACTTTTAAATCAATACAATGCGGTCAGGTTTCACCAGTAAGTAAATTACGGGCAGTTCCGCAGGTCAATCCTGTGCCATGAAAAATTCTCACCATTCGTTCCTCATGGCTTAGTCTTTTTTGTGGCTTCAGTTCAACCAC
>TBL_comb47_HYPODRAFT_10003281_pt1 | contig 19270 bp, 18 predicted proteins | sample TroBogypolimnion_40_FD_10682 | JGI IMG/M metagenome (IMG submission 10682) | reverse complement strand
GACGCCCTCAACCACGCCTCCATCATCGACGGCATCCGTCTCTGCAAGGCTCAGCGCTTCCGCTACGCCAACTCGGACATGGCGGATCTGGAAGCCCAGCTCAAGGCCGCCGATGCCGCCGGGGCCCGCTTCAAGCTGGTGGTGACCGACGGTGTATTCAGCATGGACGGCTACATCGCCAAGCTGGCGGAGATCTGCGACCTGGCTGAAAAGTTTGGCGCCATGGTCATGGTGGATGACAGCCACGCCGTGGGCTTCATGGGCGAACATGGACGCGGCACCCACGAGCACTGCGGGGTCATGGGTCGTGTGGACTTCATGACCGGCACCTTCGGCAAGGCCCTGGGCGGCGCCTCCGGCGGCTACATCGCGGGCAAGGCCGAGGCCATCGACTGGCTGCGCCAGAAGGCCCGGCCCTACCTCTTCTCCAACTCCGTGGCCCCCAGCATCGTGGCTGCCACCTTGAAGGTGCTGGACCTGCTCAAGGACAGCGGCGACCTCATCACGCGGGTCCACGAGAACGCCCGCTACTTCCGCGCGGGCATGGAAAAGGCGGGCTTCAAGCTGCTGAAGGGCGAACACCCCATCGTGCCCGTCATGCTCTACGAGGCGCCCCTGGCCCAGGAGTTCGCCGAGCGCCTGCTGGATGAAGGCGTCTACGTCATCGGCTTCTTCTTCCCAGTGGTGCCGAAGGGCGGCGCCCGCATCCGCACCCAACTCAGCGCCGCCCACACCCGGGCCGACCTCGACCATGCCATCGCCGCTTTCACCAAGGTGGGGCGCGAGCTGGGCGTCATTCAATAGTCCCTTTTGCTGGGCAATGAAGGGCAAAAAGCACAACTGGTCACCACCAAGGCACCAAGCGGCGCTTTGCGCCTCACCAAGGGTGAAGGGGAAGGAACACAACCCTGGTTTTCTTGGTGCCTTGGTGTCTAGGTGCTGATCAGCTCGCATTTTCAAGAAGCGTTGCTTAACCCCAGTGGATGATCCCGCCGCGGCTACGCTCCTGCCAGGCGTGGTCCAGCAGGGGCGCCAGGTCCGGCGGGCACTGGAAGGCCAGGGTGGCTTCGTCGCCGCTGAAGCTCTGCTCCACGACTTCGACTCCGGGAAAGGCGCCCAGGAGGGCGAAGGGCAGGTGGGCCAGGGTGGCGCCCACCCGGAGCTCGCCCCGCCGGAGGATGCGCACCTCCTCCCAGGCACCCGCCTCGTCTGCCAGGGCCAGGGCCCCCTGGACCCCTTCCGTATAGGCCCGCACCAGGCCCCCGGTGCCCAGCTTGGTGCCACCGTACCAGCGGATGCAGATGGCCAGCAGGTCCGTGGCCTCAGCCCCCTCCAGCACTGCCAGCATGGGGCGTCCGGCGGTGCCCGAGGGCTCCCCGTCATCGTCGGCGCCGAAGGCCAGGACTGGCACGCCCTCCCGCCAGGCGCTGCAATGATGGGTGGCGTCAAAGTACCGCTTGCGCAAGGAGGCCAGCACGCTCGCCCGCTCAGCAGCATCCCGGGCCGGATGCAACTCCGTGAGGAAGACCGAGGCCTTCTCCCGGAAACGGTGAACCAGAACCTGCTTGAGGCGACGCATGGCTCAGGATGGCCGAGGCGAGGAGCCCGGACAATGGGGCCGGGGCCGGTTCCCCAAGTCCGGCAGGCATCAACAAGGTCATGATTGCGAAGCGGCAAAAATAGCCCGGTACAATTAATACACTTTCTTGCAGGCCGAAACAGAGACCACCAAGGCAAGGAGGCCACGGTGGTCAAGTCAACGCGAACCATTTCATTCTCCGCCCTGAGCCTGCTGCTGGCCCTGTCCGGAACCCTCCAGGCCCAGGTTCGGCTCAGCGTGCCCTGCTCGGTACGCATCCGCCCCGCCGCCGCGGACTACGATCTGGCCTCGGAAGTGAGTCTTCGGGGGGTCATCGTGGGCCGGGAAGGCCGCTTGCTGCTGCTGCAGCTGCGTGTCGGCCTGGTGCGCATCGACGCGGGATCCTCCATCGCAGCCTCGCACCTGAGCTCTGGCACCCAGGTGCAGGTGGTGGCCGCCAAGCTGCAGGAGGAAGGGCGCCAGCGCCTCCTGGTCCGGGAGATCCGCACGGCGGAGGCCACCCTGGTGCTGCGGGATGCCCTCGGCGTGCCGACTCAGTTGTAGGAACAGAGGACAGTGAAGGTGCCGGAGTAGGTGCCCGGGGCAGGCGCGGTCGCCCCCACCCGTAGGGTGGCTCCTACGAAGACGGGGGTGGGGGTGGCTGCAAGGGTCACGTCGCCCGTGGGGGAGCGGGTGAAGGTGTCCACGGTCAGGGTCTTGCCCGAAACCGGCTCTGTGAGGGTCACGGCCGTGGTTGGCAGGGTAATGCCTACGACCCTGCCAGTGGTTCCTCCCACCGTGAACTGGGCTGCCTTGGGTATGGCCCCACCTGAGTAGGTGGGCAGGAAGATGACGTTGCCGGTGCTGCTGGCGGTGCCCGTGGCTGGCACCACCACGCTGCCGCTGGTGGAGCTGGCGAGGATGGCGCCGAAGCTCAGGTCGTTCACTTTGGTGATGGTGGGGTAGGCCTTCACGGTGATCTTCATGGTGATGCTTCTCGCGGGGGCAAAGAGGCCATTGTCCATGTCCTTCAGGGACATGGTCACAACACCCGAATAGGACCCCTCCGTTTGCAGATAGTCGAGGTTGACCACCTCCCCCAGCGAGACGGTCACGATGCCACTCGGGGGGAAGGTTCCAGAATCCGCCGTTGTCCGGGTGGGATCGACGGGACTGAGGTTCGGACCATAGAGGTTGGTGAGCGTGTAGTGGGTGGTGACAGAGTTGTTGGTGCCGTTCTGCTTGAGGACTACAAGGTTGTTGCCATTGCTGTAGTTCAGTTGCCATAACCATTTGTGTCCGGGGACTCCCGTGAAGGTGAAGGTGAGGGTGCCCAGAGCCCCGGCGGGCCCAAGGGTCATCCCCTGACCTGTGGTCGTGCGGATCCCGGTGGCGTCATTCAGGAATACGCTGCCGGATTGCGGGTAGACATTGGGTTTCCCCACGAAGCCAAAGTCAGGGCCACTGATGTTTGTGAAGGCGGGTGCCTGGGCGGCCAGGGGCAGGGGCAGGAGCAGGCAAGCCACCAACAGTGGCCAACGGGAGCGCAGGAAGTCCCTCATGGGTTCCCTTTCTTGGGGCTGGTCGGTGTCTGTGGGGCCAGGGGGCTCAGTTCCAGGTCCAGGCCATCGATCTGGGTGCCGGTGGCGTCGATGTGGACGGGTTTGGGGGCCGGGGGCGCCACGCCCAGGCGCTCAAGTTCCGACACAGGCACCTGCACCTGGTAGCTGCCGGGGTGGATATCGGCCAGGGGGTAATAGCCATCGAAGGAGGTGCGGAGTTTCTTCACCACCTTGCCCTGCACATCCACCAGCACGATCTGGAGCCCGGCCAGCTCGGTGCTGCCCGTCGTCCCCTTCAGGCGTGCGGTGCCCGTGACCTCGCCGGTGATGACCATGGGCATGTCCAGCAGGGCCACGTGGCCGGGGCGGGGGGTGATGCGGTACCCGGCATTGGCGGCTCGCATGGCAGGGTCCTCGACGAAGTTGCTATCCACGGAGATGTTGGCGCCCCGGTAGACCGGCAGGTTCGTGAGGAAGCCCACGCCCTGGGCATCTGGCACCCCAGGCTGGGTGAGGCCATCCGCCCGGTAGGCCACGTTAGCCACCGGCTTCAGCTCGCAGCGTTCGAAGGCTTCGCTCCCTGCGGCGTCCACGAAAGCCAGGGTGGACACAGCGCCCTGGCTGGCCACGCCCGCGACCCGGGCGGCGATGCGGCCGGTGCGAGGTTCTCGGGCCAGGCCGAAACGGAGGTTCAGGTTCACGGTGAAGCGGCTGAGTTTGGCGTAGCCCAAGTCCAGCCCCAGGGCGAAAGCCCCCTGGTAATTGCTGAGGCCCGCCAGGTAAGTCGTGGTGTTGGTGGCGATGGTGTGGGTGGCTCCGGCCCAGAGGTTGTAGAGGCCCACCAGGAGTGATTCCAGCGTGGCGCCATAGCTGGTGAGCTTCCGGGGGCCATTGAGGTCGTAGTCCGCCTGGCCCTGGAGGAAGAAGCTGCTGGTGGACTTGCTCAGAAAGAAGCTGCCCGAACTGGTGGTGCTGACGATCTTGTGGTTTGTGTCCCGCTGCTCCAGCCGGGTGACTGCGTTGCTGAGGTTGTAGCCCCACAGGTAGGCCGAGAGGCGCCCAGAGTAGGTGCTGTCCGAGGCGCCGGAGACCAGATCCGTCCGCTGGGCACCGAGGGACAGGGAGGCCAGGGACTTCTGCAGGCTGGGGAGGTAGGTGGTGACCTGCAGGGAGCTGCGGTCCTTGATGGCACCCTGGACACTCTGGAACTGCTCGCTCACAAACCCGTCCTGCAGCTGGTCCCGCTGCAGGACGAAGTCCGTGGAGCCGATGCGGCTGCGGAGGGCCAGTTCCTCCACGCTGCCGCCGAGCTTGTCCTTGGCTGCGCTGAGGGTGGTGGTGAATAAGCCTCCGAAGCCCACCAGGCGAGCTTCGGAGTAGCCGTGGTTCTGCCCGTTCAGGTTCAGCTCGGAGTAGGAGGTCCCCAGGGCGAACTGCTTCGAGAGGCCGTAGCGGAAATCCACATAGCCCCTGGGTTTGGCGCCGATTTGATGGCCTTCCAGTCCCACGATTTGATAGTTGAATTCCCCGGGCTGGGTCTGGTTCGTGCCCACATCGAAGTGATAGTTCTCCTCCCGGCGCTTGCCCTGGGGCCCGTAGAAGACCAGGCGGAAGTCGTTCAGGCCGAAGCTGAGGGGCAGGTTCAGGAATTCGTAGCGCCCGTCAGGCCCGTCAGGCCGGTCGGCCTGGAAGGCCAGGAGGGCCTGGTTGCGGTAGATCTCCACCTGCCAACCCGGGGGGCAAGTTGCCCTGGAAAGAGTGGTGGTCGAAGGCGTCGGCCAGTTGGAGAGGGACGTTGGTGACGAAGGCGCCGGTGCCGATGCTGCCGCCGGAGACCAGGTTGATGCCCGGGTCCAGCACCTCGCCGAACTGGAACTCCGTGGGTCGGAGGCTGCCCTGGTCCCGGGCGTCGGGCATTCGGCGCCCCAGGGTGCCCCGGAAGGGGGCGTTGTGGCCCTGGGAGGACACCGTATCGTAGGCGGAACCCGATAGCCCCAGGAAGGTCTCCGGCCAGCAGGGTGCTGCTCACCAAGGTGGGCTTGCGGGCGGCCCCGGGGGCATTGGACCACTGGCTGCTGAGGGTCTCGTCCAGCATGGGCACTTCCAGGAGCCGGTAGGGGTCCTCATGGACGGGCAGGGGCTGCTGGGGGCCACTGCCGGGGCGAATCCGCTGGGCGTCCATTTCCCGCTGCCAGCGCTCCTGCAGAGGCAGCTTCACACGGGGCTGCACCTGCAGGGTGGCGGAGCGGAGGTTCACCTTCAGGTCCATGGGCAGCCACTGGGCCAGCAAGCGTGAGTCCACGTAGATGTCATCCTCGCGACGGTCCACCTGGGCCGGGTCGAGGGCCTGCTTGTGCCCCTCGAAGGTTACGGTGCCGGCCTGGAGGTCCAGCTTGAAGCGCTTTGCGTTCTGGAAAATGGAACCCTCGGCCAGCCCCCGTTTGGCATCGACCTAGATGCCGAGCTCCAGCAGGTTGCAGAGTTCGCCTAGGGGGATGAGCACGTCACTGCCCTTGGGATACCCCGGGAACACCGCGCTGATCTGGTAGGTGTCCAGGTACAGAGCCAGCAGGAAGACGCCGTCCCCCTGCTGATAGCTCTGCTCCTCGAAGGCCTCGGCTACCCATGCCGGCAGTGGGGAATGGGTTGCATTCATCGAGGCCGGGGCGGCGAGGGTGCCAACGGGAGCAGCTCCCGGCGTCGCCGGGGCGTAAGGCGCGGCTGGGTTCAACTCGCCCGCACACAGCGTCATCCCAAGGAGGGAAAGCAGGGGTCGGCCGACCCAGGTGCGGAGGGGGCGTGGGCTCAAGGGATGAGGAACTCGGCCTGGGCGAGCTTGGTGCCCTTGGCGTCGACGGGTGCGCTGAAGGTGATCTGGATGCGGCTGCCCTTGGGCAGGGGGGTGTCTGCTGGCAGGGGCATGTTGGCGTAGACTGCCACGCCATTCATCGTAGCCAGGGACTTGGCTGAGCCCTTGAGCGGGAGCAGGGTGGCTTCAAGGTTGCCGTAGACGGACTGGTTTCCAGTGCGGTTGAGGTCGAAGAGGAGGTTCTTCTGCTCCTGGTCGAGGCTCACCTGGGCGATGCTCGCCGCAGCGCTGGTCTCGCCGTGGCGCAGGATGAGCGGGATGGACAGCCCGTAGATGAGCGTCAGGGTGATCGAGATGGTGCCGTCCTTTTTGGGGGGCGTGGTGGGGTCCGGAGTGGGCGGAATGGCCCGGAAGACCAGGTGGACGCGATACTCGCCGGGGGCCAAGTCAGCGGGCTTCTTGACGAGGAAGCGGACCGCCTGGGATTCCTGGGGCTCCAGCACCACTTCATGAGGGGAATAGCTGAAGAGGCTGAACAGTTGCTTGTCGGTATCGGGGTTCGTGGGCAGTTCCTTGAAGCTGCCGTTTTCCGACATCTCCATGCGCGTCATGGTGATGCGGTAAGTGGCCTTCTGAAGGCCGATGTTTGTGAGGTTCAGCGCGGCGGTGCGCGTTCTCCCCTCGAAGACCAAACGTCCAGGAGCAATCAGCAGGTCTCCCGGGCCACCGGAAGCCAGTTTGGCTGTGGTCGCCTGGGCTTGGGCGAACACGCAGCTTCCCGCCATGCAGAGGGCCAGGAGCCAGGAGGACAAGACACGCATAAGGCCTCGGAAGATGGGTTGGGTCCGATCGGACCTGGGAATAGAGAAAGCAGAGCAATTGGGATTCAGTGGCCAGTTGCGCAGGACCTCTGATCTGGCCGTTCTCGATTGAAAGTTATAGCCTTCAAAACAGCATAAATTTCTTAGACTTATTTACGATCTGCGGTAATTTCCTTGTGCGATTTCGGGCTGGAAATCCGAATGATTTTTTTGTACAGACCAAGGGCCATGATGCGGGTGCATCCTGGCCCTTGGTGTAGCGAGATGGTGCCCTAGGCGATGGTCGCCAGGATGGCGTTGAGGGTGGGACTGGGCCGCATGGCGGCGCCGGTCTTTTCCTTATCGGGGTGGTAATAGCCCCCCATGTCCACGGGCTTGCCCTGGGCGGCGATGAGCTCGCCGTTGATCTTGGCCTCCTCGGCGCTCAGGGCCGCAGCCACAGGGGCGAAGCGGGCCTGGAGCGTCGCGTCCTTGGCCTGGGCCGCCAGGGCCTGGGCCCAGTAAAGGGCCAGGTAGAAGTGGCTTCCGCGGTTGTCGATCTGGCCCACCTTGCGGGCCGGGGACTTGTCGTTATCCAGGAATTTGGCGATGGCTAGGTCCAGGGTCTCCGCCAGAACGGTGGCCTTGGCGTTCTTGAAGGTATTGGCCACGTGCTCCAGGGAGGCGGCGAAGGCCGAGAACTCGCCCAGGCTGTCCCACCGGAGGTAGCCCTCCTTCTGGAACTGCTGCACGTGCTTGGGGGCGGAACCGCCAGCGCCAGTCTCGAAGAGCCCGCCGCCGCCCAGCAGGGGCACCACGGACAGCATCTTGGCGCTGGTGCCCAGCTCGATGATGGGGAAGAGGTCCGTGAGGTAATCGCGCAGCACGTTGCCCGTGACGGAGATGGTGTCCTTCCCGGCGCGGATGCGCTCGCAGGAGACCTTCATGGCTTCCACAGGGTGGAGGATGCGGATGTCCAGGCCCGTGGTGTCGTGCTGCTTGAGGTAGGTCTCCACCTTGGCGATGATCTGGCGGTCGTGGGCCCGGCCCTTGTCCAACCAGAAGATGGCGGGGGCGCCGGTGATGCGGGCGCGGCTCACGGCCAGCTTCACCCAGTCCTGGATGGGGGTGTCCTTGGCCTGGCACATGCGGAAGATGTCATCCACTGCCACGGGCTGTTGCAGGAGGGTCGCGCCCTCAGTGTCCACCACCCGGATGGTGCCCGGGGCAGTGGCGATGAAGGTCTTGTCGTGGGAGCCGTACTCCTCGGCTTTCTGCGCCATGAGGCCCACGTTGGGCACGCTGCCGATGGTGGCAGGGTTGAAGGCGCCGTGCTGCTGGCAGTCCTCGATGACGGCCTTGTACATCGTGGCGTAGCAGCGGTCGGGGATCATGGCCAGCGTGTCATGCAGCTTGCCGTCTGCGCCCCACATCTTGCCGGAGTCGCGGACCACCACAGGCATGGAGGCATCCACGATGATGTCGTTGGGCACATGCAGGTTGGTGATGCCCTTGTCCGAGTCCACCATGGCCAGGGCCGGGTGGGTGGGATAGACGGCCATGATGTCGGCCTCGATCTCAGCCTTCTGGGCCGCGGGCAGGGTCTGGATCTTTGCGTAGAGGTCGCCCAGGCCGTTGCTGAAGTTCACGCCGAGGCTTTTGATGACGTCCGCGTGCTTGGTGACCACGTCCTTGAAGAACACCGTGACGGCATGGCCGAACATGACGGGATCGGAGATCTTCATCATGGTGGCCTTGAGGTGCAGGGAGAGCAGAAGGCCGTCCTTCTTCGCGGCCTCGATCTGCTCGGCGTAGAAGGCGCGCAGGGCCTTGGCGCTCATCACGGAGGTATCGATGACCTCGCCGGCCAGCAGGGGGGTCTTCTCCTTGAGGACCTTCACGGCGCCATCGGCGCCCACGAACTCGATGCGGACGGTGGTGGGCTTGGCCACGGTGAGGGAGGTCTCGGTGCCGTAGAAGTCACCGGCGCTCATGTGGGCCACGCGGGACTTGGAGTCCGGGGTCCAGGCGCCCATCTTGTGGGGGTGCTTCTTGGCGAAATTCTTCACGGAGAGCGGCGCCCGGCGATCCGAGTTGCCCTCACGCAGGACGGGGTTCACGGCGCTGCCCAGGACCTTGGCGAAGCGGGTCTGGATTGCCTTCTCGGCCTCGTCCTTGGGCTGCTCGGGATAGTCAGGGATGTCGAAGCCCTGGGACTGCAGCTCCTTGATGGCGGCGATGAGCTGGGGGATGGAGGCGCTGATGTTGGGGAGCTTGATGATGTTGGCTTCGGGCTTCTGGGCCAGATCCCCCAGGTGGGCCAGGTTGTCGGCGATCTTCTGGTCTTCCTTCAGGCGCTCGGGGAAGTTGGCGAGGATGCGGCCGGCCAGGGAGATGTCGGAGGTCTCCACAACGATGCCCGTGCCCTTGGTGAAGGCCTGGATGATGGGCAGCAGGGAATAGGTCGCCAGGGCAGGCGCTTCGTCGATTTCAGTCCAGATGATCTTCTGGTCGGTCATGGGCTCTCCTCATGGTTTTCCCCCATCGGGCCGGGCTACGCCAAGTTGGATCGCGGCGGGCCAGCGACAGGGATTCTTAGGCAGGCTCCCATGCGGAATGCCCGCCTTCAAGTCGCTTTCCCGGGGCCTGGGCGAATTGGGACTTCGGTCACGCCCCCGCAGCCATGACTAAGACAAAACCGCGAAAGACGCGAAGGGGCGCGAATCCTGCGGAAATGAGCTGTCTGGGTCCATGGCCCCCGCTCACCCACGCTGGACTGGCCGTTATAGAGCATTTTTTCTTGGTGCCTTGGGGTCTTGGTGGTGATCAGTTTTCTTGTTTAAGGGCAAAAATGGCTCAAGCCAGAACTGGCAAGGCCGAACCCGAGGCGGCCCGGACGGTGCCCTTGGCCACGGCAAAGTCCATGCGGCCCAGGTTCACGCCGCCGAAGCCCACCTGGAAGACCAGGGTCTCCCCCTGGGCCTGGGGCACCTTGGTGGGGGTCTCCAGAAAGGTGTGGCTGTGGCCACCGATGATGGCGTCAATTCCCGCCACGGCGCCGGGCAGGCGCAGGTCATCCGGGGCGGTGCCGTTCAGGTTGTAGCCCAGGTGGGAGAGCAGGACCACCAGGTCCACCTTCTCCACCTCCCGCAGGTGCTTCACCACGGGCTTCAGGCTTTCATAGGGATCCCGCCAGGTGATGCCCTCATGGTTCTTGTCGCTCACCAGGCCCGCGAAGGCCACGCCCACGCCTGTGAGGCCGACGCGCAGGCCCGGGAAGGTCTTGACCTGATAGGGCCGGACCCGCTTGGCCAGGGCTGGGGCGCCCTTGAAGTCGTAGTTGCAGTTGAGCAGGGCGAAGGGTGCATTGGCGTGCTGCAGATGTTCCATGGCCTCCAGAGCCTCCACTAGGGGGCCCACGCCGTTGTCGAAGTCATGGTTGCCCAGTGTGCCCGCGTCGTAGCCCATCATGCGCATGAGCTGGTAGTCCAGGCGGCCTTTGTAGCGGTTGAAGTAGGGCGTGCCCTGGAAGGTGTCCCCGGCGTCCAGCAGGAGCACGGAACCCAGCTGCTGGCGGAGCTGCTTGATGAGGGTGGCCCGGCGGGTCACGCCGCCTAGGCCGCTGATGGCGCCATTGCCCGGGCCAAAGGGCTCGATGCGGGAGTGCGTGTCATTGGTGTGCAGGAGCGTGATGCGGCCTGAGCCCTGGAGCGGCTCCGCAGCGGCCTGGAGGGGCAGCTGGGTGGCGGCGGCAGTGGCGCCCAGGGCTGCGAGGAAGGTGCGGCGATCCATGGTGGCCCCTAGAACTTGAACTTCTTGTCGCGGATGGCTTCCTGGATCGGCACAGGAATGCTGTACCGACCTGGGATCGGGGGCAGCAGATCCTGGTTGGCCTTGCCCAGGACGCCGCACTGGTCCAGCAGAAGTTGGCGCAGCGTGATGCCCGTGGTGAAGGGCTTGCGGCCGGTCTTCAGTGTGGGGATCGAGTCCCCACCGCCGTAGAGGTAGTCCGAGGTGGCGACCTTCACCGTGGTCTTGGGATCAATGGGGCTGCCATCAGCCCAGGTGACCGTCAGGAGCCCCTTTTCTGGGCTGCCCTCCACCTTGGCGATGACGCCGGAGCAGGGCTCGCCCCCCCTCCGTGCGATGCCCTCGCTCACGACCTGGATGAGTTCGGCGCCCGTGAGTTCCACCACCACCAGCTCGTTCTCGAAGGGCATCAGCTCGAAGATGTCGGCCACTTTCAGCTGGCCCGCACGAAGGTTGGAGCGCAGCCCACCGGCATTGGTGATGGCGAAGCGCACAGGCGCGTTGATGGCACCCTGGGCGGCCAGGCGCATGGCATCCGCCACCCAGTAGCCCAGTAGGTTCTCCTCGCCGCGGCGGCCCCGGAACAGGCCCCTGGGTGCCTTCACTAGGGGCAGGTCGAAGGTGGCCTTGATCTCCGCCGCCAGGGGCGCGATCACCTTCTGGATCTCAGGATCTTCAGGGATGGCGGCGTTCACCGGGAGCACGGCGCCCTTGGCCGGAGGCACCGGGGCCTGGGCTGCCAAGGACAGCCCCAGGAGCGCCGGGAGAAGGAGGCTAAAGGGCTTCAGATTCACTTGGGGGCACCTCAAGGGCGGCGCGGGCATCCCGCACCAGGACATCCTGGATCCAGAAATGGGCGACGGCGCGAAGCAGCCAACCCATGAGCCAGGCATTGATGGCAGTGACAAGCAGCAGCAGCAGCAGGAAGAGCCAGACCCGGAAGCTGGTGCTTCCGCCCATGCGCCAAACCAGCACCAGCACCAGGGAAGGCAGCAGGGCGCGCAGGGCCGCGCCGCCGAGGTTCAGGAGGGTCCACTGCACGGGGTGAGACCAGAGGCGCAGGAAGCTGTCCTTCAGGTGGGTGCGGTAGCCGCGCTTCAGTCCCGCGGCGCGGCCCAGGCGGCAGAACCACCACTGGAGATTCAGGGCAGCGATCAGGGCCATCCAGAAGAGGGGGCGGCCAATGAAGGCTGCCCAGCCCAGGCCGTCGATGCCAACGCCGCCGACCCGACCCAGGACCCAGGATGTGCTGAAGACCACGAGGCCCAGGGGCAGCAAGCCAATGAGCAGGGTGTCCAGGGCTCCCAGCAGCCAGGGGCCCAGGCGTGCCTTCACCCCTGCGTGTTCGGCCTGCATGCGCCAGCCGCACCAGAGCACGATCACCAGGCCCAGGCCCATGAGGTGCACCGTGGGGGAATTCGTAAGGCGATATTTGAGGCCGCCGTTCTCCACGAGTTCCCAGATATCCCGGGCGCTGATCTGCTCACCCCAGTGGGAGGGCAGGGCGCTCCAACCTGCGGCGCGACGGAGATGCCCCGCCCAGCCCAGGGCTGGGCCCAGGAGGGTCAGCAGCCAGCCTGCGATGAGGCCCCAGCCCCAGCGCGTGAACCCGCCCGGCAGGGCCGCCGAGAGAAAAGTCGAGGGTGCCCGGGGCGACAGGTCCTCTTCGGTGTGGATGGTGGTGGGGCGCGTGGATTCCATGGCCGTCCAGAAGCAATCTTCCATCAAACCACACTTGACAGGGAGCACCCCAACCGGGTTTCATCGCTCTCATGCAGCTGTGCCCCTCGACCTCTCGCCAGGGCCTCCTCCACGGGGGTTGGTGGTGGCGCGTGGGCTCGGACTGCTCCCTGTGCGAGGCCTAGCGGCCTAAGCCCTTCAGGAACTTCCGAGCCCGACCCTGTGGTCGGGCTTTTTTGTTAATGGATGCAACCATGTCCCCAGCCCCCAAGCACCTGATTCGGCACCCGCTCCCCGCGGACCTGCTGACGCCCCTGGCGGCCTACCTGGCCCTGCGCCCCGCGGGCGCAAGCCTCCTGCTGGAGTCCTGCGACCAGGGCGAGCGCGTAGGTCGGCACAGTTTCGTGCTGCTGGAAGGGGAGGACGAGGTCCGCCTGGAGGCGCCAGCCACCGGCTGGGTGGAGGCCCTGCGGGACTTGGCTGGCGCTGCACCGGCCTCCAGCATGCACGATCCAGGTTCGGCTCTGCCGCCCCTGCGCGAAGGCCTGCCAGTGGGCGTGGGCTGCGCCGGTTATCTAGGTTTCGAGGCAATGGGGGCCAGTGAGCCCACTCTGCCCTTGCCCGCCAACAACACCCTGGGCCTGCCCTGCCTCTGGGTGCGCCGCTTCGACACGGCCCTGGTCTTCGACCACCTGCACCAGGTGGCGGAGCTGCAGACCCTCAGCGCCCGGCCCGAGGCGGGCTACACGCGCCTGGCCGCCCTGCGGGCCAGGCTCCTGGCGGGAGTGGGCGATCCCGGGCCTTTCGCCGCGCAACCTGTGGCCCAGGCCCTCAGCAGCCGGGAAGCCTACGAGGGCCACGTGCGCCGTGCCCAGGAGCTGATCCTCGACGGGGACATCTACCAGCTGGTGCCCAGCCAGCGCTTCCGGGTCACCAACCCGCCGCCTCCACTGGAGGCCTACCGTCGCCTCCGCCGCCTCAATCCCAGCCCCTACGGCTACCTCCTGGAGTGGGGTGGCTTCGCCCTGGTGGGCGCCTCGCCGGAAATGCTGGTGCAGGTGCAGGGCCGGGAAGCGGAGACCCTGCCCATTGCGGGCACCGTGCCCCGTGGGGGCAGCACCGAGGAGGACGCCTCCCGATTCGAGGCCCTCAAGCGCGATCCCAAGGAGCTGGCCGAGCACCAGATGCTGGTGGACCTGGCCCGCAACGACCTGGGCCGCGTGGCCGTACCTGGTGGCGTGCGGGTGGAGAAGCCCCTGGCCCTCCAGCGCACGAGCCACGTGCTGCACCTCACCACCACCGTGAAGGCCGAGCTGAAGCCGGGCCTGGATGCTCTGGATGTGCTGGAGGCCGCCTTCCCCGCGGGCACCGTGAGCGGGGCGCCCAAGCTGCGGGCCTGCCAGCGCATCGCCGAGCTGGAGGGCGAGGTGCGTGGGCCCTATGGCGGCGTGCTACTGCGCCTAGGCGCCGATGGTGTCCTGGATACGGCCCTCATCCTCCGCACGGCGGTCTACAGCGATGGCGCCGCATACATCCAGGCGGGCGCGGGCGTGGTGCGGGCGTCCAACCCCACGTCGGAATACTTCGAGACCCTGCACAAGCTGGGGGCCATCGCCCAGGCCCTGGGCGTGCAGCTGGACGGAGGTGCCCGATGATCCTCCTCATCGATGCGCTGGATTCCTTTACGTACAACCTGGTCCAGGCGTTTGAAACGCTGGGGCGTGAGGTCAAGGTCGTTCGCCACGACGCCATCACCCTGGCCGAGGCCAAGGCGCTGGCTCCCGAGGCCGTGGTGCTCTCGCCCGGTCCCGGGCACCCCACCGAAAGTCCAGCCCATATGGCCCTGGCGGGCTCGGACTGGAACGTCCCGCTACTGGGTGTCTGCCTGGGCCACCAGGCCCTGGCCGCCGCCACGGGTGGCAAAGTGGGCCGGGCCCTCGAACCCCTGCATGGAGAGGCCACGCCCCTGGACCACGACGGCACGGGACTCTTCCAGGGCCTGCCCAAGGGCCTGCCCGTGGGCCGGTACCACAGCCTCATCGCCGAGCCCGCCTCGCTGCCCGCCTGCTGGCGCGTGACGGGCCGGAGCCACGGCGGCGAGATCATGGCCATGGCTCATCTGAGCCTGCCCCGCTGGGGCGTGCAGTTCCACCCCGAAAGCATCCTCACGCCGGACGGTCCGGCCATGCTGGCGAACTTCCTCCGCCTGGCCCAGGAGGCATCCCGATGACCCTGCTCACCACCCACAACCCCAGCCGCCCCCTGCCCGAGGCCACCGCTTCGGAGCTCATGCGCATCTTCATCGACCAAGACACGGACGCCCTGCTGGTGGGGGCCTGCCTAGCCCTGCTGGCCCAGCGGGCGCCCGAGGCCCACGAGCTGGCGGCCTTCGCCGAGGCCCTGGCGGACGTGGCCGTACCCTTTCCGGCCTGCCCTGCGGACGCCATCGACGTGGTGGGCACCGGTGGCGATGGCATCTCCACGGCGAACCTCAGCACCCTCACGGCCCTGTTGCTGGCCGATTTCGGCGTGCCGGTGGTGAAGCATGGGAACCGCGCCGCCACAGGGGTTTGTGGCAGCGCGGATCTCATGGAGGCCCTGGGCTACGACCTCTCCCGGGCCAGTTCGGACCTGATGGCTGATCTGCCGCTCCGGCACTTCGCCTTCCTCTTCGCCCCGGCCTACCACCCCCTGCTGGGCCGTCTGCGGGAGATCCGCAAGCGCCTGGGCATCCCCACCATCTTCAACTTGCTGGGCCCCCTGCTGAATCCGGCCCAGCCGCCCCTGCAGGTGCTGGGCGTGGCCCGGGAGGACCTCATGCAGCCCATGGCCGGTGCCCTGGCGCGGCGGGGTAGCCTGCGGCGGGCCTTCGTGATCCACGGCAAGGACGCCGAGGGCCGGGGCATGGATGAGGCCTCCATCGAGGGGCCCACCGTGGTCGTGGAAGTGGACGCGGGCCAGGTGCTTGCCCGCCGGGTGCTCGTGCCCCGGGATCTGGGCCTGAGCCAGCCGGTGGCCGGTGCCCTCCACGTGCGGGACCGGGCCCAGGCTCTGGCCGTGGCCCGGGGCCTCTTCGCGGGTGTCGCCCATGCGGACTTTCGGCCCGCCGTGGCGGATGCCGTGGCCCTGCAGACGGGCTTGGGCCTCCTGCTCCATCGCGGGCTCGGCCTGGATGGCATCGGCGCCGCGTTCCTGGAGGCGCGCGCGCGCCTGGACCGGGGCTTCACACTGCCCTTTCCGCCGCCTCTGGGGGAGCGCCCATGAGCCAGCTGCCTGAACCCCGCGCCCTGGTGCGGGCCGCGGCCCTGGCTCCCAGCCACCTGCTGCGGGTGCTTGAGGCGGAGCTGGAGCGGCTGGAGCCGGCAACAACGAGAAATGCTGCAGCATTCGTTCCACGCCAAAGCTCCGGCGCCTTCGAGGTGGCCCTGCGCCGTGATGCCGCCCGGGGCGGCGCCATCATCGCCGAGTACAAGCAGGCCTCCCCTTCGCTGGGGCCCTTTGCCCTAGGCACGCCCCTGCTGCCCCAGCTCCGGGCCTACCGGGAGGGCGGCGCCGCGGCCTTTTCGATCCTGGCGGAGCCCACCTACTTCAAGGGTTCGGCCGAGCACCTGCGGGACGCAGCAGAGCTGGGGCTGCCCCGCCTCTACAAGGGCTTCGTCATCTCCGAAGCGCAGCTGGATGAGGCCGCGGCTGTGGGTGCGGAGGCGGTCTTGCTCATCGCCCGGGTTTTGCGGGAGCACACGACGGCCTTTGCCGAAGCGGCCCGGGCCCGGGGCCTGGAGCCCCTGGTGGAGCTGCACGACCTCACGGAGGTGCCCTTCGCCCAGGCGGCAGGGGCTCGTCTGGTGGGCATCAATGCCCGGGACCTGGCCACCTTCACCCTGGGTGCCCCTACCGCCGAGCCTTTGCGCCGGGCCTTTCCCGAGGCCCTGTTGATCCGCGAGTCAGGCCTGGCCACGGTGGAGGAGGCCCGCCAGGCCCTGCGCGCAGGCTTCGACGCGGTGCTCATGGGCGAGGCCCTCATGCGCAGCCCCGACCCCGCCGACTTCCTGGGCCGCATCCTGGGTGATCTGCGCCCGGTGGCCCCATGAAGGTTCTGGCCAAGGTCTGCGGTCTGGTGCGCGCTGAGGATGTTGCGCAGGCCGCAGCGGACCGTGCAGACCTGTTGGGCTTCGTGTGGCATCCGCCCAGCCCCCGCCATTGCGCGGATCTCGGCGTGGCCACACCCTACCTGGATTGCGCCGTGTTGGTGATGGTGGCGGATGACCCCGAGACCATCCTCGCCCAGGCCCGGCTGCACGGCTTCCGCTGCGTCCAGCCCTATCTCCCGGCTGCAGGCCGGGAGCAGGCGATCAATCTGCTGCGCCAAGCAGGCCTGATGATCCTGCTGCCCTGGGCGGATGAGCCGGGGCAGGCGCTCATCCGGGCCGACTGGTATCTCTGGGAACCCAGCGCCAAGGTCACCGGCGTGCTGGGCGGTTCGGGGCAGGGCCACGCGTTCAGTCACCCGCCGCCGGGGCCCTTCCTGCTGGCGGGAGGGCTGGATGGCACCAATGTCCAGGCTCGGTTTGCAGCCCTCCCCCTTGCGCTGCGAAGCCAGTTCCGGGGGGTGGATGCCGCCAGCCGCCTGGAGGCCGCCCCGGGCCTCAAGGATCCTCTCAAAGTCAGTGCCTTCGTTGCCGCCGCCCACGCTCTGGAGTTCCCATGACCCCCGGATTCAAATTACCAACCCGCTTTGGCGCCCAGGCTCTGGGCGGCTGTTACGCGCCGGAGACCCTCATGCAGCCCTTGCTGGATCTCGAGGCGGCGTTCCGCGCCGCCGTGGAGGACCCGGCCTTCCTGGCTGAGCTGAGAGGTGAACTGCGCCACTTCGTGGGTCGGCCCACGCCGCTCACTCCCGCGCCGCGCCTGGCCGCGCAGCTGGGGCTGAAGGCCCTCTTCCTCAAGCGGGAGGACCTCACCCATACCGGCGCCCACAAGATCAACAACGCCCTGGCCCAGGCCATCCTGGCCCGCCGCATGGGCAAGACCGAGATCATCGCCGAGACCGGCGCGGGCCAGCATGGCGTGGCCACTGCCGCCGCCTGTGCGCGCCTGGGCCTGGCCTGCACTGTGTACATGGGCGTCACGGACATGGCCCGTCAGGCCCCCAACGTGGCTCGCATGCGCCTCTTCGGCTCCAAGGTGGAGCCTGTGGCAGCAGGGCAGGGCACCCTCAAGGAGGCCGTGAACGAGGCCCTGCGGGCCTGGGCGGGCCAGTGCGACCGCGCCCACTACATCCTGGGATCGGCTCTGGGACCCCATCCCTTTCCGACCATGGTGCGCACCTTCCAGACGGTCATCGGTGAGGAGGCTCGCGCCCAGGTGCTGGAGCAGACGGGCAGCCTGCCTGAGGTGATCCTGGCCTGCGCAGGTGGGGGCAGTAACGGCCTGGGCCTGCTGGTGCCCTTCCTGGGTGATCCAGTGCGGCGCGTGGCCGTTGAAGCGGGCGGCCATGGCGTAGACCTGGGCCAGCATGCGGCGCGCCTCGATGGTGGTCGCATGGGCGTCCTGCACGGCTGCAAGACCCTGCTGCTGCAGGATGAACACGGCCACACCGCCGAAACCGCCAGCATCAGCGCGGGTCTGGACTATCCCTCCCTGGGGCCCGAGCTGGCTGCTCTGGTGCTGGACGGCAAGGTGGATGTGCGGCGGGCCTCGGACGAAGAGGCCCTCCAGGGCGCCCGCCAGCTCTGCATGGCCGAAGGCATCCTGCCAGCCCTGGAGAGCAGCCACGCCCTAGCCCTCCTGCCCGCCCTCGCCGCCGAAGGCGCCGCCACCGTGCTCCTCGGCCTCAGCGGGCGCGGCGACAAGGACCTGTCCACCTATCAGGCAAGGCTGGGGATCTAGATTCCTTGCCTCATGGAACACAGATGAACGAGTCGCAAAGGACAAGATGAAATGGCCACAAAGAACACAGAGGGCACAAAGGAGACGAGGTTCCAGTGGGGGCCGGGCTTTTCTTTGTGCCCTCTGTGTTCTTTGTGGCTGAATCCTTTTCCCGTGCGATGTTCTGTGGCTTCATGCCTTGGGCGATCCTCCCGGCAGGCAATCTCTGCGGTGAAATCCTTCTACGACTTTGCGGTGTTGATTCCTGAAAGGGCGCACGAATGAATCCTCTCCTTCCCTTCTTGATGGCCGGTGACCCTTCCCTGGAGGCTCTGCCAGGGCTGCTTTCTGAGGCCAAGGCTCTCGGCCTGGAGGCTATCGAGCTGGGCCTGCCCCACTCGGATCCCATCGCGGACGGCCCGGTGCTGCAGGCGGCGGCTCACCGCGCCATCCAGCGGGGGGCCACGCCACTTCGGGTGCTGGAGGCACTGGCGGGTCTCTCGGACAGTCCCGACGTGGTGTTGTTCACGTACTTGAATCCGCTACTGCAGATCGGCGCGGGCAACCTGCGGCGACTGTTGGCACCCACACCTGTGAAGGCCCTGCTGGTGGTGGACCTGCCCTTTGGTGAAGAACCGGACTTCGAGCGGGAACTGCGGGAGGCGGGCTATCCCATGGTGCCCCTGCTGGCGCCCACCACCAGCCTGGCGCGGGCGCGGGAGCTGCTTTCGGAGCGGCCGGATCCGGGCCCGGGCCATCCCTTCGCCCAGCGCTTCGCCTACCTTGTGGCCCGCCTCGGCGTGACGGGGACGGGGCAGGGCACCGACCTGGGCCCCGTGGCGGGCCGAGTGCGGGAGCTGCAGGCGGTGTCCGAACGGCCCCTGGCCGTTGGCTTCGGGCTGTCGGATGCCAGCAGCCTGCAAGCCGTTCGAGCCCTGGGTGCTACACCCGTCATCGGCTCTGCTCTGGTGCAGGAACTGGCTGCAGGTGCGGCTCTGTCTGCGGTACTGGCACCGCGAATGGTTGCTGATCGCTAGATCGCCAATTGAAAACTTCCATCAGGGTGTTCGGGAGTGGTTGCAGGACTCCGATGATTTGGTATCGTTGACCAACTTCATTCCTAAGGAATCGGCTGACAACAGCCACTCAACCCCGGGAAACC